>Ga0075426_10001259_pt1 | contig 17935 bp, 17 predicted proteins | sample SoiMethybrSBSTD5_FD_75304 | JGI IMG/M metagenome (GOLD analysis project Ga0075426, IMG submission 75304) | Bulk soil microbial communities from a Populus tree surrounding site in Tennessee, USA - Soil MetaG P. TD hybrid SBSTD5 | ecosystem: Environmental > Terrestrial > Soil > Tree plantation... | reverse complement strand
CCGGTTGACGCGCAGTCGCGCGTGATTCACCATGTAAAGGTCTATGAACCCGCCACAACAGCAGCCCAAGATCAACCTGATCAACTTGCCCGAGTATCGCGAGGGCTACGCCAACAGCGTGCAGATTCGCGTCAACTTGTGGGACTTCCTCCTCCTGTTCGGGCTGGTAAACCAGGCGTCCCCGGAAAACGTCAATATCCACAACTTTCAAGGCGTGTATCTCAGCCCGCAGCAAGCCAAAGCGCTGCTCAACGTTCTACAACAGAATGTCAGCCAGTACGAAGCGGCATTCGGCGAGATCAAGCTGGAGCCGCGCGCCGGGGCTGGCTTCGTGCAGTAGCCCGGCATGAACGTATCGACCGCGGACATGCGCGCCCGCGCTCGATTTCGCTTGTGGGCGCCGGTGGCCTTGGCGCTATTCGTCTTCTCGAGCCATTTGCCGTTCTTGAAACTGCCGTTCTATTGGGACGAGCTGGGGCAGTTTGTTCCGGCGGCGCTCGATATTTTTCAAAGGGGCGCCTGGATTCCGCTCTCTACCGTGCCGAACGTCCACCCGCCGGGCGTGATGGCTTACCTGGCGGCGGTATGGTCGATCGCCGGCTACTCGATCGCCGCTACGCGCGTGGCCATGCTGGCTTTGGCGGCGGCGGGGACCGTAATCACGCTCGAGCTTGGTTTCCGGATGGGGCTTTCTCCTGGCGCGGCAACCGTCGCGGCTGCCTGGCTCGCGATTTCGCCGCTAGTTTTCGCGCAGTCGATCATGGCGCAGCTCGACATGCCGGCGATGGTTTTGTCCGCGCTCGCGCTGCTGCTGTTCCTCGACGAGCGGATTCGGACGGCCGCCATCGCTTCAACGTTGCTGGTGTTGGTGAAGGAAACCGGGCTGGTTGCGCCGGCAGTGTTTTTCGCATGGTTGTGGGTCGAAGGCCGCCGCCGGGAAGCCCTCTGGTTTCTGTTACCGGCTGGAATGCTGATCCTCTGGCTGATGGCGCTCGACCGCGGCACCGGCCACCTGTTCGGCAACCCGGCATTCACCCAGTACAACATCTGGTACCCGCTGCATCCCGTGCGACTGGCACTTGCAGCGCTGCGACGCCTGTACTACGTGTTGGTCGGATCGGGCCACTGGATCGGGACCATTGCGGCGATCGCTGCTCTACTGAATACGAAACTGTTTCGCGAGCGTGCATGGCGTGTCGCCGGCTCGCTGGCGGCGGCTCACGTGTTGCTGGTGAGTGCCTTGGGCGGCGCGGTGCTGGAGCGCTACCTGGTTCCGCTGCTGCCCGTGCTCTACATCGGGTTTGCGGCCGCGATGTGGCAGTATAAGTCAATGTTGCGCATCGCGAGCGCCGCGGCACTAACGGTGGCATTGATCGTTGCCAATTTCTTTAACCCGCTGTACCCGTTTCCCCTGGAGAACAACCTGGCGTTTGCAGACTTCGTCGCTCTTCAGAGCGAGGCTGCCACGTACCTCGAGAGTCATTATCCGGATACGAACATCGCTACTATGTTTCCTCTGTCGTCCGCGCTGCGGCGTCCGGAATTCGGTTATGTCCGGCATCCGCTACGTATCCGCGAGATCAAAGATTTTTCCGCCGCCAACGTGACGCCGCTCACCCGGGAAAATGTGGCGGTGCTGGTGTTGTATTCGGTGACATGGGACCCACTGGGCTTGACGCAAAATCCTCGATGGGAGGCGTTTCTCGAGCGCTATTACGGATACAGCCCGCCGGTTGGAGCGGATGAATTGCGCGAGCTCCTGGGAGCGCATTCGGTGGCGCGCTGGACTCGTGGCGGCCTGTGGATCGAGGTCCATGAAAGGTAAAGGCCTTCATCGAGCCAAAATCCACGTTGAATGCGGGCAACATTCGGAACTCGAGAACAGTGACTGAACTCGAGCGCAACTAGCGGCGGACCGCCAGGTTTCCGGCACGGTCCACGCGAAATTTCCAGCCTGGCGGAATGAGCGTGGTGGATCCATAATCGATCACTAGCGCGGGACCTTTCTTTTCCCGTTCCGCAATTTCGTCCCGCGCGAACGCCGTCACCAACCGGTATTTGTCTCCGGTGAAGACGCGGCGATGTTGCGGTTGACTGGATTTGTTCGAGCGTGGAAGCCGAGCCGGCCTGGCTTTCGGCACGGCAACCCGGGCGCGTACCCTCACGGTGACGACTTCGGTGGGCCTCTGCTTGTCACAGTACCCGTAGATTCTCTGATGCTCCGTGTGAAACGAGGCTCCCCAGGCGATGGTCAGCTCATAACTCTGGCCCACGTAGCGAACGTCGGCCATGCGTTCCAGCAGGGCGCCGGGCATATTTCGCCTGGCGATGCGTTCCAGTTGCGCAAATTGCTTTTCGATATTGGCGGCATTCACGACGCCCGCCGAATAATCGCGCACGCGGTCCGCCAGCAGCATCCCGAGCGCGGATAGCGCTCCGGCAAAGCGCGGCACGATCACCGTGCGGATTCCCAGCTCTTCCGCCATCTCGCAGGCATGCAGGCCCCCGCAGCCGCCGAACGCGACCAGCGGGAAATCGCGGGGATCGCGCCCGCGCTCGATCGACACCACGCGAATAGCGCGCTCCATGTTGGCGTTGGCTATGCGCACGATGCCCTGCGCCGCCATGATGCGATCGCGTCCCAGGGCGCGAGCAATGCGGCCGATCGCCCGGGCGGCGCGCGCGGCGTCAATCTTCATCTCACCTCCCAGAAACTGATCGGCCGCGATACGGCCCAGCACGACGTGTGCATCGGTGACGGTAGCCTGCTCGCCCATGCCATAGCATGCCGGCCCCGGATCTGCGCCCGCGCTTTCCGGACCAACGCGCAGCAAACCGCCCTCGTCGACGCGCGCGATCGAGCCGCCGCCGGCGCCGACGGTGTGGATGTCGAGCATTGGCACGCGAACCGGCAACCCGTCCACGGAAGCCTCGGTAGTGAGGCGCAGCTTGCCGTCCCAAAGGCTGACATCGGTGGAAGTGCCGCCCATATCGAAGGTAAGGGCATGGTCGAAGCCGCTCCACCGGGCCGCTTCGGCTGCTCCCACCACGCCGCCCGCGGGCCCCGAGAGAATGGTCCGTACGGCATGACGCCGCGCCTCGGCCATGGTGATGAAGCCGCCGTTCGACTGCAGAATCGAAATGCGGTGGCGGCTGCCGCGGCCCAGCTCCGCCAGGTATGCATCCATCAGCGGGCCTACGTAGGCGTTGATCAACGTAGTGGAGGCGCGCTCGTACTCGCGGAACTCGGGCGAGATTTCATGCGAGCAGCAGAGATAGTAGTCCCCCGCGAGAGCGCGTGCGGCAGCCCGTTCGTTTGCAGCGTTGGCATAGGCGTGCAGAAAGCAGATGGCTACGGATTCCACACCTGCCCGGCGCAGCCGCGCCTTCAACCGCGCGAGCTCCGCGCCCGAAGGCCGTTTGCCGAGAGAGCCGTCGAAATACGCCCGCTCACTCACCCCAAAACACAACGAAGACGGCACCAGGTGGCGCTTTAACGGCGGCGTCAGATTGTAAAGCTGCGCCCGGTTCTGCCGGCCGATGCGCACCAGATCGGTGAACCCGTCAGTCGTTATAAAGGCCGTGCGCGCGCCCTTGCGTTCGAGCAGCGCATTGGTCGCAATCGTGGAGCCGTGCACCACCTCCGTCCGCGCGGGAGCCGCAATGCGGCGCAATCCCTCGAGAATCACGCCGGCCGGCGACGCAGGATTCGAGCGCAGCTTGAACGTCTCGATGGCGCCATCGTCGCGGAGGATGATGAAGTCCGTAAATGTTCCGCCGGTATCGATGCCGATGCGCACGATCCAGCATGGTACCAGAGCGCCGCGGCTCACTATAATGGCTCCTATGTTGAGAGTTGCTGTGGCATGTTTGCTTGCCGCTTCCTGGATGATGGCCGCCGGGCCGGCGAGGATCGTGCTGGTCTCCGGCAAGCCCAGCCATTCGCATGGAGAGCACGAGTTCAACGCGGGGACGATGCTGCTCGAGAAGTGCCTGCGGCAAAATTCCGGGGTCGTTCCCGTGATGGTGAAAGGCGGTTGGCCGGAGGACGAATCAGTATTCGACGGCGCTCGCGCGCTGGTTTTCTACATGGATGGAGGCGACGGGCATCCCATGATACAGGGCGACCGTCTGAAGAAAATCGGCGCGCTGATGCAGAAAGGGGTGGGCCTGGTTTGTCTGCATTACGCCGTTGAGGTGCCCAAGGACCGGGGCGGCGCGGAGTTTCTCGAATGGATCGGCGGCTATTACGAGCGCCCGTACTCGACGAACCCTGTCAATGACGCCGCGGTGACGCAGGCCTCGCCGCAACATGCGATTTCGCGCGGCTGGAACAGCTTCGAGGCGCGCGACGAGTGGTATTACAGAATCCGGTTCCGGCCGGGCGATCCCAGGCTAACGCTCATCCTGACCGCGATGTTGCCGAAAGATGCTCCGCAGCGCGAAGTGATTGCCTGGGCCGTCGAGCGCGCCGATGGCGGCCGGGGCTTCGGTTTCACCGGAAGCCATTATCACCGTAACTGGGGCATTACCGATTTCCGCCGTATGGTCGTGAATGCCATCCTGTGGAGCGCCGGGCTGGATGTGCCATCTGGCGGCGCGAATTGCGATCTCACGCCCGAAGATCTGGCTAAAAACCTGGACGACAAGCCGGCCAAGAAGTAAGCGCTAGGGGTGCGGAATATCCCCGTGCGGTTTGTGCTGTGAAATCTCCTCGTAGGTGTCCCGGACCTGATCGGGCAGGCCGTTGCCCACCCAGTTCTTCACGTTGTCCGGCAGCCGGATGCTGGTCGAAACCAGCTTGTCGCCCTGCTTCGTTACGATGTCGTCGAGCTTCTTCCCCTGTTTCACGGCTGACTCAACCGCCTTGTGCAGCTCGATCATGAAACGCGCCTGGCCCTCGAGAATTTCTTTGCCGCCCGGTCCGCCGTGGCCGGGAAGCACGTGCTCCACGTCGAGTTTCTGCGCGGCCGCCACGACCTTCGGCCAGTTACCGACGTTCGCGTCAGCAGTGTAATTGTAGGCGCCGTTCACCGCCGCGTCGCCCGAGCACAGCACTTTCTCCTTGGGCAAGTAGACGAATCCGTCGCCGCGCGTGTGCGCCCAGCCGAAAAAGTAGAAGCGCGCCTCGCGCGTGTCGTCTTTGAGGATGAACGGGCTTTTATCGAACGTCTGTTTGGGCGGCTCGACGCTCGCGGCGTGCAGATCCGCGACGTCTTTGCGCTCCTTCATCGTGGCCTGCCAGCGTTTGGGCTCGTAGCGTTTCATCTCTTCGGCCACGCCCTTGTAGGCCAGGGTAGTAGAGCCGGCCTGTGTCCAAACCGCGTTGCCGTAAGCGTGGTCGCCGTGATGGTGCGTGTCGAAGACATACTTGACGGGCTTGTCGGATACCTTTTTGGCGGCCTCCATGGTGAGCCGCGCGCCGCTCGGGAAATTCGCGTCCACCACGATCAGGTAGTCTTTCATTTCGATGATGATGTTGTTGCAGTGGCCCAGCGTATCGATCTCGCCTTCGCGGAACCACACGCCGGGAACGATCTGCTTCACCGTGCCGGGCTGCGCATCGCCGGCCGCCGTAAAGAACGCCAGCGCGGCCAGAACCGCGAAGGTGCCCAGGATCCATATGCGCCGCATCATCATCGATATCTGGTCTCCAGCCAGGAGGCCTATGCTATCGCTTGTGCGCAGGAGAAATCAAGAGAATCTCAGACGTTTATAATTTCGGAATCAGCGGTGTCGTCGCCAGCGCCTCGGCGTTATTAAAGCTGAAAGTGCCTTGTTTGCGATAGAGTTCGGCGTAGCGCGCCATCTTATCGCGGTCGAGGCTGACGCCGATGCCCGGTCCTGGCGGAATGCTCAGGCAGCCATCCTGGTAAGCAATCGGCCCGCTGCCTTCGATGATGTCGTCGGATAGAAAAGACGCGTAGGACTGATTGGCGTAAAGGAAATTGGGCGTGGATGCCATCACGTGCAGCGCGGCGTAGGTCGCAATCCCCAGCTCCCCCAGGCTGTGCTTGAGCACCGGCAGGCCCGCGACCTCGCACATGCCCGCGCCGCGCTTCATGTTGAGCAGGCCGCCGTCCATCTGCCAGTCAACCGAGATCACATCCGCCGCGTTATGCGTGATGACTTCGAGCGCATCGTTGCGCGTCCACGAGGCTTCGTTCGCCAGCATGGGCGTTGCGATCCGGCTGCGCACGTAAGCCATCTCTGTCAGATTGCGCGCCGATACCGGCTGCTCCACTAACTCCAGCTTGTAGCGTTCCAGCTCCCGTATGATGCGAATGGCCGCGCCGGACGACCAGGCCTCGTTGGCGTCCACGCGAATCAGGGCATCCGGGCCGGCACCCTCGCGAATGGCGGCCACCAGCTCGATGTCTTCTTCCGGCCGGTTGCCGCCCACTTTCAAATACAGCGTGCGGAAGCCCTGTTTCACAGCGGCGCGCGCATCGGTGGCCAGTTGCGCGGCCGGCTTGCGTACCAGGTACCACATGTATTCGACGCGGTCGCGCACCGGCCCGCCGAACAGATTTACCAGTGGTTGCCCACACGCCTTGCCCGCAATGTCCCAGCAAGCCGCTTCAATGGCGGCGATTCCGGTGCTCGAGGCCCGCACGTGGTGCCAGCCTCCCACGGCGTACATGCGTTTTAAGATGCGCTCGATGTGGAACGGGTTTTCGCCCACCACAAGTGCTTCGAGCGAGCGGATCACCGCCACGACGATCTCCGGCGTGGGATAACCGGCCGCTTCCCCTAACCCGACCAGGCCCTCGTCGGTTTCGATTTCCAGGATGACGTTGGAAAGGCCGCCACGGCCTCCCCACGCCCACTTTTCTTCGCCGGTGAACGGAATCGCTACAACAGTTGTCTTCAGTGCCGTAATACGCATGGTTTTGTGGATTTGCAATAACGGGGGCGGTTAGCCGAACGCCGCGGCCACGCCCATCTTGATCAGCACGTAAACAGCCCAGACCCCTAGCACGCACATGATGGATGTCGACCAGGAGATCTTGCGGGCGGCCGCGGACAAGCCGGTAGCGAACAGCGCCAGGGTCCAGAGCGTGAACACATCGATCGAACTTGCCAGGCTGTATAACCATTTCGGAGTGCTCACCGAGTCCAGGAACGCGCCTATATTCGTCAGCGTTGCGTTCTGCAAGTCGAATTGATCCGGGTCTTTCAGCAGCATTACGGCCAGGCCCATGATGCTGGAAAAGATCAGCGGCACGAGCGAGTAGCAGTAAACCGCGTAAACCTGGCGGAAAGAAACCTGCGCGCCCATAAGGGTCCGGTAGAGGAAGAGGAAGATCCCCGCCACCACCGCAGCCATCAACGGCGTTCCCACGATGCTGAAACCGTAGAAGAAGTAGGGAGCGACTTTCACCTGCGTGGCAATGACCTGCTCCCGCTGCGCAGGGTCCATATTCTGCGTGCGGGAGTTGGTCTCCATCTGTTGCCGATAAAAACGCTCGTAGCCCACGCGCTGGCTGAAAGAGTACGTGAAGATCAGGCTGAGCAAAACGATAATCGCGATCGGAGGCCACCAGCGGGGCCGCGCCGCGATGTCGTGAAACGCCTGCCCAGGGGACCACACGACACCAGTCAGGCGTGCGAGTTCGCCCATGGCTTCGGGTTGCGCGGATGCCGGAGCGCTCATAGTGACGGTCATTGTACATCCAACTGTGCGCCTTGTCTCCGGCGCCCGAAATGCCAGGCATCGGCAGCGAGCTCCGGCCCGACTACATCCGGAAATTCAAGATCTGATGCGGCTCCAGCCGCCGCGCTAGGGCTTCGAAAACCACTTCGGCCCGACGTAGAGGTGATGGCTGATGCTATCCGGCGTCACCAGATAAATCAGGAACCCTATGATGCCGTGCGCCGTCCCCAGAAAGTACAGATTTCGGTATTTCAAGTAGATCCCCGCGCAGAAGTAGCCGCCGGGCAGCGCGATCGCCATCAAAAACCAGTTAGGCGCGTGCGCCAGCGAGAAGCACACACTAGCCAGCGCACGAACAGCCTGCGGGCGTCTCGGCAGGAATTCGGAAAAGCGGTTTACGAAATAGCCGTTCAGCACGTACTGTTGGAACAGTCCCCAGAAACAGTACAGCACGAGGCTCGAAACCGCTCCCTGCCAGGAAACTTCGCGCATCGTGTGGAGAATCAGCCCGATCGCCGGGAGTACCGCAGCAATCAGCGCCACGGCCGGCGCGAGTCTGGCGAAGCCGTAACTCACCTGTTGAAAGCCGAGCGCTCCGAATGTTTCGCCCCGGATCACGTGCGATGCGGCAACCAGCCCCAGGATCAAAATCCAAGAGTACGGGAATCGGAAACGCAGCCACCAGATGTAGAACAGGATGAGCGAGAGCACCAGAGCAGCTTCTGCGCCCGCGCGCCATTGGACGCCCGGCGCCTGCTCAGAAGAAGACATGTTTGGTCGCATCAACCAGCGCGTGAAGAGTCATCGATGCGATGGCGCTCGACGCCCGCTGAAATACCTTGCCGTAAGCGAATCCCGCAACGGTGGCCAGGATCATGTAGCGCCAGTTGGGCAGCGGTTGCGGCCCGTTGTTTAGATGCGCACAGCCGAAAATCAGCGACGCGACGATCAGGACGCCGGTCGTCGAACCGAACTTCTGCATGAGCCAGTTCTGCATCAGCGACCGGAACAGAATCTCCTCAGGAAGCGCCGTGGCTACAAAGATCAATCCGAATGTCTTGGCCGCACCAGCCGCCGATAGATTTCCGGGACCGTGCCACCACGGCAGAAACCCCAGCGCCAATCCCAGCGCGATCAAGACGGGCGCGATTGCTAGATACGCGATCAGCGGATCGACGAAGTCCATCACCCGGGTGGGCAGGTTGTACTTCATGCCCTTCATCCCGCGAAATCCGAGAAACAAAACCAGGGCGAGCGTGAGGGCCGTTCCATAAGCCGCCGTGTGCAGCAGGCCTTGCGCGTGCCTGGGAATCCACCGCGCCCCCAGGTTCAGCTCCACCGGCAGCCAAAGCATCAGAATCACGGCCATATCGAGCCACGTAGCCGCGCCCGCGTCCGCGCCCTGCACGAAAATGCACACCGTGGGCACCAGCGTGTAGGCAACAATCAGCAGGACCAGCGGGAAGTTGAGCGCGTCCAACCGCCACGCGATAAAACAGAACGCGGCGGTGAGCAGAGCCGGCAGCGCAAAGATCGGGCCGGGGCGGCTGCGAAGCTTCTTCTTCACCAGCGCCGGGATGGGCGGCAACAGGAACGCGAGAACGATGGCCAGGAAGACCGCGGGAACCCAGGTCCGCACGCTTCGATACTCTCAGCCGCCGTTCCGGCCCGGCTTCTCGCGCGGCAGGAATCGCTGGATGAAGTTGGTATCGAACTTCCCGGCGGCAAAATCCGCGTCCGCCAGGATGCGCTTATGGAGCGGAATGGAGGTGTAGATCCCCTCGACGATGAACATATCGAGCGCGCGCTTCATCCGCTCGATTGCCTCCGCACGGTCCCGGCCGTGAACGATCAGCTTGGCCAGCAGGGAATCGTAATACGGCGGAATCACGCAATCGCTGTAGGCCGCGGTGTCCACCCGGACGCCGATGCCCCCCGGCAGATTCAAACCGGTAATGCGGCCCGGCGATGGCGCGAACGTTTCGGGATTTTCCGCATTGATGCGGCACTCGATCGCATGGCCCTGCGGCTTTATGGGCCCGCCCAAAATGTCCGGCAGTGTTTCGCCGGCGGCCACCAGGATCTGGCTCTTTACCAGATCCACGCCCGTAGTCATCTCGGTCACCGGGTGCTCCACCTGGATGCGCGCGTTCACTTCGATGAAATATAGATTGCCGGTCTCGTCCATCAGAAATTCGACCGTTCCCGCGTTGGTGTAGCCGACGGCGCGCATGGCGTCGCGCAGCTTTTCCGAAACCCGGCAGCGCACGTCCGGCTGAAGCGCGGGTGAGGGCGATTCTTCCAGCAGTTTCTGGTGCCGCCGCTGGATGCTGCACTCGCGTTCCCCCAGAATCGCCACATTGCCGTGCTGATCTGCCAGCACCTGGAATTCGATGTGGCGCGGGCCTCGCACGAATTTTTCAATGTAGACATCCGGACAACCGAATGCGGCGCCGGCCTCCTGCTGCGCCTGAACCAGCAAAGCTGGCAGCTCCGCCGCGCCGTTCACCACGCGCATGCCGCGCCCGCCGCCCCCCGCCGACGCCTTTACAATCACGGGGTAGCCAATCGCCTCCGCCGTCTCGAGCCCTTCCTGCTCGGTCTTGATCACGCCTTCGGAGCCTGGCAGAATGGGCACGCCCGCGTCCCGCATCATGGCCCTGGCATGCTCCTTCACGCCCATTTGCTGGATCACGTCCGGCTTCGGACCGATGAATTTGATTCCCGACGTTTCGCAGACCTCGGCGAAGCGCGCGTTTTCGCTCAGAAAGCCATACCCTGGATGGATGGCATCCACGTTGGTGATTTCCGCCGCGCTGATGATCGACGGTATGTCGAGATAGCTGCGCGCGCTCTTTGCCGGCCCGATGCAGATGGCTTCGTCCGCGAACCGCACCGGCAGCCCGTAGCGGTCGGCTTCGGAATAAACCGCGACGGTTGCAATCCCGAGATCCTTGCACGCGCACAGGATGCGCAGCGCGATTTCTCCCCGGTTGGCTATGAGAATTTTCTTAAACGGGGCGGATCGCAAACAGGGCCTCTCCATACTCGACGGGTTGAGCGTTTGGCACCAGCTTGCTCACAATCACGCCGCCGATCTCGGCCTCGATCTCGTTCATCAGTTTCATGGATTCGATGATGCAGAGCACTTTTCCCGGCTGCACTGTCTCACCGACGCGCACGAACGGCGGGCTCCCCGGCGAGGCGCTTTCGTAAAAGGTGCCCACGATGGGCGATTTGACCATGATGAGATCCTTTTCCGGCGAGCCCTCCGGCTCTGCCGCGGGTTTAAGGTGGGGCGCCCCTGAAGATGGGGCGGTTCTGGCGCCCGCCTGCTGCTCGGGGACCGCAACGTCGTGAGTTTCTCCCCCGAAAGTACGGCGGATGCGCACGCGGTTCTCGCCACGCTGTACTTCCAGCTCTGCGACACCGGTTTCGGCGACCAACTGGATCAGCTCACGAATCTCTTCGACTGTCACAATCGAATAGCTTAACAGTTTTCGGCCGATCTGCCCCCACCACACGCCCGTGCTGGCTTAGACCATCCGCAACTCTTTTAACGTCGGAGTGAGCACGTCGCAGCCCGTAGCCGTCACCATTACCGTGTCCTCAATTCTGACTCCGCCGAACCCTTCCAGATACACGCCCGGTTCGATGGTGACAGCCATGCCTTTCTCGAGCGCGGTCTTCTCCTTTTTGCCGATGCGCGGCGGTTCGTGAATTTCGAGACCCAGGCCATGCCCGGTCGAGTGAACGAAGGCGCGTTCGAAGCCGTGATGCGCCAGGACGCGCCGCGCCGCGCGATCCACCGCCTGGGCCTCGACGCCTGCGCGCACCGCATCGATGGCCGCCAGTTGCGCCTCGAGCGCGGCAGCGTAGGCTAGCTTGGCCCGTGTATCCGGCCGGCCCAGGAACAGCATGCGCGTCATGTCGCTCGCATAACCTTCCAGCATCGCGCCCATATCGACCAATACAAACCCGCGGGCCGGCAACTTCGCCGCCGTCGGCCGCGCGTGCGGTAAAGCCGTACGCGCCCCGGCCGCGACAATTGTTTCGAACGCGGGCCCTTCGGCTCCCAGACGGCGCACCCTGTAATCCAGCTCGGCCGCGAGTTCCGATTCACGCATCCCCGGCCGCACGCGACCGGCGACCTGCTCGAACGCCCTGGAATTCAATTCGACCGATCGCCGGATGGCGTCAATCTCCCGGTCCGATTTCACCATCCGCTGGCGCTCGATCCAGCCGCCGGTCGGCTCGAGCGAGCTGCGCATGGGCAGCGCGTCCTTCAGCGTCTGGTGGGCTTCGACGGTCATGCGGCTCTTTTCGAAACCCACCCGCTTGCTCTTTACGCGCCGCAGCAGCGCTGCTACTTGCAATAGCAGCGGCCCGGACGCCACGCGGACCGGGCAGTCCACCTCTTGCGCGGCCTGAATCTGATAGCGGGGGTCAGTAAAAAACACCGCGCCGCCGGACAGCATCACCATCACGCCGTTGCTGCCCGTGAATCCCGTGAGATACCGGACGTTGGGGCCCACGCCCACCACGAACGCGTCCAGCTTCTCCGCGGCCATACGCTGCTGCAGAGCGCTCCGGCGCGCCGCGAACTCGCTAGCGGTCACGAAGCAGTTCCTGGGCCGCGATCAGCGCACGCTCCGCCAGGGAATTGGCCATTTGCAGGTCACCGCGATATAACGCGTCCTGCGAGAGCTTCGCGAACTGGCGGATCCTCTCGACGGAGGCCTGGTCTGATTGCGAAAGCCGGAGCGCCGCCAGCCGCGTGAGCTTCTGATCCACGTCTCGCAACCGGCTGGCGACATCTTCCTGCAATTGCCGTCGTTTCTCTTCCGGCAGAACCGGCTCGATGCTGGGGCGCGGCGTTTCTGCTGTGGCTGGCGCCGGTGTTTCCGCCGTTTCCACCGGGTCCGACTTCACCGGCGGAGCCGCGGCCGGTTGAGGTCCGGTTCGCTTCGCCTTGCGGGGCGTGTGCGTTGCCGATGGCTCGCTAGGCGGGCTCGGTGGCGTGGCCAGGGCCTCGGGATCTATCGGCTGGGGGCGCGGCAGTTTTACTTGCGTCTGTGGAATCGAAAGCGGCTCGCTGGTTGCGGGCGCCGGTGGCGGTTCCTCCGCGGCTGCGGTGGTGGGTTGCGGAGCGGGCGGCGTCTTGGCGCGCCGCAGGTTCATCTCGCACCCGGACAGCAACAGGGCCATCACGCCCATCGTGACTTTGGGACCCAGGCGCATGATACTTCAGTTCGAAGAAACGGCCATAGGGACGCGGATAATAAAGGTGGCGCCTTTCCCCGGCTCGCTGGTGAAATCGATTGTACCATCGTGCAGTTGAATGATGCGGAAGGTCATGGCCAGCCCGATCCCCGTTCCCTTTTCCTTGGTGGTGAAGTACAGGCCGAAGATCTTGGCCTTGGCCGCCGGAGGAATGCCGCATCCCGTGTCGCTCACGCGGATCTCGGCATTGTCGCCCCGCACCGACGACTCGAACCGCAACTGACCGCCGTCCGGCATGGCTTCGATGGCATTCATCACCACGTTGAGCAGTGCCTGCTTCAGCAGATCCCGGTCGGCGGCGATGGAAATGCCGTCGGTTTCCTGCTCCACCTTCACTTCAATCTTGGCTGTTTGCGCCAGAGGACGCGCCAGCTCCGCTACCTCGTTCACAAACGGCTCCAGCAGGATGTCGCTCGGGTGCAGCTCGACCGGCTTGGTGAAGTCGAGAAAAGTCTTCACCACGCGATCGAGGCGAACGATCTCCCTGGCGATAATATCCATCTGCTGTCCCAGGTCGCTGTCACCTTTGGCCAGTTTCAGGCGCGCTAATTCCACGTGCATCAGGATGGCGTTGAGAGGGTTCTTCACTTCGTGGGCCACCCCGCCGGTGATACGGCTGATCGCGGAAAGACGGTCCGCTGTCTGGAGTTGCCGCCCGATCTGCCGCGTGGCTTCCGGATCGCGCAGGCGCACCAGGATCCCGCCCATTGCGCCTCCCATTCCGGCCTGTAACCCTTCCAGCACATCCACCGAGAGCAGCGCTACCGCCACTGACGAGCTTCCGTTGGCGCTGGTGTTCAGAGAAACGCGCCGGTTGCGGATCGACTGTCCTGATTGCGCCGCCTGCTGCAGCAGCAAACCCAGGGGCGTGCTGGGCGGAAAGATATCGACCAGCGGTTTGCCGATGAGCTCCGAGCGGTCGCTGCCCAAGAAACGTTCCAGCGCGCCGGCCGCCACCACCAACCGCCGGTCGCGTCCGAACACCAGAACCGCGTCCTCCAGATCGCGCAGCAGGCGTTCGAAGTTGCCCCGGAGATCGGAGAAATCATACTGTGCTCCGCGCAGCTGCTGGCCCAGCAGGTTCACTTTCGAAGCCACTACTCCGAACTCGTCCGCCGGTTTCGCGGCCGGCAGGGTTTCCTGGCTTTCAAATTCGCCTTTCATCAGCAGGTCCAGCATTTGCCCCAGCTTATCGATAGGACGGAACGCGATCGCCGAAAACAGAAAAGCCACCAGGATGGATCCCATCAGCAACAGGAGCGAGACCTCGGCGTGGCGTTGAATGATGGGAATAATTTCCTTCTGGGTCATGAGCGCCGGCCACACCACCACCCGCACATAGATTGCGATGGGCTGGTTGGGAACTCCCAGGCCCTGGGAACGCTGATACTTCTGCGAACCGGCCAGCAGCAGCACCCGCATCTTTTCGATCAGGCTGCCGTTGTTAACCAGCGGCCCGAAATCAGGAAGAGCGGTGGGGAATTTGGTGCCCGGGGGAGTGGGCACGCTATCCACCAGGATCACGCCCTGCGGATCGCACACCGCAATCTCGTACAGCGATTTTGAAGTGCTCATCGCCGCCAGCAGGTCGTTAGGAAGGTCCTTGTCGGTCAGTAGTGCGTCGCGAATCCCAATGGTCGGGTTGCGGTTCACCGTCTGTTTGACTTCGTTGACCGCCACCCCCATGGTATAGTCCGCCCGCTCCAGGGCGGATTCGAACTGCAGCTTGACTTCCTGCGCCAGGTCGACCGCGGTCACGGCGCCCACGATTACCGCCATCACCAGGACCGACCACAGCGTCAGTTGCGCGCGAAGATTCATGCGAGTGACTCAACAGAGCGCGCCGGTTTGCGCGGCCAGCGCCGGCTTGCACGCCCGGCGCCTAGGCGCCCTCGACGGCCAGCAACAATTTGCCCGCGGTCGAGCGCGATTCCAGATCGCGATGCGCTTGCGCGGCCTGCGCCAGCGGATAAGTCCGTTCGATGGCCAGCTTCAGCTTTCCTGATGCGACCCATTGCAGAACATCTCCCGCTCTCCATAACAATTCTTCGCGTGTGGCGCAATAATACGCCAGGCTGGGCCGGGTCAGGAAAAGAGAACCTTTCGTATTCAGGATCGTCGGGTCGAGGGGCGGCACCTTCCCACCGGACTGCCCGAATAAAACCATCATCCCGCGGGGCCGCAGGCAATTCAATCCCTGCATAAAAGTCGGGGCGCCCACTGAGTCATAGATCACGTCCAGCCCGCGGCCGTCCGTCAATCGTTTCACTTCTGGTTCGAAATCCTGCCGCGTGTAGTAAATCACCTCGTCGATGCCCGCCTGTCGCGCCAGCTCCCCTTTCGCTTCGGTCGACGTGGTGCCCAGCACGCGCGCGCCCCGCATTTTTGCCATCTGCACGATCAGCCGTCCCGCGCCGCCCGCCGCCGCGTGGACCAGGCAAGTGTCGCCGGATTTCAAAGGATAGGTCGAGTGCGTCAGATAGTGGGCCGTCATCCCCTGCAGCATGGCCGCTGCCGCGCTGTTCAGGCCCATGTTGTCGGGGACTTTTACCAGCTGCCAGGACGGAACCACGGCGTACTCGGCATAAGAGCCCCGCGGCATCGCGTACGCTACCCGGTCGCCCCGCCGCACTTCAGTGACCTCCGGTCCCACCGCTTCCACCACCCCGGCGCCTTCCTGGCCGAGCGTTACCGGCAGATCGGCCTTGTACAGGCCCGTGCGGAAATATATGTCGATAAAATTCACGCCCGATGCCGCAATCTTCACCAGCGCCTGCTTTGGCCCCGGCTCCGGCGCGGGAATATCCACCAGCTCCATTTTCTCGGGTCCGCCGGTTTCTTTCACTTGAATCGCTTTCATCGATAACCTCGGTAGAGTGCGCGCCGCAAGTGCACGGCCGCTGCATAGAGTAACAAATACATAACAGTGAACGGAAAGACCGCCATACGGGCCGCTGCACGCACGATGCCCGCATCGGCGAGGCCCGCCCGGTGCTTCACGAACTGCCGGATGTTCGGCCAGTGGTCCCGGTCCAGCCAGAACGTATCGCCGTTTTCGTTGATGACTAGAAATTTCGCGGGCAGCGCCGCGGTCAGCGCCCATTTCCATTTGGTAAGGATCGGCTCGCCGGAGCACACGATGCCGGCAATGCCGTAGCCTCTCGAGCGCAGCGCCCGCGCCAGCGCGAGCCTGCGCTTCCCGCCGCGATAGTCGTTCACGTTATAAATGTTGGCCAGCCCGCCCGGCGGCGCCGGAAAGCAGGTGACCAGGTCGATCGGCACACCCGCGAATTTCTCCTGCAACCGCGGCAGCACCATCTTGAGAATACGAGGCGATCCGCTCTCCACCAGCAGGATGCGCGACGGTTCAGGCACGCGAGGGCGTAGAAAATAGCGCACGGTAATAGCTCACGAAGAGCAGAAGGCATCCATGGAATCCCGCTCTCGCACTCTTTGCGCTACCACGGCCACTATTGCCGCTCTCGCTTGGCCTGTCTCAGGATCTTGTCCGTCAGCGGATGACGTCCCTTGAATGGCGGTGCCAGCGGCCGGTGGTGCCCTTCGGTGAGCGGGATGGATTCTTCAAGAGACACCTCCGCCTGTTGTTTCATGCTCCGGCGGGGATTTTTGATCGCCATGCTGAGCCTATCGCGATGATAACAAACCCGAAGTATTATGTTACCGGCAGCCTCAGCCGTGCCTCGCACCCCGAACCGGTCCGGCGGTTCTCGAGCGTCAGCGCGCCGCCGTGGGCCTCGGCGATCTGGCGGCTCAGCACCAGTCCAATGCCCGAGCCGCCGGGTTTGGTCGTGAAAAACGGCACGAAAAGGTTGCTGGTATTCGAGAGCCCCGGTCCGTCGTCCTCTATCTTGACCTCGATGTAGGTTGCATTCTTCCGCCACCCTACGCGCACTCCGCCGCCCGTTTCGAGCGCCGCGTCCGCGGCATTGCGCAGAAGATTGATGAGCACCTGTTCGAGCTGGTCGGCGTCCCCGTGGATCACGACCTCCGGTCCCGGCTGCACATCCACGTGCAGCCGCGTCTCCAGGCCTACCACGCGCTCCACCCACGGCGCCACGTCGAGCGGCGCCAGCGTGGGCCGGGGCAGCTTCGCCAGGCGCGCATACGCGCCGATAAAGCGGCTGAGCGATTCCGAGCGCGACGAGATCACCGCCAGGCCGCGCCGCATGTCTTCCTGCCAGTCAGCCGGCAGCGAGTCGCTCAAGACCAGGGTCTCCAGGCTGCCCGCGATCGACTTGATGGGCGTCAGCGAATTGTTCAGCTCGTGGCCCAGCACGCGCACCAGCCTTTGCCACGCCTGCAATTCCTCTTCGCGCAATGGGCGCGTCAGATCTCCGATGACCAGGAGCTGCATGGGCAGCCCGTGCTCGCGAAACATGCTGCGGCGCATTCCCCACCGCCCCGGCCCGCTCGGAAAAGTCGTCTGCAGGATGCGCGCCGGCTCGCCTCCCAGGCACTCCGCCAGGTCCAGTTCCTCCGCGCTGCGCCCCATCAGCCGCTCGGCCGGTTTCGCCAGCAGCTTCTCGCCTGCCCGGTTCACCAGCCGCAGCAACTGCTGGCTGTCGAATGCGAATATCGCGACCTCGATCTCCTCCATCACCTTGCGCAGCAGCGTGGTGGCTTCGAGCGCGCCCAGCCGCTGCTCCCGCAACGTCCCGCTCATGGCGTTGACCTGCTGCATCACCTCGCCCAGCGCATCGTCGATTCCTGCGCCGCGCGCCCGCACCGAAAAATCGCCTTCCTGAAGCGCCGCCAGCAGATTCGACAGCGTGCGCAGAGGAAACACCACGCGCTCGCGCACCGCGCCGGCGAAGCCCAGCCAGCAGCCCACGATCAGCACCGTCAGAGTCCACTGGATTTTTGGATCTTCGATCTTGGTCCACAGCAGGATGAGAGCCACGGCCGAGCCGGGAAGGCCCGCCACCAGGGCGAGAGCAAAGATCCGGCGCTCGTAATAAAACCGGGGGCGCCGGC
>Ga0075426_10001256_pt1 | contig 17950 bp, 1 predicted proteins | sample SoiMethybrSBSTD5_FD_75304 | JGI IMG/M metagenome (GOLD analysis project Ga0075426, IMG submission 75304) | Bulk soil microbial communities from a Populus tree surrounding site in Tennessee, USA - Soil MetaG P. TD hybrid SBSTD5 | ecosystem: Environmental > Terrestrial > Soil > Tree plantation... | reverse complement strand
CCGGTCCAGCTTGCCGTTGGGCGTGAGCGGCAGAGAGCCCAGGACGACGAAGGTCGCGGGGATCATGTAGGGGGGCAGGCGCTCGCCCAGGAACCTCCGCAGGTCGCCGGTGGGGCACGGAGCCGACGCGGTCACGTAGGCGGCGAGCGACCGCTCGCCGCGCCCGTCCTGGCGGGCCAGGACGAGGGCCTCCCGCACGGCCGGATGGCCCCGCAGGGCGGATTCGACCTCGCCGAGCTCGACGCGGTAGCCGCGGATCTTGACCTGATGGTCGACCCGGCCGAGGAACTCGATCTCGCCGGCGGGCAGGAAGCGGGCCCGGTCGCCGGTCCTGTAGAGACGGGCTCCCGGCGGGCCGTCCCAGGGCGACGGCACGAACCTCTCGGCGGCCAGCCCGGGCCGGTTCGTATAGCCGCGGGCGAGCCCCGGGCCGCCCACGTGGATCTCGCCCGGAACGCCGACGGGGACCGGCTGCAGCCGCGCATCCAGGACGTACACCCGGGTGTCGGGGAGCGGCCGGCCGAGGGGCAGGTTGGCGCCCCGCCGCCTGCCGTCGGCGCCTGCCGCCGAATACGTCAGCACCCCCACCGTCGTCTCGGTCGGACCATAGTGGTTGAACACGCGGCAGCCGGGCTCGGCCTCCCGCAGCAGCGCATCGATCTCGCTCCAGGCCGACGCCTCGCCGCCCAGGATCAGCCGCCGCCGCGGCAGCGGACCGGGTCCTCCCGCGGCCCGCAAGGCGCTCAGATGGGACGGCACGATCTTGAGGCAGTCGATCTCGTTGTGCCGCAGGTAGTCGGCGAAGGCGCGCGGGTCGGCGCTGTGCTCGGAGGAGAGGACGTGCAGGCAGCCCCCGGTGGCCAGGCTCGCGAAGACCACCGTGTTCCCGAGGTCGGCGGCAAGGGTGGACACGGTGGCGAAGACCGCGCTCCCGTCCAGGCCGAGCCTCTCGATCACGCCGTCCAGGTAGTGGCTCAGGCTGCGGTGCTCGATCTCGACCCCCTTGGGACGGCCGGTCGAGCCCGAGGTGTAGATGACGTAGGCGAGGTTGCACGGCTCGACGCCGCTGCGCGGGTCGTCCTCCGGTCCCCGGCCGGGCCACGACGGCTCGTCCTCCAGGCAGAGCACCTTCGCCCGGAATCCGGAGAAGAGCGCCTGGAGCCGCGTCTGCGTCAGCAGCACCGGAGCGCCGGCGTCCTCCACCATGAAGAGCAGGCGCTCGCGCGGGAACTGCGGATCGAGGGGGACGTAGGCGCCCCCCGCCTTGAGGACCGCCAGCAGGGCCACCACCATTTCCAGGCAGCGCTCGAAGCAGATCGCGACCCGCACCTCGGGTCCGACGCCGAGGGCCCGCAGCTCGTGGGCCAACCGGCTCGACCAGCGGTTCAGCTCGCCGTAGGTAAGGGCTCGTCCCGCAAAGGCGAGCGCCGTCGCCTGGGGCCGTCTCGCCGCCTGTCGCGCGAAGAGCTCGTGGACGCAGCCCGCCACCGCGCGGGTCCTGCCGGTGTCGTTCCATTCGGAGAGGACCTGGGCCTGCTCCGCCGGGCGGAGCAGGGGCAGCTCCCAGAGGAGCGCCTCGGGGGTGGCCACCATGCCCTCCAGCAACGCGCCGAAGTGCTCGCCGATGCGCAGCGCGGTGGTTTCCTCGAAGAGGTCGGCGCTGTACTCCAGGGCACCGGTGATCTGGCGGGCTTCGGCCAGCGCGAGTGTCAGGTCGAACTTGGCCGTCCCGCTGTCGAGCTCCGGGCCCGCGCCGGTCGCGCCGGTCGCGCCGGTCGCGCCGTCCGCGGCCGGCGAGGCCGTGGGGCGCAGGGCGCTCTGCAGCACGAACATGGCCTGGAACAGGGGAGTGACCCCCAGGTTCCGCTGCGGATGGAGCTCTTCCACCAGCTTCTCGAAGGGAAGGTCCTGATGGGCGTGCGCTTCCAGGAAAGCCCGGCGCACGCGTTCCAGGAGGGCGCGCACCGTGGGGTCCCCCGAGAGATCGGCGCGCAGGACGAGGGTGTTGATGAAGAACCCGATCAGCGGCTCGGTCTCCACGTGCCGGCGACCCGCGATCGGGGTGCCGATACAGACGTCCCGCTGCCCCGAGTACCGTCCGAGCAGAGCCTGGAAGGCGGCCGCTCCGGCCATGAACAGCGTGCAACCCAGATTGCGGCAGAGCGCCCGGATCCCCTCCGAGAGGGGAAGCGAGAGGCTCAGCGGGATCGTGCCGCCCCGGTGGCTGGGAACCTTCGGCCGGGGGTGGTCGCTGGGCAGCTCGAGCACGCTCGGAGCACCTGCGAGGGTGGCCTTCCAGAACTCGAGATGCTCGGTCAGGGTCTCGCCCTGCATCCAATTCCGCTGCCACACCGCGAAGTCGGGATACTGGATCGGCAGCTCTTCGAGAGGCGAGGCACGCCCCGCCGAGTAGGCTCCGACCAGGACCGCCAGCTCGGTCGCCAGGATGCCCATGGACCAGCCGTCGCTCACGATGTGGTGCATCGCCATCACCGCGACGTGGTCCTCGGCGCCCAGCCGGACGAGGGTGACGCGAAACAGCGGACCTCTGGCGAAATCGAACGGTCGGGCCGCGTCCTCCCGGGCCAGACGGCGGGCCTCGGTCTCGCGCGCCGGAGCCGGCAGCGCGGCGAGGTCCACGACGGGCAGCTCGACCGGGGCCGGCGGCGCGATCACCTGGACGGGGAACATCTCGCCGGCAGCGAAGGAGGTGCGCAGCGCCTCGTGCCGCCGCACGATCTCGTCGAGGCTCCGCTGCAGGACGCCGCGCCGCAGCGGTCCGCGGAAGCGGTCGGCGGACGGGATGTTGTACGCCGGGGACCCCGGCTGGAGCTGGTCGAGGAACCACAGCCGCTCCTGCGAGAAGGACAGCCGCACCGGTCCCGGATCGGATCGCCTGGGGATGCTCTGCGTTCGTGCGGGAGAGGCAGCCACCCGGTCGGTGACGAACTGCTCCAGGACGGAACGCTGCTCGGACGAGAGCCGCGCGCGGCGGGAGGCGAGCTCGGCGCGCCGGGCCTGGATCTTGTCGCGCTTTTCCGCGGACTGTCGCGCCCCTTCGTCCGCGGGCGCGGATTCGGAGGGAGGCAGGAACGGCTCGCTCATCCGCCCAGGCCTCCGAGGAGCAGAGATTCCACGTCCGCATCCTCCCCGAGGCGCTCGATGCGATCGAGGAGAGCCTCTTCGAACGCGAGCGCCAGCTCCTCGATGGTCGGCATCTCGAAGAGGATGATCAGCGGCAGGTCGATGTGCAGCCGGTCGCGGATGCGGGCGAGCACCTGGGTGGCCAGGAGAGAGTGCCCGCCCAGCTCGAAGAAGTTGTCCTGGATGCTGATCTCGTCGATCTTGAGCACCTCGCGCCAGATCGCCGCCAGCGCCTCCTCGATCGGCGTGCTGGGCGGCACGATCTCGCGCGCGAGGCTCGGGCGGGACGCATCCGGCGGCGGCAAGGCGCGGCGGTCCACCTTGCCGCTCGGGGTGTGGGGCAGCTTCTCCAGCGCCACGAAGACCGACGGCAGCATGTGCTCGGGCAGGTGGTCTTTGAGGAAGCTCCTCAGCTCGCCGACGCCCGGGACCTCCGCCTCCGCGACCGGCACCACGTAGGCCGCCAGCCGCAGCCCGCCGGACGGATCGGGCCAGGCCGCCACCGCCGCCGCCTGGAGGGCGGAATGGCGGAGCAGGGCCTCCTCGATCTCCCCCGGCTCGATGCGGAAGCCGCGGACCTTCACCTGGCGGTCGACCCGGCCGAGGAACTCGAGCTGGCCGTCCCGCCGCGCGCGCACCCGATCGCCGCTCCGGTAGAGCCGCACCCCGGGCTCGCCGCTGAAGGGATCGGGGATGAAGCGCTCCGCGGTCAGGTCGGGGCGCTCGAAGTACCCGCGGGCCAGGCCTTGGCCGCCGAGGAGGAGCTCCCCGGCAGCCCCGATGAGCACGGGCTGACGGTCCGCGTCGACCACGTAAACCCGGGCGTGCGGGACCGGCCGCCCGATCGGGACGTCCCCGCTGAAACCTGCGTCCCCGGCCGGCGAGAGCTCGCAGGTCGTGGCCACGATCGTCGCCTCCGTGGGGCCATAGGTGTTGATCAGCCGGGAAGCCTTGCCGGCACCCCGCCGCCAGGCGGCCACCCGGTCGGCGGAGGCCTTCTCGCCGCCGATGACCACGGCACGGACGGCAGGGGGGAGGCTCGCCTCGCCCGCATCGAGGGCGGCTGCGAGCTCGCTCCAGTAGGCGGTGGGGAGGTCGAGGACGGTCACTCCCCAGGCGTTGCAGCGGTCGAGGAAGGCCGCCGGCGAGCCGAGCATCTCGTCGCTGCGCAGCACCAGCGTGGCGCCCCGGGAGAGACAGGGGAAGATCTCCTCGGCGGCGGTGTCGAAGCTGATCGAGGCGAACTGCAGGACGCGGTCGCCCGGAGCGAGGGCGATCTCCTCGCCCACGAACGCGACGTAGCGGGCCAGGCTCCCGTGGCTCACTGCGACCGCCTTCGACCTTCCGGTCGAGCCGGAGGTGAAGATGAGATAGGCGAGGTGGTCCGGTCCCACCGCAGGCTCGGAGCCCTGCTCCCTGACTTCGCCAGTACCGAGGCCCTCCAGATCGTCCAGGAGGACCCGGTCCGGCTCCGCCGGCAGGAGGTCGGACCAGCGCCGCTGGGTGACCACGACCCGCGCACCGCTCGCGGCGACCATGAAGGCGAGGCGCTCGCGCGGGTAGGCCGGATCGAGAGGCATATAGGCCCCGCCGGTCTTGAGGATGGCGAGGAGCCCGATGAGCATCTCGGGCGAGCGGTCCGCGCAGAGTCCCACCGGGCTCTCCGGACCCACGCCCGTCGCCCGAAGGGCCTGGGCCAACCGGTCGGCGGCCCGATCCAGCTCGCCATACGTCAGGCGCCGTTCTCCCGCGACGACCGCGAGCGCCGCGGGATCGACCGCCGCCCGCGCCGCGAGCCGCGAGTGGACGGGTTCCTCCGCGAATCGGGCCCCCGGCTGCCGGCTCCACTCCCAGACGACCTGGTGGAGCTCCGCCTCGGCGACCACCGGCAGCTCGGCGAGAGGCCGTCGTGGGTCCGTGATCGCGCTCTCCAGCAGGCGCTCGTAGTGGCCGAGCATGCGCGCGATCGTCGGTCCGTCGAAGAGGTCGCGGTTGTAGGAGAAGGCGAGCGACAGGTCGTCTCCCTGCTGGATCACCCGCAGGGTGAGGTCGAAGTTGGCGCGGCCGAGCTCCTCCCGTCCGGAGGCGCGCTGGACACCGGACGGCTCGCGAGGGATGGGCGCGAGGTTCTGGAACTCCAGCATCACCTGGAACAGCGGCGTATGGCTGAGGTTCCGCGGTGGTCGCAGCTCCTCGAGGAGCTTTTCGAAGGGCAGGTCCTGGTGCGCATGCGCGCCGAGCGTGACCTCGCGCACCTGCCGCAGCAGGTCGCCGAAGCCGTCGCCTCTCGAAACCCTGGAGCGGAGCACCAGGGTATTGACGAAGAATCCGATCAGCCCTTCGATCTCGACTCGGTCGCGATTGGCGGTGAAGGTCCCGACCGAAAGGTCCTCCTCCGTGGTATGCCGGTAGAGCAGGGCCTTGAGAGCTGCCAGGAGGGTCATGAACAGCGTGACGCCGCCTTGCCGCCCGAAGCGCCGCAGCCGTCCCCGCAGGTCGCCGGACAGGTCCAGATGCTGCCGCGCGCCCCGGAACGTCTGGCGCGGGGGCCGCGGCCGGTCGATCGGCAGGTCGAGCAGAGGCGGCGCTCCGGAGAGCTGCTGCCGCCAATAGGAAACCTGCGTTTCGAGAACGGGGCCCTGCAGCCATTGCCGCTGCCAGACGGCGTAATCGACGTACTGGAGGGGCAGCTCGGGAAGCGGGGAAGGAAGACCTCGGGAAAAGGCCTCGTAAAGGACGGCCAGCTCGCGCACCAGGATGCCCATCGACCAGCCGTCGGTGATGATGTGGTGGAGGCTCACCGCCAACAGCCGTCTGTCCTCCACGGCGAGCAGGCCGGCGCGGATCAGCGGGCCGCGTTCGAGATCGAACGAGTACTCGACCTCCAGGAGCCTGCGGGCCTGCCGCTCGCTCGTGGCGGGTGGCAGGGCGCTCAGGTCGATGACGGGCAGGGGGAAGGGTTGCGGTGGGGAGATCACCTGGAACGGCTCGCCGGCGACCGAGCGGAATGTCGTGCGCAGCGATTCGTGCCGGCGCACCACTTCGGAGAAGGCCCTTTTCAGGGCGGCCACATCGAGATCCGCGTCCAGGATCATCCCGGTCGGCACGTTGTAGTTGGTGATGCCCGGCTCGAGCTGATCCAGGAACCAGAGCCTCTGCTGCGCGAAGGAGAGCGGCAGGTTGCCGTCCCTCGGCACGGGCACGACAGGTGGCTCCTCCAGGGACGGGTGCTCCCGCATCTCCCGGGTCAGGAGCTGCGCGAGCGCCGCCACCGTCGGCCTTTCGAACACCGAGCGCAGCGCGACCTCGACGCCGAAGGCCTGGCGGATGCGCGAGACGACCTGGATAGCGGTCAACGAGTGGCCGCCGAGATCGAAGAAGTTGTCGTGGACGCCCACCTGGTCCACTCTGAGGACCTCGCCCCAGATCGCGGCGAGCAGCTCCTCCAACGGCGTCGCGGTCACGACGTCCGCGGACGCGCCGGCCCTCTCCGGTACGGGGAGGGCCCGGCGGTCCACCTTGCCGTTGGGGGTCAGCGGCAGGCTATCGAGCAGCACCACATCCGCAGGCACCATGGCCTCGGGGACCTGCCCACGCAGAAATTCCTGCAACGAGGCCGCGGTTGCACCCGCCTCGGGGTCCGCCACGACATAGGCGATCAGACGCGAGCCTCCGAGCACGGCGGCGACCGCCTGGCGCACTCCGGGATGCTGCGCCAGCACCGCCTCGATTTCCCCGAGCTCGATGCGCAACCCGCGCAGCTTCACCTGGTGGTCGATCCGGCCGAGGAGCTCGAAGTTGCCGTCCGCGAGCCGGCGGGCCAGGTCCCCAGTCCTATAGAGACGGGCGCCGGCCTCAGGGTCCCAGGGGTCGGGTACGAAGCTCTCGCCTGTGCGGGCCGGCTCCCCGAGGTAACCCCGCCCGACTCCGGCGCCGCCGACGAGGAGCTCGCCGGGGACCCCGAGGGGGGCCGCGGCGAGCTCCGAGTCAGCGACGTAGAGCCGCGTGTTCGCCACCGGGCGCCCGATCGGCACCTGGGGACGGCTCGGCTCGAAGGGCTCGGGCACCGGGAAGTGCGAGACGTCGTCCGAGCACTCGGTGGGCCCGTAGGCGTTCATCAGGGAGACCTCGGGGTAGCGCTCCGCCCAGCGGTGGCAAAGGTCGGGAAGCAGCGCCTCTCCCGTCGGGATGAGCCAGCGCAGGGCGTCGGGCCGCGGCGGATCCTGCTGCCGCTCCACCTCATCGAGCAGGATGCGGAGCAGAGAGGGGACGGTCTCGAGGACGGTCACGCCACGCTGCTCGACGGCCGCGAGGAGCCGCAGCGGATCGTGCGCAACCTCGTCCGGGAGGATCTCGACGCGCCCGCCGACCACCAGCGCAGCAAGCATCTGCCAGACCGAGATGTCGAAGCACTGCGAAGCGGTCTGCGCCACGCAGTCTCCCGGTCCGAGGCTGAGATCGGCGATCTTCGCAGCGAGATGGTTGACGAGACCGCGGTGCTCGATCATGGCGCCCTTGGGCACGCCCGTAGAGCCGGAGGTGTAGATCACGTAAGCGAGGTCGTTCAGCGAGCCGGGCTGCGCGATCGGCCCCAAGGCGTCTCCGTCCGCCAGCAGATCGGGCAGGAGGAGAAATCCCGGCCGCGAATCGGCCGCGATGCGCTGCAGCGATCGTTCGGCCTTCTCGGCGTGTGCGGCCGCAGCGACGAGCACGGTGGCGCCGCTCCTGGCGAGCACATCGGCCAGGCGCCTCTCCGGGTGCGCCGGATCGAGAGGCAGGTACGCGGCCCCGGTCTTGAAGGCGGCCAGGATCGCGGCTAAAAGGTCCAGTCCGCGGTCCGTGAGCAGGGCCACGAGGCTGCCGGGTCCGGCGCCCGCCGCCGCAAGGCGGGCAGCCCCGCGGCCGGCCAGGGCCTCCAACTGGCGATAGGTCCACTGCGACGCGCCGCAGACCGCCGCCACGGCGTCGGGGGTCCGTCCGGCCTGCGCCTCGAAGAGCCGGTGCGCGGCGGGCTCCTCCGGGAGCGGAACCGCGGTGTCGTTCCCTTCCACCAGCAACTGGTGGCGCTCCGGCTCGCCGAGGCGGGGTATTGCCGCCAGCGGCCGATCGGGGTCTTCCGCCATGGCGGCGAAGAGGGCTGCCAGGTGCGCGAGCATCCGGCGGACGTCGATCTCGGCGAACCGTTCCCGGTCGAAACTGAGGGCGATGGAGACCTCGCGGGACGGTACCACGAAGAGCGCCAGAGGATAGCTCGTCCGCTCGAACGCGCCGCTCTGTGTCATCTGCAGCCCGCTCGCCGACGCGGGCGCCGCGAAGACCGGATAGTTCTGATAAATCAGGAACGTGTCGAAGAGAGGCAGATTGCCGGGCACCTCGCTCCAGCTCTGGACCAGGACGAGCGGCGTGAATTCGTACTGGCGCTGCTCGACCTGCTGGGCTTGCAGCTTCTGAAGCCATGCGGCGAGGCCCTCATCGGGGCTCACCTGGACGCGCAGCGGCAGCGTAGTGATGAACAGGCCGACCATCGCCTCGACGCCGGTCAGCTCCGGCGGCCGCCCCGAGCTGGTGACGCCGAAGACCACGTCCCGCTCGCCGCTGAAGTGCGACAGGAGCAGCGCCCACGCGCCCTGCACCAGGGTGTTGAGCGTGAGCTGGCGGCGCTGGGCGAGCGCATGGAGCGAGGCGCTCAGATCGGCCGGGAGGAGGAGCCCGCAGCCGCCGTAGTCGCTGCGCTGGCTGGGCAGGCTTCCGGGCGCCTGGTCCACCCCCAGGCGGTTCGGCGCCCGCAAGCCTGCCAGTGTCCGGCGCCAGAACGATTCGGCGGCCCCGAGATCCTGTGCCTGCAACCACTGGATGTAGTCGCGGTAGGGCCGGCTCGGCTCCAGCCGCGGCTCCTCGCCCCGGTGCTCGGCCTCGTACAGCGTCATCCCCTCCCCGATCAGGCGCGGCAGGCACCAGCCGTCGAGGAGCATGTGGTGATAGCTCCAGACAACCTGGTGGACCTCGTCCGCGAGACGGATAAGGGTCACGCGCAGGACCGGAGCCCGCGACGGATCGAAACCTGCTCTGCGGTCCTCGGCCAGCAACTCGCCGACGCCGTGCCGTGCCTCCGCCGCGGAGACGCCGCGCCAGTCGAGCTCCCGCCAGGGCAGCTCGACCTTGCGCCGCACGACTTGGAGGGGGCGCTCGAGGCCTTCGACGACAAACGCGGTGCGCAGGACCGGATGGCGCGCGATCAGCCGCTCCCAGGCGCGGCGCAGCGCCGCAGCGTCGAGCGGGCCGCGTAGCGTCCAGGTGAGCTGCTGGAAGTAGGCGGGAGATTCCGGCGCATAGAGGCGGAAGAACAGCATGCCGTGCTGCGTGGGGGCGAGGGGGTAGACGTCCTCGATCTCTCCGTCGGCCGCCAGCCGGTCCAGGGTGGCCTGATCCAGCGCGGCGAGAGGGAAGTCGGAAGGTGTGCAGCGTGGGACGGCCGAGCGGCAGTGCTCGACGAGGGCGCGCAGGCTGTGCAGGAAGCCGCTGGCGAGGCGGTCGATCGTCTCCCGGTGGTGGGCGTGGCCGTAGATCCAGACGACCCGCAGCCGCCGCTTCGCCACGTGGGCCACGACCTCCAGCAAGTAGGGGCGGGGCTGGCGCGCGCTCAGAGCGGGACCGCTCAATTCGGGCGCTGCCGCGAAGAGCGAGCCCGCGGCGAGCCCGCGGTCGATCTGCCCGAGGTAGTTGAAGGAGGCCTCCGCCCGGGGCAGCGACCGGAGGGCTGCGGCCGATTCCGCATCGAGGAAGCGCAGCAAGCCGTAACCGAGCCCCCGCCGAGGAACGGCGCGCAGCCGCTCCTTGACTTCCCGGAGCGCATCGCCGGCCGAGCCGCCGCGCGGCAGCTCGAGGAGCACCGGGAAGAGAGTGGTGAACCAGCCCACGGTGCGCGACAGGTCGACCCCGGGCACCGCCTCCTCCTCACGTCCATGCCCCTCCAGGTCGACGAGCGCGCGCGGTGAGCCGGTCCAGCGGCTGAGCGCGTCGGCCAGCGCGGTGAGCAGCGCATCCTCGACCCCCGCCCGGTAGGCCCTGGGGACCTCGGTGAGCAGGGTCTGGGTCTCCTCCTCGTCCAGGTCGACGCGCAGCGTGGCCGACCCTCCCACGAGGTTGCGCGCGTCCGGCCGGTCCACCGGCAGGGCCTTCACCTCGGTGCGGCCCGCCTCCAGCCAGTCGTCGAGCTCGCTCTGGAGCCGCGGCGCCAGATCCACCAGATGCTCGGCCCAGCGGCGGAACGAGGTCGTCTTCGCCGGCAGGCGCGGCGCCAGACCCTGCTCGAGCCGCTCGCAGGTCCGCTGGAGGTCCTCGAGCAGGATCCGCCACGAGACGCCGTCCACGACGAGGTGGTGCGCCGCGATGAACAGCCGCAGGCCGGCCTCGCCCAGCCGCAGGAGAGCCACGCGCAACAAGGGTGCCGACCCGAGGTCCAGGCTTCCTTGGAGGTCGGCGGCGTCATGCTCCAGGGCAGCCTGGCGCAGGCAGGCCGGCAGGGCGGAGAGGTCGACCTCCAGCAGGGGGAGAGGGTCCCCGAGCGGAACGTGCTCCTGGCGCCAACCTCCGGGCGTCGGCACGAAGCGGAGCCGCAGGGCGTCGTGATGCTCGAGGACGGCGCGTAGCGCCGCCGCCAACCGCGCGAACCCGGGGTCACGCTCCAGCCCGAGGAGCAGGGCCTGATTGAAGTGGTGCGGGTCGGGCAGCTCCTGCGCAAAGAACCAGCGCTGGATGGAAGTGAGAGGGACCTCGCCCGACACCTCACTGGGCTCCGGCGCCACGGCGGAGACCGTCCCGACCACGGCCGCCAGCCGCGCCACGGTCTGGTGCGCGAAGATCTGCTTGGGGGTCAGCCGCAGCCCTTCCTGCGCCGCTTGCGAGATGATCTGGATCGAAAGGATGGAGTCGCCGCCCAGCTCGAAGAAGTTGTCGTGGACACCGATGGATTGGACGCCCAGCACCGCGGACCAGATCGCCGCCAGCCGGCGCTCCATCTGGCTCTGCGGCGCAACGAAGGTGCGGGAGAGGTCCGGTCGGGTGCCCTCCGGCGCGGGCAGGGCCTTGCGGTCGACCTTGCCGTTGGGGCTGAGCGGCAGCGCGTCGAGCGTCAGGAAGACCGCCGGGATCATGTGCTCGGGGAGGAGCGCACCGAGCAGCGAGCGCAACTCGGCCGGGCCTGGCGCTGACTCTCCGGATGGCACCAGATAGGCCACCAGACGCCTGGGTCCCTCGCCGTCGGAGCGCGCTAGGACGACCGCTTCCCGCACCCCGGGGCAACGGGCGAGCGTGGCCTCGATCTCGCCGAGCTCGATGCGGTAGCCCCGCACCTTGACCTGATGATCCAAGCGTCCCAGGAACTCCAGGTTGCCGTCCGGCCGGTGGCGGGCGAGATCGCCCGTCCGGTAGAAGCGCCCTCCCGGCTCGTGGCCGAACGGATCGGGCAGGAATCGCTCGGCGGTGAGCTCGGGCCTGCCTGCATAGCCGCGCGACAGCCCCGCTCCGGCCAGGCAGAGCTCGCCGGGGACGCCGATCGGAACCGGCTCCAGCCCGGCGAGGGTGTAGGCGCGCGTCCCCGCCACCGGCCTGCCGATCGCGGGGGAGCTGCCGTGCCGACAGCGATCGGTCCAGGTGGAGTAGGTGGTGTCCTCGGAGGGGCCGTAGAGATTGACCACCCGCTCGACCGCGGTCGCGGCGAAGATCCGCTCGACCAGACTGCCGGTCAGGGCCTCGCCGGCCAGGTTGACCGTGCGTACGGAGGCCGGTACGCCGCGCAGGCGCAGCAGCTCGTCCATGGCGGATGGGACTGTGTTGATCAGCGTCACCTGCGACCGCGCCGGCAGCGACGGAAGGTCCAGGGCGTTCTCCGCCAGGATCACCGTGGCGCCGGAGGCCAGGGGGACGAACAGCTCGAAGACCGACAGGTCGAAGCTGAGCGAGGTCGAGGCCAGAGTGCCGGCGAGCTCGCCGGGAGTGAAGGTGCGGCGCGCCCATTCCACCAGGGCGACGGCGGCCGCGTGCCGCACGGTCACTCCCTTGGGCATCCCCGTCGAGCCAGAGGTGTAGATCAGGTAGGCGAGGTTCTCGCCGGTCACGCGGATCGGTGGCGACGAATCCGCGTCCCACTCCGCGTCGAGGGGCAGGACAGACCCGGCGAACGGAGGGAGGCTCCGGCGGCCCTCTTCGTCCGCAAGCACCGTTCGGATCTGCGAATCGGCCAGCATGAACGCCAGGCGCTGCGCGGGGTAGCGCGGGTCGAGGGGCACATAGACGCTCCCGCTCTTGAGGATCGCCAGGACCCCAGCCACCATCGCGGCAGTGCGGCCGCAGCAGATGCCGACCGGCGTCTCGGCGCCGATGCCGCCCGCGGCCAGGCGCCAGGCCAGCCCGTTGGCGCGCCGGGCCAGCTCGCGGCCGGTGAGCCGCTCGCTCCCTGCGATGAGCGCCGGCGCTTCCGGCTCGCAGCGGACGCGTGCCTCGAAGGCCTCGTGCAGGAGCGCGCTCTCCGCCCCTGGCGCTGGCCCGCCGTCCCATTCGATCAGCAGTTGGTGCCGCTCGGACACATCGAGCAGGGGCAGCGTGGAGACCGCCCGGCCCGGCTCGGCGCTGGCGCTGGCGAGGAGTGTCTCGAGATGCCCCAGCAGGCGGCGGATTCGGGTCCCGTCGAAGAGGTCGGCGTTGTACTCGACCGCGGCGCGGAGGCGATCCGCGGTCTGGGAGACCTCCAAGGTCAGGTCGAACCGCGATGTCCCGGACGACAGCGCGACAGGGCTCCACGTCAGCCCTTGACAGGCGAGCGGCTCCTGCGGCGTGTTCTGGAGGACCAGCATCACCTGGAAGAGTGGGGTGGTGCTCAGCGTACGCTCCGGCCGCAGATCGTCGACCACCAGCTCGAAAGGGAGGTCCTGATGCTCGAAGGCCGCCCGGGTCCGGTCGCGGACTTGGAGCAGCAACTCGGCAAAGGGCGGATCGCCGTACAGGCGGGTATGCAGTGCCAAGGTGTTCACGAAAAACCCGATCAGTCCCTCGACCTCGTCGTGCCTGCGGTTGGCGACCGGCACGCCCACCACCACGTCCTCCTGTCCGCTGTAGCGCCGCAGCAGGGCGGCAAAGCCAGCCAGCAGAATCTCGAACAACGTCGCTCCGGCGCGCAGCCCCAGCGAGAGGAGCGCGGACGTGCGGTTCGGCGAAAGAATGGCGGAGCTCACGGCGCCGCGAAACGTCTGCTCACGAGGCCGCGGACGGTCCAGCGGCAGGTCGAGCACCGGCGGAGCTCCGGCGAGGTGCTGCCGCCAGAACTCGAGCTGCCTTGCGAGCACCTCGTTGCTCAGCCAGCCGCGCTGCCAGACCGCGAAATCGGCGTACTGCACGAGCAGGTCGGGCAGCTCCGGCGGCTCGCGGCGCGAGAAGGACTCGTAGAAAGTGGCCATCTCGCGGCTCAGGATCCCGGTCGACCAGCCGTCCGTGGCGATGTGATGGATGACCAGTACCAGCGCGTGGTCCTCCGCCCCCAGGCGCAGCAGCAGGGTCCGTATTACCGGACCGCAGGCCAGATCGAAGGGGCGGCGGGCCTGCTCCTCAGCGATGCGCAGCCCTGCCCTCCATCGCTCTCTCTGAGGCAGGCCGGTCAGGTCCACGATCGGCAGCCCGATCCTGGCGTGGTCCCGGATGCGCTGCACTCCCCGCCCGTCTTCCACGCCATAGGTGGTGCGCAGGGCTTCGTGGCGGCGCACCACCTCGCGCAGGCTCCGCGCCAGCGCCGCCACATCCAAACGGCCTTGCAGGCGCAGCCCGGCCGGTAGGTTGTAGACCGCGGTTCCCGGCTCAAGCTGGTCCAGGAACCAGAGGCGCTGTTGCGAGAATGACATAGGCAGCGCCGATGAGCGGTCAGCGCGCCGGATCGGGCTGCGCAGCGCGTTCTGCCGCTGTCCTTCGAGGCGCAGCAGGAGCAGGCGCCGCTTCTCGGGCGAGAGATTGGAGATCCGGTTGAGAATCTCGGTCATCGTTGGCTCTCTTCGCCTTGGTCAGTGCTGTATCTAAAGGTTGTCGGCGAAGGCCGAGATCGCGTCCTCCTCCCAGGCGGTCTCCTGGAGGCCCAGATCGGCGATCCGGGCCAGCGGGTCCCTCGGGAGGGCCGAGAGCAGCGCGGTGAGCTGATCACAGAGCTGCACGATGGTCGGGCGGTCGAACAAGTCGGCGTTGTACTCGAGCATCCCTTGGAGCACCGCGCCGTCGTAGTTCCAAAAGAGGTTGAGGTCGGCTCTGGCCTCGCCCCACTCCAGCTCCACCGCCTCGAGGTGCAGGCCCGGAAGCTCGATGGGCACGCTCTGCCCATGCCGGACGCCGAGAAGGACCTGGAAGATCGGATGGTAGCTCGCGTCCCTCTCCGGTTGCAGGTCTTCGATGATCCAGGTCAGGGGCAGGTCCTGGTGGGCCTCGGCGTCGAGGCAGGTCTCCCGGACCCGCGCCAGGAGCTCCCGTACGGTGGGGTTCCCCCCCAGGCTGGTGCGGAGGGAGACCGTGTTGGTGAAGAGGCCGATGAGACCCTCCAGAGCGCGGTGAGGCCGGTTCGCCACCGGGGCGCCGACGACGACCTCGCTCTGTCCCGAGCAGCGATGGAGGAGGATTTGGAAGGCCGCGAGACAGCTCATGAATAGGCTCACCCCTTCGCGGCGGCTGAAGGACGCGAAGTCCTGCGCCTGCTCGCGTGGCAGCGCGAGTATGTGGCAGGCACCGCGGTAGGTCAGCAGCCGGGGCCGCGGCCGGTCGGTCGGCAGGTCCAGCAGCGGCGGAGCACTGGCGAGCTGGCGGCGCCAGAAGGCGAGCTGGGACTCGACCACCTCCCCCTGCAGCCACTGCCGCTGCCAGCGGACGAAGTCTCCATACTGGACCGGTAGGTCCGGCAGCCGCGACGGCTCGCCGCGGACCGCCGAGCCATAGAGGGCGGCCAGCTCGCGGACGAGCACCTCGAGGGAGATGCCGTCGGCGATGAGGTGATGGAGGTCAAGCACCAGCATGGAATGACCTGGCTCGAGCGCGAGGAGAAGCGCGCGCAGGAGAGGCGGCCTGGCGAGGTCGAACCGGCTCCGCGCCTGGCCGGCGGCAGCCTGGAGTTCCATCTCCCGGGTAGCCGGCGGCAGGCCACCCAGGTCCACGGTCAGGAGCCCGGCCTCGGCGGACGGATCGACGACCTGGACTGGCCTGCCCGCCTGGAAGCGGAACCCTGAGCGGAGAGCTGCGTGCCGGCGCGCGATCTGGCCCAGGCTCCAGGCGAGCGCCGGGACGTCGAGGCTGCCGGTGAGGCGCATGAGCCGGGTGATGTGGTGCATCGGGCTGCCCGGCATGAGCTGCTCCAGGAACCAGAAGCGCTCCTGAACGAGCGCCAGCGGCAGGCCGCCCTCCTCGCCGACGGTGCCGCCCGGGCTCCGCTCGAGCGGCGGGCGCTGCAGGCCGCGGGAGGTGCCCGCCAGACGCTCGATCTCGGCGGCGAGCCCTCCCAGGGTGGGGCTCTGGAAGATGCTGCGCAGGGGCAGGTCGGCCCCCAGCACCTCGCGCACGCGCGTGACCACCCGGGCGGCGAGCAGCGAGTGCCCGCCGAGCTCGAAGAAGCCGTCGTCGCTGGCGGCGGCCGGCACGCCGAGGACCTCGCACCAGATCCCGGCCAGGATCTCCTCCGTGGCCGAGCGCGAGGAGGCCCGGAGCACCGCCGCGGAGGCCTGCCCGAGAGGGGCTGGCAGGGCCCCGCGGTCCACCTTGCCGTTGGGGGTCCGCGGCAGGGCCGGAAGCAGGACGAAGTCGCCGGGAAGGAAGAAGGCGGGGAGCCTCGCCGCGAGATGGGAGCGCAGCTCGGCCGGCGCCGGGCCCGGCTCGCGGGCGGGAACGATGTAGGCGACGAGGCCGCGGGTTCCCGGGGTTTCTTCGCGGACGACGGCCACGGCTTCGCGCACCGCCGGATGGGTGGCGAGCGCCGCCTCGATCTCGCCGAGTTCGATGCGGAAGCCGCGCAGCTTCACCTGGTGATCGACGCGGCCGAGGAACTCCAGGAGGCCGTCGGCGCGGTAGCGGGCGAGATCGCCGGTGCGATAGACGCGTTCCCCCCGGCGGCCGAACGGATCGGGGAGGAAGCGCTCCGCCGTCAGTTCCGGCCGGTCCAGGTAGCCGCGCGCCAGCCCGGCGCCGGCGAGCAGTAGCTCGCCCACGACTCCCGGCGGCTGCGGCCGCAGCCCGCGATCCACCACGTAGGCGCGCGAGCCGGCGACCGGGCGGCCGATCGGCGGAGTCGGATCTCCTCGCTCCACCTGCGCCCAAGTCGAGTACGTGGTGTCCTCGCTCGGTCCGTACAGGTTGAGCACCCGCTCCGCCCGGCTCCCCTCGAAGATCGCGCGGACGAGCGGCGCCAGCAGCGGCTCGCCCGCGAGGTTCGCGGTGCGCAGCGAGAGGGGTAGACCGCCGCCGCGCACCAGCTCGGCCATCGCCGAGGGGACCGTGTTGACCAGAGTCACCCGGCCGCCGTCCGGCAGCTCTGGAAGCTGCAGCGCATTCTCCGCCAGCACGACCGCGCCTCCCGCGGCGAGGGGAACGAAGATTTCGAAGACCGACAGGTCGAAGCAGATCGATGTCGAAGCCAGCACGCCAGCGAGCTCGCCCGGTGCGAAGGCGCCCACCGCCCAGAGCACCAGAGCGGCCGCGCTGCGGTGCTCGATGGCCACCCCCTTAGGGTGGCCTGTGGAGCCCGACGTGTAGATCACGTAGGCCAGGTGGCCCGGCCCGGCTGCACGGCGGGACCGCGCCTCGCTCTCCACGGCGTACAGCACACGGTCGCGGTCCAGGCAGAGGACCGGCACGCCGAGGTCCGGCAGAACCGGCAGCCATCTCTCGGCCGTCAGCACGAGGGTGGCCCGAGCGTCGGCGAGCGTGAACGCCAGCCGCTCGCGCGGATAGGCGGGATCGAGAGGCACCCAGGCCCCCCCCGCCTTCAGGATCCCGAGCTGGGCCACCACCAGGTCCGGAGATAGGCGGTCGGGGCAGAGGCCGATCCGGGACTCCGGACCGATCCCCAGCCGCAGCAGGCGGTGGGCGAGCCGGTTGGCACGGCGGTCGAGCTCGCGGTAGGTCAGGCACTCGCCCCGCCCGATCACCGCCAGCGCGTCCGGCGTCCGCTCCGCCTGGAGTTCGAGCAGCTCGTGCAGGCAGGCCGTTTCGCGCTCCGCGGCCAGCGCGGTGTCGTTCCACTCGCGGAGGAGCTGTTGCGCCTCGGCCGCGGACAGCAGTACGAGCTCGGAGACGTGCCTCTCCGGGTCCGCGGCGGCGCCCGCCAGCACCGCGCGGAAGTGCCCTGCCAGCCGGTCGATGGTGCTGCCGTCGAACAGATCGGAGGCATACTCGAAGGCGACCGGCAACCCGCCGGCCCGCTCCTCCACCAGGACAGTCAGGTCGAACTTCGCCGTGCGCGTGCGCATCTCGAGCCGCTCGAGCTCGATGCCGGGCAGCGCGAGCTCCTGGGGCGAGGTGTTCTGCAGGGCGAGCATGACCTGGAAGAGCGGCGAGTAGCTGAGGTCGCGCTCGGGCTGCAGCTCGTCGACCAGGCGCTCGAAGGGTAGATCCTGGTGGGCGTGGGCGGCGAGCGTCGAGGCGCGCACGGCCGCCGCCAGCGCGGCGAAGCTGGGGCGGCCGCCGTCTGGCGCCAGCTCGACGCGCAGCGCCAGGGCGTTGGTGAACAGGCCGATCAGCTCCTCGGTCTCGCGGCGGCGGCGGTTCGCCACCGGCACTCCGAGCACCAGGTCGC
>Ga0075426_10001255_pt1 | contig 17962 bp, 14 predicted proteins | sample SoiMethybrSBSTD5_FD_75304 | JGI IMG/M metagenome (GOLD analysis project Ga0075426, IMG submission 75304) | Bulk soil microbial communities from a Populus tree surrounding site in Tennessee, USA - Soil MetaG P. TD hybrid SBSTD5 | ecosystem: Environmental > Terrestrial > Soil > Tree plantation... | reverse complement strand
ACGTCAGTCAACACCGCCTGCACGCGCCTCACCCGTTCGTGACGGTCCCGGCAACCATGCGCCCGCAATACTTCCGCAATTTGCTGCCCCACTCGCATCACCGGGTTGAGCGCCAATGCCGGATCCTGCCAAATGATGGCAATTTCGGCGCCTCGCACCGCGCCAAGCTGTTTTTCGCTCATTTGCAGCAGATTTCTGCCGCGAAAGGTGATGGCGCCGCTCTCGTATCGCGCGTTAGCCGGCAGCATGCGGGCCAGCGACAACGCCAGGGTACTTTTTCCTGAGCCGGACTCGCCCAATATGCCCAGCACTTCGCCCGCACCTATAGAAAATGTGGCGTGCTTCACGGCGGGGACACTTTGCCCGGCAGCGGAATAGCACACACTCAAGTCTTTCACGCGCACCAAGTCGCTCGCGTGCGTCACGGGGGCAACTCCCGCTTCCTACTATCTCCCACGTTGCCGAATGAGCCAATTGATTATCCCGATTCGCAACTCGGGTGCTGGACTCGCCGCTCTCGGATAGTCCATCCCCCAGTTCCCATCAGGCGATGTTTCTGTCGTTATCCTGGTACTCAGGCGGCACATCGTCTTCTGGTACTTCGCGGGTGGTCACCTCCGAGATATCTGGGGTTTTGCCCTCTTCGACCCCCTGAACGGCATCCGCCTCGAAAGCGTTCCCCTCCTCCACCAATTCCTCCACGCTCTCAGAATCTGCCTCAGCAGCGTCCGGCAGTTGCTGAATGTCACCGGATTGTCCGGCTGAATCTGGCCCGAGTTCATCGTGTTTATGGTCAGGCATGTGCGCTCCTCCTGGTTTGTGCGCTCTTCCTGATTTAGATGCGCCTGTTGTTCGTCGCCCTATCTTGGTTCCGGAGCAGAAGGATACTCCACTCAACAAAGAAGGGACGCACCACTATTGCGGTTAAGGCAAAGGGCGAGTGAATGTCCGGTTTCAAACCAGCGTCTGGCTTCTGCGCCGCCTAGGATGGCCCTGGCCAGCTTGCTCCCTCAGCCCCAGACGGACCCATGCCTCGCCCCGGCGTGTTAGGATGAAAGGACAAAAGCACCAAACATCGCTGATCCTGGGGTAGCGAAATCCTCCCGCTTTGATATCACTTCCCGTTGATAAAGCGAAGGAACCGAGCTCTGGAACTGCGGAAGCACAGGCGGTGATGCGCTCGGGCAAGTTCGCCGCGGGTACCCACTACAGCTGAAGGTTAGAAGTAAATATGTCGAACAACAAAGCAATAACCGTGACCGCGTGGCCTAAAAACTTGGCGCACTCCGTGGAGGAGCTACGGCGAAAGACAAACCAGGATCATGACACGTATTTAGGTCACAACCCGCTACTGGCACGGGGGGATTTAAAGAAAATGAAACATTGGCCAGCTCTGGTTCTGCTCGCGGCCCTTATCGGTTGCGGCGGCGGTAGCTCTCAAAGCAATTCCAACAACCCACCGCCCCCGCCTCTTCCACCTTCCCAGGATAGCCTCACGGTCAACGTTACGGGCGACGGGAGTGTAACCTCTACTCCCGCCGGTATCGCTTGTCCTGGTACCTGCACGGCCAAATTCGACTCAGGAACTAAGCTGTCCCTCTCGGCGACAGCTGCATCTGGGTATGTCTTCTCAGGATATGCAGGAGCGTGCGCGCAAAGCACGTGTCAGCTGACATTGACGAGCAACCAGACCCTCGGTGCTAGTTTCACCCCAGCTCCTCCCCCGCCGCCTCCGCCACAGCCCCCGCCTCCGCCTTCCACGCACACGCTGCAGTCCTCGATTAACCACATCATTTTCATGATGCAGGAGAACCGCAGCTTTGACCATTACTTCAGCCATTTGCCCGAGTACTGGAGCAAGTACGGGTTTCCGCAGGCCACGAACGGAACAAGCTTGGATGTGGAATCGAATAGCGACTCCAACCTAGATCCCAACGGAGTGGCGGTCCACCCATTCAAGCTGAACACGCAATGTCTGGAGAATCCCAGTCCCAGTTGGAACGAGAGCCACGCAGATTTTAACCATAATGACCCGGATGGTACTAAGGGCGGCACCTTTGCTGGCGACGGTTTCGTGCAAACGGCGGCGCACGAAGGGACGTACTACGACACTGTGGGCCATCGCGTTATGGGCTACTACGACGAAACCGTACTCAACTATTACTATTTTATGGCGAGCACCTTTGGCACCGCAGACCACTTCTACTCGCCGAATTTGAGCCGCTCGCAACCGAACCGGGCCTACAGCTACGCCGCAACCAGTATGGGTCACGCCTATCAGCTGATTAGCGGCTCGGCTCAGTTAAGCTCGTTGACCATCCTTCAGGTGCTAGACCAGAACAACATTTCGTGGAAGATCTACGTTCACCCAACTCCTAGCGGCTGCGCTACAGTTCAGTGCCTGGACTCACAGAGCTACCTTAACCAGTTCACGTACAACCGGCATGTCCTCAGTGTAGAGCCGAACAACATTGCGCCAATCAGCCAGTACTTCACAGATCTTAAAAATGGAACGCTGCCACAGGTTGTTTTTATTGAACCTGCCTCTGAAATGGGTTGGGACGAACATCCCACCGGGGACCACAACGATCCCACGGTCAGCCCCATCCACATTCAGCCCGGCGCGAAGTATGTCTCCTCGCTGATCAATGCGCTGATGGGGAGTAGTTCTTGGAAAGACTCGGTATTCATCCTCTCGTGGGACGAAGCCGGTGGCTTCTATGATCACGAGCAGCCTATGAGTGTTCCTAACCCGGACGGCATCAACCCCATTGACCTCGGGATCCTTGGCGGGCGGGATATTTGTCAGGACAGCAATCTGTACTTAATCACCACCCCCATTTGCACGTTCCGGGTTAGCGGGTACCGGCTGCCCATGATTGTGGTGTCGCCTTTCACCAAGAACTTTGTCAGCCACACCCCCATGGATTACACAGCGGTCTTACGGTTGATTGAAACGCGATTTAACCTCTCGCCGCTGAATCATCGGGACGCGGCCATGCCTGATATGACAGAGTTCTTTGACTTTGCTGGAGCGCCTTGGGCCACTCCCCCCAGCAACGTGCCAGTGCAGCGCACGGATGCACCTTGTTACCTTAGCTCGCTGCCCTGACACCATTGCAGGTTGTGCAGGATCAGAATTCGCGATGCTGGTAGCGGCGAGGGGGGCACCGGGTGTCGCGGTACAGCGAGCGAGAATCAACCAGCTTTGGCGCTGACCGTGTCTTTGCTGGCCATCTCTGCCACACGCATTAATTCCGGCAAGACATGCGATAGGCTGCTGCTCTCCGGCTGTCCGAGGGCGAAGTACAAACTGCGAAACAGCGGATAGAGCCGGGCATAAACCTCTTGCGACTCCGCTTCAGGCATATAAATTTTGTGCGGCGGGCAAATTCTGGCCTGCGCTTCTTCCACCGTGGCAAAGGTTCCGATTGCCAGAAAGGCGAAAATTGCTGCACCAAGCCCTACGACGTTGCCTGTGGGAACCAGGACCGGCCGGCCGAGCACATTGGCATATACCTGGTTAAGCACAGAATTCTTCTGCGGTATGCCGCCGGCATTGATTACCCGTTTCATATTCACACCGTGCTCCAACATGCGGTCGAGAATGACGCGAGTATGAAACGCCGTGCCCTCAATGGCAGCAAACAATTCGTCCCGCGCCGAACTTTGCAGATTCCAGCCCAGAGTGATGCCGCGCAGGTTAGGGTTGACCAGAACGGTGCGATCGCCATTGTCCCAGGTCATGCGCAGCAATCCTGTCTGTCCCGCGCGGTAGTGATCCAGGCCTCGACAAAGCGTGTTCACGTCAGTCTGGGCGCGCCGCGCGATGGCGCTGAAAGCATCTCCGACAGCCGAGAGTCCCGCTTCAATGCCCGTCCGCTGGGGATGAACGCTGCCATGCACGACCCCGCAAACGCCAGGAACGAGATTCGGCGACTCAGTAATACCGATGATGCAGGTAGAGGTGCCGATCACGTTAACAATGTCATCCGTCTGGCAACCGGCGCCGATGGCATCCCAATGGGCATCGAAGGCCCCGACGGGAACGGGAATTCCTGGCTTCAATCCCAAGTTTTGTGCCCACTCCCGGGATAAGCGGCCGGCGATTTGATCGGAAGTGGCATACTGTCCGTCCAGTTTCTCCCGAACACCCGCGAGCAGGGGATCAACTGTGGTCAGGAACTCCTGAGGCGGAAGACCGCCCAGAGCCGGATTCCACAGCCATTTATGCCCCATGGCACATACGCTGCGCTTCACTTCACGGGCCTCACTCAGGCCGCAGAGCGCGGCCGCCACCATGTCGCAGTGTTCGAATGCGGAAACCAGTTCGGCACGCCGGGAAGGGTTATGACGCAGCCAATGCAGCAGCTTGGAGAAGCCCCACTCGGACGAGTAAGTACCACCGCACCAACTAATGACCTCCAGCCCATCCCGCCGCGCTGCTTCGGTAATCTCGGCCGCTTCGCCTTTAGCGCGGTGGTCGCACCAGAGATAATATTCGCCTAGGGGCTGCAGAGCTTTCCCCACTGGAATCACCGAAGATCCCGTCGTGTCCAGCGCAATAGACTCGACTCGGTCCCCGGGAACCCCAGCCTTGGCCAGCGCCACACGCATAGCTTCCACCAGAGCGCGCATGTGGTCGTCGTGCGATTGGGTGGCGTATTCCGGATCGCTGCGCTGCCGGTGCAGTGGATACTCGGCGGTGGCGTATTCCAGCAGCCCACGCTCGCTGTCCACCAGGGAAACCCGCACGCTCAGCGTTCCGAAATCAACGCCCGCCACAATGGACATCAGCAGCCCCCATTCGGCCGGTTGTGCCAGTACATCTCCCAGCCCAGGTAGCGCGTAGCGGCTTCGTGGAGCGGCGATGCCACTGTGGACAGGTTGGCGGCAACGTGGTGTTCAAAACCCTGAGCACAAATGTAGTGCAATAAATTCTGCAGCTTCGGTATGGAAACTACGCCGGCGCCGCCGAAGGTGTTCAGCGGGTCATCAGTGAAGCGCCCTTCGCCAAGGTACCCGCGAATCCTGCCGCCGGTATCATTGGTGGAGAAACGGGCAAAGCTCATCGGGCTCGGCCGCACTCTTCCCACACAAGTTCCGAACGTGTTTTCCTTGCCTACCGTGCCGGCGATGATTTCCTGGAAATCCATTTTGACATTGGCGAAGAAATGTTTCGGCAGGTTAGAGCAATGAAAGCAGACGGCCTTGTCGGGATCGGAGCCGTAATTGTTGTTCCAGTCCAGCAGCGCGGAAGGCGTGGTCGAAGCCAGTTGCAGAGCGTGCATGCCAAGTACGCCGCATATATCCACCTCGCAGGCGCTCGACATCAGCTCATTGCTCATCATGCTCATCACCGTGCAGGGCACCACACCGAGGTTTTCCTCGATCGAAGTCCAACACTGGACAGCGCTGATCTGCAGGTCGGCCGCCTGCATCCACTGCTGAATCACAGCCGAGAGCTTCGCCATTTTCAACAGTGCAGCGGCGGGCACGCCAGATGTGGGAACATATTTCTGAATGGCAGCAAGCCTCTCCTGGGCCACGTCGTCGTTATCCTTCATGCGCTGGATACGCCCCAGTACTTCCGATAGGTCCAGCGTCTCCACGCTGACGCCCTGCGACTCCAGGATCTTTTCGCTATAACGGACGGTATTGAACGCGGCCGGACGAGCGCCGATGCTGCCGATGCGCAGGTTGGTCAGTCCTCTAACCACGCGGCACACCGCGCCGAACCACTCCAGGTCTTTGTGAAATTCTTCCGAGTCGGGCGAGACGGTGTGCAGGGCGGTCAGCGAATAGGGAATGCCGTACTGGCGGAGGTTATTGCACACTGACATCTTGCCGCAGAAGCTGTCTCGCCGAAACGCCACCGTCATTTTGGCGGGAGTATCGGGCGTCGCCTGAATGAGTACCGGAATCCGAAGACCGGCAAGACGAAGGGTGTCGGCAACTGCGCGTTCATCGCCGAAGTTGGGCAGAGTAACGACGATGCCATCCATGCGGTCGGCGTGCTCGCGAAACAAAGCGGCGCAACGTTTGGCTTCCTCGTGGGTTTCGACAGCGCCGTATTTGCTCTGCTGCGTATCCAAGGCGATTCCATTCATACCAGCCCGCGACAGGGCAGCGAGAATTTCCTCCCGGCCTGATTTTGCTAGATGGTCAGGGAAGAAGCCTCGGTTCCCAACGATGACCCCAATAGTCAGCTTTTTATCAGCATTGTGCATGTGTGTCCCCTCCGGGCGCGAGCGGCTTGCTTGGCTGCTTGTCTCCCGTCCTGGTTGGCGTGAAATGGTAGGAATAGAAGATGCCCAGCAGAAAAAGCAGCCCACCCCACCAGATGCTCGCGTGAAGGTTGAATAGGATAACCGGATGTTGCGGCGGGTTCGGCAGTTCGTACAGTCCCGCTGCGAGGATGAGGCCCCCGTTCACCAGCAAGGACAGGCCGATAAAGAACCAGATCGAGATGCGAGTACGCGAGAGCATCGCCTACCAGAAAATTACGTTAAGAGCCACAAATACGAGCGCGATTACCACGGCCCAGAAAGCCGGGCGTTTATAAATCGCGACGTGCGCCTCCGAGGGCAGCGGCGTCACTCCGTATACCAGCCCGGTCAGTTCCGCCACCGCCGGCGGCTTGGTCGAGTAACTGACGATGACGGTTACCACCACGCACACCATCCACGACCACAAGGCCCGGTACATGTCTTCCGCCATGAAGCGGGCATGCGGGGAAAGTGCCACATAACGCAGAGCGCTGGGATCCATCTTCACCCACCCCCACATGGCGATGGATGACAGAGTTCCCACCAGAAGTCCCCAGAACCCTCCCGCCGATGTGGTCCGCTTCCACAACATTCCCAGGAGCACAGTCCCGAACAAGGGAGCGATGAAGGTGGCAAATAACGCCTGCACGTAATCCATGATGCTGGCAAACTGCATCACCAGGTACGCCGTTCCCACGCTGATCAGAACGCCCAGTACGGTGCACCAGCGCCCCATATCAACGTAGTGCTTATCGTTGGCGTTCCTTCGAATGAGCGCCCGGTAGATGTCGTAGGTCCATACTGTAGTAAAGGCGCTGACATTGCCGGCCATGCCAGACATGAATCCCGCCATCAAAGCGGTGATCCCCAACCCAAGCAGGCCGGGCCCGCAATAACGTGCCAGCATGAGCGGAAGGACCTCGTTGTAACTATGGCCGCCGCTGGCCAGCGCCGCTGTTTCGCCCGTGAGTTTGACCGGGAGAACCGCCAGCGCCAGCAATCCCGGCAGGATGACGATGAACGGCACCATCATCTTGAAAGCGGCGCCAATGATGGGAGCCATCTTGGCGGCCCGCAGATCCTTGGCCGCAAGCACGCGCTGAACCACCAAAAAGTCGGTGGTCCAATACCCAAACGAGATTACCCAGCCCAGGCCGAAAACAATTCCCGTCCAGTGGATGCCCATGGGGTTGTTGCTGAACGACCCCAGCGTGGACCAGAGGTGGGTGAATTCCGCCGAGGCATTGTGCGCAATTCGTACCTGCAGGGCGGTCCAGCCGCCAGCGTCGATCAAACCCAGAATGGGAATAAGCAGGGCGCCGGCCCAGATCAGCACAAACTGGAGCACCTCGTTAAAAATCGCCGACCGCAGTCCGCCCAGGGCTACATAAACCGCCACGGTAAGGGACGACACCCAGATACTAAAGTTGATGTTCCATCCCAAAACCACTTTCATGACCAGCGCCATGGAGTACATGTTAATGCCGCTCATGAGCACCGTCATGAACGCGAAAGAAATGGCGGCCAGCGCGCGGCTAGGCTCTCCAAAACGCAATTTCAGGTATCCGGGGACAGAGTGCGTTTTGGAGATGTAGTAAAACGGCATCATTACCAGGCCGAGGAAGAGCATGGCCGGAATGGCGCCGATCCAATACCAGTGGGTAGCCAAGATGCCATACTGGTAGGCTGCCGCGGCCCATCCCATCAGTTCCAGCGAGCCCAGGTTGGCGGAGAGGAAGCTGAGCCCGGCAATCCACGCGCTCATTTCTCGCCCGGCCAGAAAAAAGTCTTCCCCCGTTTGGGTGCGGCCCTTGAGGTAGAGGCCGATAGCCAGCACCAGCGCGAAATAGAAGACAACGATGGCGATGTCAACCGGCGACAAGTGCACCAGGGTTGTCGCCGCGTAAACTGCCGTGATGGCCCTCATGTGCAATCCCTGCGTTGTCCGTAATACGCCTTGCTTCCGTGCTTGCGCAGGTAATGTTTGTCATGCAAGTCTTGCCCAATCGGTTCCGCCGCGTGATTGATGGAGAGTGTTAAGTAGGCCATGCGGGCCACCGCCTCCAGCATGACAGCGTTGTGAGCGGCTGAGGCTGCGTCTCGTCCCCAGGTGAACGGACCGTGGCCGGCAACCAGAACGGCAGGTATGGCTTCGTAGTCTACCTGCTTAAAGGCGCGTACGATGCAATGTCCCGTGTTTTCCTCATAATGGGAAGCAATGTCTTCCGAGTTAAGCGCCTCGGTTACGGGCACTGCCCCATGAAAGTAGTCGGCGTGGGTGGTGCCGAGGCATGGGAGGCAGCGGCGCGCCTGCGCCCATGCGGTTGCGTATTCCGAGTGAGTGTGCGCCACGGCCCCAATGCGGGGAAAAGCCTGGTAAAGCACGATGTGGGTGGGTAGGTCGGAAGACGGCCGCAGCTGGCCTTCCACTGTCTTCCCCTGCAAATCGGAAATGACCAGATCCTCCGGTTTCATTTCCTCATACGGTACGCCGCTGGGCTTGATTACCACCAACCCTTGTTCCCGGGCAATGCCGCTGGCATTCCCAAAGGTGTGCACAACCAGCCCCTGGCGGACCAGTTCCAGGTTAGCGTCCAGCACTTGTTTACGCAGGCTTGGAAGGAGCATGACGTTTCCGACATCCGGGCGGCTAAGGCTAGGTCGAGCCCATGGTGCTGGTCAAGCGGGTAATGTAAGAAAAACCGGGTAGCTTTTCTTACAATTTATCAATTGGGAATGGATACGTATATACGACCGGCTCAAGTTTGGCCGAATTTTGGGGTGGGAGATGGGAACGGAAAGGCTGCCGATTCGTAATTTCAAATACTTAGACGGAACGCAAGGGGCCGAATCGGTGGGCAAAAAGAACGCTTGGGGCAGGTCGTGCTCTCCAGTTGCTCTCTCGTTCCATGATCCCACGCGGAGGGAGAAGAGCGCCTAACTGGCGGTGCTCACTGGGAATGTGGCTGCAGTTGCTGTGCGCGATCGGCTACCCACTGGGGAAATACCGGCGCGCCCTGCGGCGGCTTGCCTTGCGTAATCGCCCAATGGTCTAACCATCCCGTGCCTTCTTCCCCGGCGTAGGTGTCGGGCATGCCATACGCCGGGTCGTTGAGAGCGTCCTTCAGGGTAACAAACCGGTACCCACGCTTGCGCAGCACGTCGAGAAGCTCGCCAATGTGGTCGGCCTCCAGTTGATTGCCGTGCAGCAACAGAATCTGCTTCACTTCATAACCTGTGGTTTTGAGCGAAAGCTGCTCGCAATACGCGAATACAGCATCGCTATACGATAGATAGCTGCTGACCAGCTTCTGTTGCAACGCCGTGTCGCCCCGCTTCTTGGCGTCATCATAGACGGGCGCGTACATCCAATCCCATGCGTCCAGTGTCACCGGAGCCACGGTGTATCCACGCGCGCTCAGAAACGCGTCCGCCTCGCGCCTGGTTTGCAGGTCCTTCCCAGTGTCCAGGTACGGGTGCCGCAGATACCGCAGCTTCATGTGGTGTTCAGCCAGCAACTGATTCAGAATGGGTTCGCCCTGGATCACATCATCTTCCCAGGCCTTTATTCCCACGCGGTTCAGCGAGGCGTGGCTGTAGGTGTGATTGCCCAGTTCGATGCCGTTGTCGAGCCAGATCTGCAGCGCCCTGATCCGCTCATCTACTTCTCCCCACTTGAACAGCTTGCCGGCATTGACGAAACCAACCGCCGGCACTTTCCGCTCGCGCAAGGTGCCAACCAGCTTGGATGTCATTTCGTCGATCGCGGCGCCGGACATCCGGTCGGCCGCGCCCGCCGGCAGATCATCCACTGTGATCGCCACCTGCCGGTCCGGAGGGCCCGCCGCCCAGGAGCTTGCCGCCGACACCCCCACCAACGCGAGCCCCAGCAATGCAATGAGTTTCATCTTTGGTTCCAGCCGGAGGCAGCTTACCACAGGCCTACTTCGCCTGAGCCGACTTGCGGGCTGGCCAAACCAGTGCACCATGGGGAGGCGGGGTGCGATGGCCGTGGCCGCGGTCAACAGCGACCAGGCTGTGATTACGACGAGAAAGAGACGCCGGGGGCCAAAGCGGTCAGCGGCCGGTCGTGAACAAGCGATAGACCGCCCCGTTGAGGTTAAAGCGGAATATAGCCGGGCAGGTAATCGTCTGCCCCACTTGGTTCATGGTGCCGATATCTTGATAAACGGCGGTGCAGAACTCTGCAAACCTGGAGACCACAGGTCGAGATCCCGCAAACGGCGGGTTCGGCGGCACGGTGTAACCGGGCTCTCCGGCAGGAACTGCGGCGGTAAGCGACAGCTTCATCGTACGCACGGAAGAGCTAAGCAGATCAAGTGTCCAATCCCCCGGCGGCTCTTGATTGTAGGTGTTGGCGTTCAAGTATGACCCAACGCTCTGGTAGCCATTGTCGTATTCCCCCAGCACCCCGTGCACTGGCCCGATCATCCCGTCGCTCTGAATGTAATAAGCGGCTCCGGTATTGGCGTTGGTGTCGCTCAGGTAAGTCGTAACCGGAATATTAGAGCTGGGCTTAGCGGCGAAAACTGCTGTGGACACAAGTACAAGTACCAAGCTGCGTAATTTCATAATCAGCTGCCTCCTGAGATGTTTCATGATTCATTTGCCCAGCTCCATAAAACCTGTCGGCGGCGTATTGCCCACCAGGGCATCCGGCATCTCGCTGTTGAGTGACAAGACTGGCGAAAACATTTCAAGAAAATTCAGACGGTACACGGGAAGGCAGGATTAGCGAACGAGCGCGAGGGGGTCTGCTTATCTTTTTTCAACTCGAAAAGCGTATTCGGCTACCGTTTGGGAAGTTCCAGCAGATGGCACACCGCGGACGGCCAGAATATACTCGCCGGGCTGCAGCAGGTTGCGGGGTATCTCGATAAAAACCCTTTTACCACCCGAAACACTTTGAGCTTTCAAATTGTCTTTGCTCCAGATTCGGTTGTTTTCAGCGGTTTGCACTACTACGTGGTAATTGGGGTAATCACCTTCAACCCACGCTTCCAATCGAATCTGGCTCACGCCGGGAGGGATTACCAGCGAGTTCCGCGCCCGCCCAGGACCACGAAGCAGCCCTGGGTTGAGCACAAACGCAAAGGTGCTTCTTTCCACAGACGTTTGTTGCTGACCAGGAGCTTGGCCGGAGGTTGGTTGAGTTCCGCCTCTTCAGCAGTGCAGCGTATGAGAATGGCTGATCTTACGGTAGGCATGTGGCGCGTCCAACGAAGGAATTTACGGCAGGATAGCGCTGGGAGCGCAGCAAAAGCAACGGGAGTTGCACTTTTTGTTTTGAGGAACTTACCTTTGGTTCTGGCAGCAGTGCTGCGTCGCGGCTGGGGTCATTCCTGGAACTCTTTTACGCTGGTGGAACCGTCTTTCATGTAGACCCGGACTAGGATTCCGCGCAGATGGGTTTTGAACGGGAGTTCCTGCCAAAGAAATTGCCAGTGTTCTCCCTTGGGATCGTTTTTGAGCATCCGGGGCTTCACGGAATGCAGCACAAACTTGTTGAGGTCGGGAACGTTGGCGCGAGCCGCCTTTATGGCAATCGGAAGTGCCTCTTCGAGCGATATGTTCGGTTTGTCGGCTAAATACATTCCGAATTGGGCGGAAGCGACGCCCGTTAGAACGAGGACGGCAACGAGGCGGTATTTCAGCATGGCTAATAGTAATCGTGGGTGTAGGGCTGATGCCATGGCGTCGGCTTTTTGTTTTGGGGAGAGGGTACAATTTGCGGGGAGGCTACGGCTGATCCCTGAGAACCTCGATTCTTGCGAATCAGTCGCTGAGCTCGCCGGTGGCAGCCTCATCGAGTACAACGTCCTTGGAACGTGCAAGCATGGCCACCTGTTTGAGTACGGAGACGGTGAGTGCCTCGGCATAGTGCTGGAGGACAACCCGCCCCACCAGCCCAGCAAAGGTGCAGCCATCGGCACCTCCGATTCGAGTACCATGGGTGACGAACGAAACCGAATACCCGACTCTCGATCAGGGTGTTCATGCGTCCATTCCGGCAAACGGGCAGTCACATCGCATGGTGGCAAGGCAAAAGAGGTTCGGCATTCGAGCGCTTACTTTTGTTTTTATATTGGCCCTTGTTGGCCAGGCGAGAGCGATTTCGGCGGCATCGTGGCGAGGGTTTTTGCGTGACCAGTCGAGAGCGCCCGTCGCCAATGCCTTGGTTCGACTGCACGCACCCGATCGCCAAAGCGATTACGTTGCCCCCACCTCCGATCGGGGTGAGTTTCGCTTCGATGAACTTACCCCAGGCGAATATGAGGTTTCGGTTGAGAGTAACGGCAACACCTGCCGAATGCCGCAGACTGTGAAGGTGCAGAAAGGACGTTCGTTTACTGCCGGCCTGCAGTTTTGTTCCGCAGGGCGATCCTTGCGCCTGCTGGCTGAAGAATCATCACCTCCGGAAGGCACCGGCGGGGAGCGCCTCTCCAGCCAGCAAGTCTCCACTCTCCCGCTCAATGCGCGCGACTTTAGCAAACTGCTGTTGCTGGCAGCCGGAACTATGACGGACACGAATGGCGCCGCCAACTTTACCCAGCAGTTTGCCATTAACGGTCAAAGAGGTTCCACCGCCGTATTCGCCATCGATGGCTCCGATACAACCGATCCGGAAATGGGCGGCGCGACCTTTTCCAATTTCAATGTGGATGCCATCCAGGAGGTGGAGTCAACTTCGGGCGTGATGCCGGCAGAAATCGGCCACGGCGCCGCAGGCTATACCAACGTTGTGTCAAAATCGGGCACCGATCAGGTGCATGGCAGCTTCTTTGAGTTCGCGCGCAATGCCGCCTTCGACGCGCGCAACTATTTCGATCATATTGATCCTATCGTGAAGCGGCGGATCCCACCTTTTATGCGAAATGAGTTCGGTGCTGCGGTCGGCGGGCCGCTCGTGATACCCGACCTCTACGACGGCCGGCGCCGCACTTTCTTCTTCAGTGAGTATCAGGGTTTCCGGCAGGTGTTGGGGACCACGCAGGTGATGCCCGTGCCCACGGCCGCCGAGCGGCAGGGAATTGACAGCACAGCCTTTCCCGGCGATACACTTCAAGTCGGGGTCAACCCAGCAGTCGCGCCGATTTTGGCCGCTTATCCCCTGCCCAACAACCCCAATGGGGCGTACGGCGCCCGCACTTACGAGGCATCATCGAAAATCTCCACCGACACGGATCAGTTCTCGGTGCGCGTGGACCACGTCATTTCCAACAAAGCCTCGCTCCTGACCCGTTTCAGTTTGAACCAGGTGAGGGGACCCTTGACCAACCCCGATCAGACAGCTATTGACCCCAGCTTTGGAATCCGATTTTTTGATCACCAGCGCAGCGCCATGGTGAAGTATTCGCGCACCTTCTCTCCTCATCTCCGATCTGACACATTGATTGGCTACATTCGCAGTACGCCACTGTTTCCCAGTTCCAACCATATGCAGCCGGCGATCGGCTATGGCGATGGCCTTTACGAACCGTTCAACTCGGCGGATGGCTCGATCATCGGTTCCTATAGCAATCTGTACCAATTGAAGAACGACACCTCCTGGGTTCGCGGCGCCCATGCCTTTAAATGGGGAGTTGAGATACGAGCCAACCGCGACTCGACGATATTCGGCACCAATCCCAACGGCGCTTACTCTTTCGGCGGCGGAACCGCGTATTCCCCCGTGCCGATTGTTTCAGCCAGCGGCCAGCACAACATTGGGGTAGGCGATCCGCTGCCCGATTCGCTTACGGGATTGCTGACCGCGACGCCATACTCCTACACCATTACCGTGGCTGCCAACGGCACGCCGGCAGGCGACAAGTTCGACGAAGCTGCGGCCCGGCGCGAAGCCTACAACTTCTACTTTCAGGATAATTGGAAGGCGACGCGGCGCCTGGCCGTCAACTACGGGCTTCGCTATGAGGTGAACAGCCGCATCCATGAAGCACAGAAACGCACCTCCGGCCCAAAATTTATCGGTCGGAATGGCCTGCCCGTGTCGTACTGGGACCACAGCGCGCGGCAGACCTTTGTCTACGATCCTGAGCCCCCATACAACCAGGATTGGAGCGGTTGGGGGCCGCGGCTGGGATTGGACTATGCGATTGGCGAGCACACGGTCCTGCACGCCGGCGGGGCTATAACCTCTATTGTGCCCAACTTATGGCAGGATAACTTTCTGACTGGCTCAATGCCCTTCATCTTTACCCCGTACGTCAATGCTCTGGCGGGGATTCCGGTGCCGTTTCAGAACAGCGTAGTGCCGCTTAACCTGCCGCCCGTGTACACGACCGCAGGGGCTCCACTGTTTCCGCAGGGCAGAAGCACGGTGGTGCCACCCAACACCGAGCTTGACCTGAATCGCTTCCAGAATGACTTGGCGGCGCTTACGCCGGGACATGAGCCCCAGTTGCTGTCCGTGGAAGGTATCGCCCGGGAATTCCGCAATGGCTACATTGGCAGCTACAAAGCGGGCGTAGAACATGATTTTCGCGATGTAAACGTGGCGATTTCCTACGTAGGAACCGCCGGTGTTCATCTCAGCAGCGTGTTTTCACCGAACAGCTATGGCGGGGCAGACGCCGCCTTTGCGCCCTTCACAAAATTCGATTCCGCCGGGCGCGCGATTGGCGGTTTTGGGCCTGAGCTCTTGATGACCAGCGGCTCGCATTCTACGTATCATTCGCTACAGGCGACCGTGGGCAAGAACTCGGCTCGGGCAGGACTGGGTGTGCAGGCCAGTTACACCTTTTCCAAATCCCTGGACGACGCCAGCGCGGTGCTGGGCGGAGGATTCACCACAGCCGGCGCGGTCCTGCAGACCTTTCCGCAAGACCCCTGGAACCTGAAGGCTGAAAAGGGACCCTCGACCTTTGATGTGACTCACGTGTTTACGGTCAACGTGATACAGATCTTGCCTTTCAACCGGATAAGCTTTCTTCGGCCCCTGGGCCGCCGTGTCACAACCGGATGGCAGCTGCTGAATGTTACTACGTTAATGACGGGCTCTCCCTTCACCGTCTACTCCGGAGTGCAGCAGACTGGGGCGGGAGCCGGCGGCGCCGACCGGCCTGATCTTGTGGCTCACCCCAGCCTTTCCACCAGCCGGCCGGTGCATGAGGACTATTTTGGCCGTGGCGCGGATAACGCCTCTTTCTTCTACATCCCCATCAATATTCCAGGCGGTAGCGGGCCTAATCACGGCCGTTTTGGCACGCTGGGCAGGAATACCTTCCGCGGCCCCGGCTACGAGGACTACGACTTCGCGCTGGTCAAAGACACGACTTTCGGTCATCGCGGCCACGCGGAACTCGGTACCGTTGAATTCCGTGCCGAGTTCTTCAATGTCTTCAACCTGGTCAATTTCGGACTGCCATCGAACATCCTGCGGGGCAGCGGATTTGGCATTATCAGCAAGACCGCGGGATCGTCGCGCCAAATCCAGTTCTCGCTGAAGCTCATCTACTGAACGCGTAATCCGGTGTCGCAGAAATAGCCGCGTTACCGGACATGGAGAAGTCCAGGAGTGCTGGACCAGTGCTGTGCTATTTAGAGTTCCTTCACGCGTCAGTCATTGCTGCCCTTCGCGGAATTGAGCACGCCTTGCATCTCCTGCGCGAACCTTTCCAGCTCCTCGTAGCTGCGTGTGGCGGAGGAGTACAGGGGAATGGCGAATCAACAGCCGTCGTTCAACCCGGCATCCTTCGGCCAAATCATTGAACAATATCTCGCCGATGAATTACCTGGGAGGGTATCAACACGAACGTTCTACCGTCCCTGGTTTCGGAACCACATCACTCCCCAATGGGGCGGGTTCGCAATTACTCAAGTAAGACCATTGGAAGTGCAGCGTTGGCTGAATACGCTTCTGCTGAAGAAGAAGTCCCCGGCCGTTAACGGACACTTTTTGGACACTTGCTAATTTTTCAGCTTTAGAATCAGGTGGTTGTGGGGTGGGAGATGGGAATCGAACCCACAACGTCCGGAGCCACAGTCCGGTGCTCTGCCAGTTGAGCTACTCCCACCACGCTTGGAGTAATTATAACAATCACTACGACTTCGCCTTGGTCAAAGTCACGATTTTTGGCGGGCGCCAAGCCGAACTCGCTAAGCTCGAAGCCGCAAGCCGAACTCTTCAAGGCCTGAACGGAAGAGGGGCCGCGTCACCGACCGGTTGAGTCCAGCAAAAAGTGCTGGATCAGGTAGTCGCGCAACTCGCGATCGAACACCTGGGTGTTCTGTCCTGCATCATAAGCCGCGGTGTTATAGGCCACGATGTAGGCACGGCGTGATTCGGGATCTATGTAGAAGTGGCTGATGAAACCGTTTTGTTCTCCCGCGTGTCCGATGAGCCGGTGTCCCCCCTCTCGCCGCACGAACACTCCCAGGCCCATGGAATCCTTCTCATCGGGGCCATTGGCAGGATCACCCGGCGAAGCAACTGTCTTAAGCTGCGGTTGGAACATTTCCTGCAGCGAAGCCCGTTTCAGCACCTCATCGTAGATCGGTGTCCCGGCAGGCTCGCCCAGCAGAAAGTTCAGGTATTTCACCATGTCAGACAACGGGGCGTTCAGGCCGCCATTGGAGACGGTTATTCCAGTATCGAAGTCGAAGGGCAGCTCCCTGATTTTGCCACCCTTCAACTCATAGCTGCCGGAGCGGTACTGCAAGAGATGATACGGCGCCTTATCGAAGTAGCTGTGGTACATCTGGAGCGGCTTGAGGATGTTCTTGTCCACATATACCTCGTAATCGTCGCCGCTCAGGCGCTCGATGATCTGCCCCAGGAACACGTAGCCCAAATTGGAGTAGCTGTATTGGGTGCCGGGCGTGAACTCTACTTGAGTGTAAGGCAGCATGGCGACAATTTGCGACCACTGCGTCGGCTCAAACGGGTACCAGGGCTGATCTCCGCTCCAGGGCCAGGTAGGATTGCGGAACCCGCTGCTGTGCGTAAGCAGGTGGCGAATGGTAATGGCACTCACCGGTCCCCAGGCATCATGGACGACGGCCAGTTCCGGAATGTATTTGACCACCGGATCGTCCAGCTTCAACCGGCCGTGATCGCGCAGTTGCATGATGGCGATCGCCGTAAAAGTCTTCGTGATGGAAGCCCAGTGGAAGGCTGTATTCGCGTCCACCGGTTGCCGGGTGCCGAGGCGGGCATATCCGTAGGAATCCTCAAAAGCCAGGTTCGCGCCGTCGAGCAGCACCAGGCGGCTCCCGACAATGCCGTTTCGTTTCAGGCCCGCTTCATAAAATGAGTTCAGACTCCCCGTTTGCCCCAGTGCCCCGCCGGCGCACAGCAGTACGCCGCAAACCAGCAACACAAGTCCGCGATACCTCAATGGTTTACCTCTGGACAATTCGGAAGTTCTGCCGCAGTTCCGGAGTATCGGGTAATGCGGCACCGCCTGTCCAGAGGGGTGGGAAGGGAATGGCAGTTGGCGCGAGTCGGCCGTGCGCTTTCCCGTGACTCGCAACCGGGCTGCCTGTCGCTTGAAAGCGAAAGGGGGACTTAACATCTGTCCCCCTTGCCTGATCCGTATTCGATTTCTTCGACGGCCAGCTTACTGGTTTAGTGAAGCCGTGGTGCGCGTTTGCGCCTTCTCTTGCGGCATGGACTTCTTCGCCGCGGTGTGGTGCTTCACTGTTTTGCGAGTGTTAGCGGCGTGCTGCTT
>Ga0075426_10001252_pt1 | contig 17989 bp, 15 predicted proteins | sample SoiMethybrSBSTD5_FD_75304 | JGI IMG/M metagenome (GOLD analysis project Ga0075426, IMG submission 75304) | Bulk soil microbial communities from a Populus tree surrounding site in Tennessee, USA - Soil MetaG P. TD hybrid SBSTD5 | ecosystem: Environmental > Terrestrial > Soil > Tree plantation... | reverse complement strand
GGGGAAGGATGTTTTTTCCACACTTCACAATGCGTGGTACCGTAACAACCATGAAGGTAGAACGACATAAGTTCGACAAGATTTTGGGCAATCTGCTACGCCAGCACCCGCTCAAGCGTGCTGACGCCAAGATAGGGGAAAAGAAAAAGATTGGGAAACTGCCGGAGCCTACTCGGAAACCGGAGTCGGACCAGCAGTAAGCTGTTTGTAGGATAGTGGCTTAAATCCGGCCAGCCGCGCTACGGTCTGCTCAAAAATGTCTGCATCTTCCCGCCGATTGAACCTGTAGGAAAACTCGTTCAAATACCGCTGCAAATGCTTTATCGAGACCTTGTGGAATGAGCCCACGATGCCGCGCTTGAGCAATGAAAATGCGGATTCAATCGTGTTGGTATGTACGCCAGGAATCTCAGAGCTAACGTATTCGTGGCTGTGGTCAATGGTGAAGTGCTTGTCTAGTTGTTCTTTGGGCAGCCCGAACGGATAGATCAGCGATTGGTCGGTCACAATGGCTTTCACATCCGGCGACACGTTTTCGTCAAACGCTTTCCGCGCTTGTTGGGCCGACACATTGCCCTTTCCGATATGCCGATAACGAAGGCGGCCACCGCGCTCAATCATGCCGATGACCGCATCCTTAGGGCGCTCCAGGCCACGGCTCCCGCGCCGAGTGCGCCGAGTCTTTCCGCCCACATAGGTTTCGTCAATTTCGACCACGCCAGAGAGCAAGCCATCGTTCTCCGCCATGGCTTCGCGGATGCGGTGATTCAGATACCACGCGGTACGGTAGTTCACCTTGAGATCGCGCTGCAACTGGAGAGCCGAGAGCCCTTTCTTCGCGTTCAGCATCAGGGCAATTGCCATGAACCACTTGGTTAGGGGTAAGTGGGAAGCGTGAAACAGCGTCCCTGCCGTAGCGGAGAACTGCTGTTTGCAGGTGGGCTCCATGCACTGATAGAGCCGATTGCGCTTGTTCTTGCCGGCGGTTTTGCGCTCAATGCGTGAATACTTGTCACTTCCGCAGATAGGGCAGCGCACCCCATCCGGCCAGCGCATGTGCTCCAGGTACTCCAGGCATTGCTCGTTAGTTTTGAAAGCCGCGAAAACGTCTATCAGATTCATAGGCTTACCTCTAACCTGAGGCAATCGTACTACCAACCTAATTCTGTGTCAAGTGCATAATCGTCGATTTCACGCCGCAAGTCCTCGCGAACCAACATCGTAAACCGCAAGTGGTTGGGGTGCGATTCGCGAAAAGCACCAGCTATGGAGGTTTTGATTTTGCGATCGGAGCGCGTCCAATGACCTACAAAATTCCTATTGACAGCAAAGAAGTTGATAGTAGGATGGTGGTCGAAAGTGGTAGAAAGTGGTCAAGCAGTACGGTCGCCATGGGCAAAGTTGCTGCTTTCAGGAGCGCCAGTGGAATTCAAGGCTGACAGCCCAAACAACAGCCCTAACGCAAGTGAAAGCAAGGAATTAGCGACCTTTTTGACCTCCTCCCTGGCTGCCGCAGTAGCAGCCCACGTAAGAAAAACCCCGAACCGGGGCCGGAATCATGTTTCGCGGCAATCACCCAACCCGCGTGGACGACAAAGGGCGGCTCAAGGTGCCCGCGGAATTCAAGCGCGTAATCGACGACAAGTACAGCACCCAATTTTACATAACCAGTCTGGATGGGAAGAGTGCCCAGATTTATCCCTTCGAGGAATGGGAGCGGATCGAGCAGAAGCTGGCCGGCCTTTCCACCTTCAACCCCACCAAGAAGAGGTTTTTGACGCGCACCAATTACTGGGGGCAGGTGGCGGAAATGGACAATCAGGGACGGCTGCTGCTCCCGCAGTTGCTGCGCGACTCGGCGCAACTCAAAGGCGAGGTAGCGGTAATGGGCTACCTGAACCGCTTGGAAGTACAGAGCATGGAAGGCGTGCGCCAGGAAGTGGAAGAAGCCTTCACCGCCGAGGATGAGAAGAACCTCGACGACCTGGGGATCTAGGCAGGGATTTAAGGGAGTGAGGGGCCCCTCAGCGGGGCGGCATGGTCGACAAAGCGGAACCTGGCCATGTTTCGGTTCTTTTAAAAGAAGCGATCGACTTTTTGGCCGTTCAGCGTGGCGGGACCTATATAGATGCCACCGTGGGCCTTGGCGGGCACAGCTACGAAATCGCAAAACGCCTAGGCGCACGGGGACATTTGATTGGCCTCGATAAGGATCCCAACGCGCTGGAGATAGCCCGGCGCCGTCTGCAGTCGCCCCCGCAAGGGGAATGGCCGCAGGTGAGCTTGCTGCAGGGTTCGTTTGCCGAGATTGGAAAGCGGGTAGAGGCGGCTTCGGCCGACGGCCTGCTGGCCGACCTGGGCGTGAGCAGCCTTCAGCTTGAGGATGCGGCGCGGGGCTTCAGTTTTCAGGCGGAAGGAGCGCTCGATATGCGGATGGATCCGCAAGCCGAGCTGACCGCCGATCAAGTGGTAAATCGCCTCGACGAGAAAAGTCTCGCCGACGTGATTTACGAATTCGGTGAGGAAAGGAGGTCGCGGAGAATCGCCAGAGCCATTGTCCGGTCGCGGCCGATACGCTCCACCAAGCAATTGGAGGAGGTGGTATGGGCCGCGGCCCGGTCAATGAAACATGAGCGCATTCATCCGGCGACGCGCACTTTCCAGGCAATCCGAATTTTCGTAAACCGCGAACTGGACGATTTGCGGGGGCTGCTGAGTGAAGCCGGGGCGCCCCGCGTGCTTAGGCCGGGCGGGAGGCTGGTGATCATCAGTTTCCACTCGCTGGAGGACCGCATCGTGAAAGACGCGCTGCGCGAAGGAGCCCGCAACCGGGTTTACCGGCTGCTGACAAAAAAGCCGGTGGGAGCAACGGCTGAGGAGATCGCTTGGAACCCGCGTTCGCGCAGCGCCAAGCTGCGGGCCGCGGAAAGAATTTGAAAGCAGGTTCACCAGGCTGAGGGTAGGGTAGGAGGAACACGATGTTCAGCGGAACAATCATTGACGAATTGCTGGCGGCGGTGGCCAGAGCGGAAGAGAACGCGGAAGCCGAATTGAAAGCGACGGACGCGGCGTACGCGATGGTTTTACCGGAATACTGCGGTGAACCGGCCCTCGCGGGGGTGGCATGATGGCAGCCCCAGCCATGGCTTCCTCCTCTTTGCGAGCGGCGCGGCGCAATCCCTGCTGGACGGGCACGCCGGAAGTGTACTTCGGCAAAAATATTGATAACTCGCGGGTAGTGCGGGTGGCGGATCCCAAGCGCACGCGCGAGATGGCCATGTTTCTGGCCGCGGTCTGCTGCCTCTTCGTGCTGGTCATGACCTATGCGTGGCAGCACTTCAGCGCCATCGAATACGGCTATCGCATTGAGGCCTTGCAGGCGCAGAAGTCGGGGCTGGTGGAAATCAACCGGGCGCTGCGGCTGGAGGACGCTTCGCTGCGCGATCCCGGGCGCATAGACCAGCTGGCGCGGCACATGGGCCTGCAATCGCCGACGGCGGGGCAGGTACTCATGCTGGATACGGCGCAGCCCGATCCGAGCGCGCCGCAGATGGCCAGCGTGGCTAACCCAGTATCGGTGGTGTCAGCGCGATAAACCAGGCCAACGGTTTCTCGGAAGCAAGCTGGCGGCCTGGGATTGGGCCGCCATTCTTGTCTTAGGCTGGATGAGAGTCCTGCCCTGAGGCAGAACTCTTCGATCCGGCAACGGCACGGTTTCAGAGGGCAGCGTGGCGGCGAGTAATCCTGGCAAGGACGCACAGAAACGCATTTATATACTGGCGGCGGTTTTCGCCTTGTGGGCGCTGCTGGTCTGCGGGCGCCTGGTTCAGCTGCAAGTGTTCGATTACGGCAAGCTGGAGCAGCACGCGCAACGGCAGCAGCAGCGCACCATCGAAGTGGCGCCGCGCCGCGGGCTCATCTTCGATCGCAGCGGGCACGAACTGGCCATGTCCGTCGCGGTGGATTCCATCTTCGCCGTGCCCAGTGAAATTCCCGATCCCAACACCGCGGCCACGCTGTTGGCGCACATCCTGAAGCTCGATCCCGCTGAGGTGCGCGCGCGCTTCCGCGCTTCCCGCACCTTCTGCTGGGTGGCGCGCAAGGTGGATGCTGACGCCAGCGACCGGGTGCGCGCCCTCAATCTGCGCGGCGTCTACTTCCAAAAGGAATCCAAGCGCTTTTATCCCAAGCGCGAGCTGGCCGCCCAGGTACTCGGCTATGTAGGTATGGATGACGAGGGTCTGAGCGGTATCGAGCGCGAGTTTGACGATGAGCTGCGCGGCCAGCCCGGGCGCATGCTCATCTCGATAGACGCTCGCAAGCGCTGGTTTGGACGGGTGGAACGCCAGCCGGAGCCGGGCGAAAACGTGGTGCTCACGGTGGACCAGGCCATCCAGTACATCGCCGAGCGCGAACTGGATAATGCGATTCGGGAAAACGCCGCCGCCGCCGGTACCGTGATCGTGGAGAATCCGCACACCGGAGAAATCCTGGCCCTGGCCAACCGGCCCACGTTCAATCCCAATCTGAGCAAAAAGATCCGGCCTGAGGAACTCAACAATCGCGCCATCAGCGACATCTACGAGCCGGGTTCGACCTTTAAGCTGGTAACGCTCTCAGCCGCCATTGACCAGCATCTGACCAACCCCAGCGAGCTGGTGGATTGCCAGATGGGTTCCATCGTGGTGGCTGGCCGTCGCATACACGACTGGCATCCGTTCGGCGTGATGAAGGTGGCTGACGTGCTGGCCCATTCCAGCGACGTGGGCACGATTAAGATCGGGCTTCGCCTGGGCGACGACCGCCTTTACCAGTACATCCGCGGCTACGGCTTCGGTTCGCAGACCGGGATTGACCTGCCGGGAGAGACGCGGGGCATGGCCAAAGCGGTGAACCGCTGGTCGAAGATTTCGATTGGCGCCATCTCCATTGGGCAGGAGATTGGCGTTTCCCCAATCCAGCTTGCGTCCATGGTGTCCACCATTGCCAATGACGGAGTCTGGACGACGCCGCACATTGTGGCCGGCACCCTCGAGCCCCGCAGCACGCCGCAGACGGTGGTGTTTCATCCCGGAGACCAGCACCGGGTAATTGCCCGCCTCACTGCCGCCGAGATGAAGCAGATGATGGAAGGCGTGGTGCTGCGCGGCACCGGCCGCAAGGCGCTGCTGGAGGGCTATACCACAGCCGGCAAAACCGGCACGGCTCAGAAGGTGGATCCGGTCACGCACACCTATTCCCATACCAAGTACGTAACCTCCTTTGCCGGATTCGCTCCTGTCAATAATCCTGCCGTGGTGGTGGTGGTCATCCTCGATTCACCGATCACGCACGGGCATGAGGGCGGCATGGTGGCGGCGCCTTTGTTCCAGAAGATTGCCCAGCAGGTGCTGGAATACATGCACGTGCCGCACGACCTGGACATTCCCAAGGAGCGCCAATTGCTGCTGGCCAGCAAGTCGGCCACCGAAAAAGATGTGGCAGAAGGTACGCCGGATCGGTTAGGTGCGCCGCTCGATGTTGCGGGCGCCGAACAGGCCGCTCTGGCGCAGCCGGGGCGACCGATGCCGCCCAGTGGGACCAGGGATTCTGGAGTTGAGCCGGTAGCCGCGGTCACAGCCGAGCCCATAGCCACGCGGTCAAGGCCCGAGAGCAAGCCAGCGGAGGCTCCGGCCCGCGTACCGAGTTCGGGCACGGTGGTGCTGGATGTGGAGCAGGGCGGCATCGTGGTGCCTTCTTTCTTCGGCAAGCCCCTGCGTGCAGCGATCGAAACTGCGCAGAACAGCGGCATTGAACTTGACGCGATTGGCAATGGCGTGGCCCGGGAGCAGTCGCCTGCGGCGGGATCGCATGTGGCAGCGGGCGCGCGCGTGGAGGTCAGGTTCGAGCAGTAGGGAAACATGTGTGGGGAAGGGGCTTCGCCCGCTCCGGGCCGGGGCAAAGCCCGCCACCGCACGGCCACTCAGAGTATGCTCATTCCTTTATCAACTTTCCCCAGGAGTGTGCGATGACGCTCGAAGAACGCCTCACCAAACTGGAAGCGCAGAACCGCCGGCTGAAGCGCGGAGCTGCGGCAGGGCTGGTAGCGGTAGTAGCGGTGCTGTGCATGGCCCAGGCGCGGCCTTCGCCGGAAGCGCTCGAGGCTTCGCAATTCGTGCTGCGCGATGCCCAAGGCCGGGAACGGGTGCGCATCGAGGTCGCCCGCGACGGCAATCCCGCCCTTAACATGCTCGACCAGGAAGGCAGGTTGCGCTCATCTTTGGGACCACACGGCATCAGCTTCTATGACGATACTGGCCGGATGCGGACCACGTTGATGAGCGACCTGCTCTACATGTCGGACGAGCGCGCGCACGAGATCGCGCACATCCAGGGCGACATGCACGGGGTAGAACTGCTGTTGTTCAGCGGGCTGGGGTCGGGCTCGACCGTGTTGCGCGCCGATCCTGCGGGCTCCCAGCTGAAGCTGACCGGCAGTGGCCAGCAAAAGGTGCTGCGGCCGGGGGAGTAGGGCCTGTGGCGACGGGGCGTTCTCCCACTCCCACACAGCTATAATGGGCTAAAGGGATGACCTTCCAACAACTTCTGGACGGGGTGGAGGTCCTGGCGCAAGCCGGCGATGCCGAGGTCAGCGGTGTGGAATACGATTCCCGCCGCGTGCGGCCGGGGTGTCTGTTCGTGGCCATGCAGGGGGAGAGCAGCGACGGCAACCAGTTTATCGCCGCGGCTGTGGCCGCGGGGGCCGTGGCCGTGGTCAGCGACTCGCCGAATTTTGTGGCGCCCGCGGGCATTGCCGCTTGGGCGCGGGTGGCGCATGGCCGGCGCGCATTGGCCCGCCTGAGCGCTAACTTCTATTATCGGCCGGCCGAGAAGCTGGCCATCACCGGAATAACCGGCACCAATGGCAAAAGCACGACCGCATTTCTGGTCGAATCCATTTTGCAGGCCGCAGGTCGTGGCACCGCGCTGGTGGGCACCATCGAGTACCACGTGGCGGGCAAGACCCTGCCCGCGCCGCACACCACGCCGGAATCACTGGAGCTGAACCGCATGTTCGCGGAGGCGCGAGAAGCGGGCGCGACGGAAGCGGTGATGGAAGTCTCGTCGCACGCGCTCGCCCAGGAACGCACCTTCGGGATTCCCTTCGACACGGCCGTGTTTACCAACCTCACCCGCGACCACCTCGATTACCACCGCACTTTCGAAGAATACTTTGCCGCCAAGCAAAAGCTGTTTGAAGGCTGCGGCACGGAGCCGCCGCGGGTGGCTGTGCTGAACCTGGAGGACGAATACGGCGCCCGCCTGGTGGCGCTGAGCAAAAAAAACAAATCGCAGGTGGTGGGCTACGGGCTGGCGCAGGGCGAATTCTGCGCCCGGGATATGGAGATCACGCCGCGGGGCACGCGGTTCCGCATGGTGACCCCGGTAGGCGACCTGCCCATCTTCTCGCCGCTGATAGGAAAGGTGAACGCGTACAACGTACTGGCCGCGGCGGGGGCTGCCTGGGCGCGCGGCTGCAGCGGCGACGCCATCACCCGGGGCGTGGGCAACTTGGCGCGCGTGCCGGGACGTTTTGAGCTGGTGGATTGCGGGCAGCCCTTCACCGTCGTGGTGGACTACGCGCACACCGATGACGCGCTGCGCAACCTGACCGCGCTGGCGCGCGAGTTCGTTTCCCGCGGCCCACGCAAGGCGCGCGTCATTACCCTGTTCGGGTGCGGCGGCGACCGCGACCGCGCCAAGCGCCCGCTGATGGGCGAAGCCGCCGGCCGGGGCAGCGATTTCGTGGTACTTACTTCCGATAATCCGCGCCGCGAGGATCCACTCACCATCATCAATGACGCGCTCACCGGCTTGCAGCGCACCGGAACGCGTTATGTGAGCGAGCCTGACCGCCGCAAAGCCATTCTGCTGGCGCTGGGCGAGGCGCGTGCCGGCGACATTGTGCTGCTGGCAGGCAAGGGCCATGAGAAGGTGCAGGTCACGCGAGCCGGGTCCGCGCCCTTTGATGATGTGGAAGTGGCGCGCGCCTCATTGGTCACCCTGGGCTATTGCGAAGAGGCCATGCCCGCCACGAGGGCCGCGGGGAGCAAGCCGTGAAACTGCCGCTGGCGCGCATCGCGGAATTCATTTCCGGCAGCGGTGAGTTTGACCCGGCCGCCGTTGCCCAGGGGTACTCCATTGATTCGCGTACTCTGCGGCCCGGCGAGCTGTTCTTTGCGGTGAAAGGCGAGCGGCTGGACGGGCACGACTTCGTTGCCCAGGCGCTGGACCGGGGGGCCGTAGCCGCGGTAGTGGCGGCTGAACGGCTGGCGAATTTTACCTCCCCCTCGCGCCTGATCGCCGTCAAAGACACCCTGGCGGCGCTGCAAGTGCTAGCGGCTGCGGTGCGCCGCGCCTGGGGCAAGCCGGTGGTGGGCATCACCGGCTCGGCGGGCAAGACCACCACCAAGGAAGCCATCGCCCACCTGCTGGCCACGCGCTTTCGTGTGCACAAGTCCGAGGGCAACCTGAACAACCACTTCGGCCTGCCGCTCATGCTGCTGCGCCTGGAACCGGACCACGAGGTGGCCGTCATCGAGATGGGCATGTCGCACCTGGGCGAAATCCGCGAGCTGGCGCGCATCGCCCAGCCGGAAATCGGAGTGGTGACCTGCGTGGCGCCGGTTCACCTGGAGTTTTTTAAATCCGTGGCGGAGATTGCGCGGGCCAAGCACGAGCTGGTTCAGGCGCTGCCGGCCAGCGGAACCGCGGTACTGAATGCCGACGACGAATACGTTTCGCAGTTTGGGCGCGGATTTGCCGGCAAGGTGGTGACCTTCGCCGTGAGGAATCCGGCCAACGTTCGCGCCGAGCACATCGAGCTTCGCGGCGTCCGGGGTTCGGCGTTCGAGATTGTCGCAGGCGACGGCCGCGAACTCGCCACCTTGCCCCTGGTGGGCGCGCACAATATTCCTAACGCGCTGGCCGCGGCTGCTGTGGCCCTGGAGCAAGGCATTCCTCTACTGGACGCGGCCGCCGCGCTGGCTGATCTCGCTCCCGCGGAGAAGCGAGGCCAATTGATCGAAGTTGGCGGCGCAACCGTCATCAATGATTGCTACAATTCGAATCCCAAAGCCCTTGATGCCATGGTGGATGCCCTGCTGGCCTTGCCGGCGCAGCGCCGCATTGTGGTGGCGGGAGAGATGCTGGAGTTGGGCCCGGCGGGCCCGGAACTGCACCGCGAGTGCGGACTGCGCATGGCTGAGCGCGGAGTGAATGTGCTGGTGGGAGTGCGAGGCGCGGCGCAGCACATGGTGGAAGCCGCACGAAAAGCAGGAATGCGGGCGCAGTTTATGGCTACTCCGGAAGAAGCGGGCGAGTGGCTGGCCCGTGAAGCGCGTTCCGGAGATGCCGTCCTGCTTAAGGCTTCGCGCGGCGTGCGGCTGGAGAAGGCCTTGGAACGCTGGCGCGCGCGGGTAGCCACGCCGAGCAGTGCGTTGCAGGCAGGAAAGTAGGCTGTGCGGTGGGCGTCTTGCCCGCCGCAAAAATGGCTAGTCTGCGGCTCTGCAGGGAGGACGATTGCTCTACTGGTTGCTGTACCTGAAGCTCTTTCATTATTTTTCGCCCTTCCGCATCTTCCGCTTTTTGACCTTCCGCACCGCCTTTGCCAGCCTGACGGCGCTGTTCACCGGATTGATTATCGGGCCGCTGGTGATCGGCCGCCTTCGCGAATTCCAGATCGGGCAGTTCATCCGCGAAGAGGGCCCGCAGGCGCACCACAAAAAGGCCGGAACCCCGACCATGGGTGGCGTGCTGATCGCCATCTCCATCATTGTTCCTACCCTGTTGTGGGCGGACCTGAGCAATAAATTTATTTGGGTGGCGGTGCTCTCTACCGCAGCTTTTGCCGGCATCGGTTTCGCCGACGACTATTTGAAAACGGTGCATCGCCGCAACCTGGGGCTGACCGGGCGCACCAAGCTGCTGCTGCAGATCACCACCAGCGTGCTCATCGCCATTGCGCTCATCGGGCTGCAAACCCGAGGCTTGTACTCCACTAAGCTGATTGTGCCCTTCGTGAAGACCTTCCGGCCGGACCTGGTAGTGGACCGATGGTTGATGATTCCCCACATGTGGCTGTTTTCGTTCCTGCCCTTTATTGGCTTCGTGGTGCTGGTGATCGTGGGCTCGAGCAACGCGGTGAACCTCACGGACGGCCTGGACGGGCTGGCCATCGGCTGCACCATCATTGCAGCCGGGGCACTTGCGGTGCTCACCTACATCAGCGGCCATGCCGCTTTTGCCAATTACCTGGAACTGCAGCGCATGCCACAGGTGGGCGAACTGACCGTATTCTGTGGCGCCATGGTGGGTGCGGCCATCGGCTTTCTCTGGTATAACGCGCACCCGGCCGAGGTGTTCATGGGCGACGTGGGCTCGCTGGCCCTGGGCGGCGCCATCGGCACGGTAGCGGTCATGATCAAGCAGGAACTGCTGCTGCCCTTTATTGGCGGGATATTCGTGATTGAGGCGGTATCGGTGATCCTGCAGGTGGCCTCCTACAAGCTGCGCCACAAACGCATCTTTAAGATGGCGCCGCTGCACCACCATTTCGAGCTGCTGGGCTGGTCGGAGTCGAAGATCATCGTGCGCTTCTGGATCGCCTCGCTGGTGTTTGCCCTTTTTGCTCTAACCACGCTCAAGTTAAGGTAGGCGGGCAGGGGAGTGGCAGAATGCGGGAATGGCCATCGGCCTGCGACCCTCGGCTTTCGGCCACAGACTAGGGCAGCGGGTTGGCCCAAACCGGGGAGCTAAAGCTAGCCAGCCAGTCAGCTAGACAGCTTTGAACTTAAAAAACCAACGCGTGCTGGTAGTCGGCCTGGGAAAGTCTGGGGTGGCCTCGGCGCTGTTTCTGAAGGCGCGGGGTGCGCGGGTCACGGTTTCCGATACCAAGAGCCAGGACGAACTGCGCGGGGAAATCCCCAAGCTGCTGGACCAGGGCATCACGCTGGAAACCGGCGGGCATGGCGAGCGGACGTTCCGCGGCCAGGACCTGATCGTGGTCAGCCCGGGCGTGCCAGTAGACGCGCCACAACTGGCGCAGGCGCGCGAGCAGGGCATTCCCGTGATCGGTGAGATTGAACTGGCGGCCCGCTTCCTCAAAGGCCGCATCGTGGCTATCACCGGCTCCAACGGCAAGACCACTACCACGGCGCTCACCGGCGAAGTCGTTGCCACGGGCGGGCGGGAATCGCTGGTGGGCGGCAACATCGGAACCGCCGCCATCTCCCTGGTGGACCAGAGCACGGACGAGAGCTATGTGGTGCTGGAGGTTTCCAGCTTCCAGTTAGAAACGATCGAGAGCTTTCATCCTTTTATTGCGGTGGTGCTCAACATTACCCCCGACCACCTCGACCGGCACAGCACGTTTGAGGCGTACGTGGACGCCAAGGCGCGGATCTTTGAGAACCAAACCGGCGACGATTTTGCCGTGCTCAACGCCGACGATCCCACCTGTGTGGGCCTGGCCGGCCGGACAAAGGCACGCAAAATCTGGTTCAGCCGCAAGAGGGAAGTGGAATCCGGCGCTTGGGTTCGCAGCAGCCAGGTTGTTTTTCGCGATGGCGGCCAGGAGCGCGAGATTATGCCGGTGAGCGAAATCAAGCTCAAGGGCGCGCACAATCTGGAGAACGTGCTGGCGGCGGTGTGCGCGGGCATGCTGGTGCACACGGAACCGCAGCGCATCCGGCGGGCCGTGCAGGAATTCAAGGCGGTGGAGCATCGCCTGGAATATGTGGCCACGGTGCGCGGGGTGGAGTTCTATAACGATTCCAAGGCCACCAACGTGGACGCCACCATCAAGGCGCTGGAATCGTTTCCCGCCAACATCCACCTGATTCTGGGCGGCAAGGACAAAGGCAGCGACTACACCGTGCTCAAGCCGCTGTTGAAAGAGCGGGCGCGGCGGGTGTACACCATCGGGGCGGCGGCGGAAAAAATCGAGGCGCACCTCAGCGGAGCGGTGGAAGTGGTGCGCGCGGGCACGCTGGAGGCGGCGGTGAAGCGGGCGGCGGCCTCAGCCGAGAGCGGCGACGTGGTGCTGCTGGCGCCCGCCTGCGCCAGCTTCGACCAATTCGAAAATTACGAGCACCGCGGGAGAGTCTTCAAGCAGACGGTACAGTCGCTGGCAGAGCAGGCCGCGGGAGAGGGCGCATAGCCGGAGGCAGGCTCGAGTGGGCCACCAGCCCCAAGCAAAAAAGAAATCCAATTCAGGTTTTCTCTGTGTCTCTGTGCCTCTGTGGTGAGGTTTTGAAGCTCGAAGCTGTGAAACTTTGAAACCTGCGAAACCTTGAAACTCCCCCCATAAGGTTTACTTCCAAGGAGCCACTCCACAGCTTTTTTTAGAATCCTCTGGGCCTCCGCGCCCCGGGAATGAGAAATTCTTTGCAGGGCTAAATGGCCAGACGGGTTAGTGTCGACAGAACGCTATTCACGGTCACCGTGCTGCTGGTGTTCATCGGGCTGGTGATGGTGTTCAGTGCCTCGGCGGTGATGGCCAAAGACCGCTATGGCTCGCCCTATACCTTCCTGATCCGGCAAGTGGCGTGGGCGGCGGCGGGGCTGGCGGCCATGTTCGCCACCATGAAGATTGACTACCGCCGCTACAAGCAGCCGTCGGTGGTGTTTTCCGTGCTGAGCGTGACTACGCTGTTGCTGATTTCAGTGTTCTTCCTCGATCGCTCGCACAACACCCATCGCTGGATTCATGCCGGCTGGTTCTCGCTGCAGCCCTCGGAGATCGCCAAGCCCGCGCTCATCCTCTTTCTGGCTTATTTCCTGGAGAGCCGCACCCGGCAGATGGATGATTGGCGGAACACGCTGCTGCCCGCCATCATGCCCACGGTGGTGTTTCTGGGACTGATCGTGAAGGAACCGGACTTGGGCACCGCCATTGCCTGCGCCGGCATTACCGGCACCGTGCTCTACGTTGCCGGCATGCGCTTGCGCTACTTCGGCTACGGGCTGGCCGCGTCGGCTCCCGTCCTTTATGGCCTCATATTTCGCGTGAAGTGGCGCTATGAGCGCATACTCGCGTTCCTGAATCCCTGGGCCGATCCCCAGGGTCACGGCTTTCATATCATTCAGTCCATGATCGCGGTGGGAACGGGCGGGCTTATGGGCGTGGGCTTGATGGAAGGCAAAGAGAAGCTCTTCTACCTGCCCGAGCCGCACACCGACTTCATTTTTGCTGCTACTGCCGAGGAAGTGGGCCTGCTGGGCTCGGTGGTGATCGTGGCCCTGTTTCTCCTGTTCCTGTACCGCGGTATTCGCGCCGCCGTCCTCATCCAGGACACGTTTGGCAAGCTGCTGGCCGTGGGCATCACTAGCATGGTGGTACTGCAGGCGCTCTTTAATATCAGCGTGGTCCTGGGCATTCTGCCCACCAAGGGCATCCCCCTGCCCTTCATCTCTTATGGCGGTACATCGCTGTTCGTCACCTTGGCTTGCGTAGGGGTTTTGCTCAATATTACCCAGCAGGTGGACTAGTTACATTGAGTAATTGTGTAATTTGTTAATTCTGTAATGGAAACCCAGCGGCGATCCTGCGGGCAATTACCGGATTACACAATTTCTCAATTACTTCTCGGTCATGTCCTCAGCCGTCGAATCAACGGAATCCCGTCCTGAAGCCCCGGCGCTAACCACCCGGCGGGCGTATCCTGCTACTTCCATGCGGGCCGTCATAGCGGGTGGAGGAACGGGTGGGCACGTGATCCCGGCGCTGGCCATCGCGCGGGAGTTGCGGGAGCGTTTCCGCGCCGAAGTGCTGTTTGTGGGCACAGCCCGAGGTATGGAGAACCGCCTGGTCCCGGCGGCCGGCTTCGAACTGCGCCTGATTGAGGTCGGGGCGCTAAATCGCGTCAGCCTGGCTACCCGGCTTCGCACTTTGACCGCACTGCCCCGGGCCATCCTGGCATCGTCTCAAATTCTGGGGGAGTACCGTCCGGACATTGTGGTGGGTGTAGGGGGTTACGCCTCCGGCCCGGCCATGCTGGCGGCTGCTTTGGGCGGCCTGCCCACCCTTGTGTTCGAGCCCAACGTGGTGCCCGGATTCGCCAACCGCGTGGTGGCCCCCATGGTGTCCATGGCCGCCGTGCACTTCGAGCAGACCGCCCGTTACTTCCGCCGCGCCTTGGTGACGGGCGTGCCGGTGCGGCGGGAATTCTTTCTGGTGCCTCCCTATTGCGCCTCCAGCCACCCACCCACGGTGTTGTTGTTTGGGGGTAGCCAGGGAGCCAGCGCTTTGAACCGGATTATGCTGGAGTCGCTGCCTGCCTTACAGCAACAGATACCCGGGGTTCACATCATCCATCAGACGGGGGAGCGCGACTATAATCAGGCCCAAGGGGCGTACCTGCGTGCGGGGATTTCCGCGGAAGTGTATCCCTTTATAGACGATATGCCGGGCGTATTTGCCCGTGCCGACCTGCTGGTTTGCCGTTCCGGAGCAAGTACGGTGGCCGAGGTGACAGCAGCGGGAAGGCCGGCGGTCTTCGTGCCTTTTCCCAGGGCGGCTGACGACCACCAGTTGCGCAATGCCGAGGCTCTGGCCGGAGCCGGAGCTGCGGAACTGATTGTCGAGGCGGAACTTAGCAGCGAGCGGCTGGTGCGGACACTGCAGTCGCTGCTGAATGACCGGGTGCGGTTGGGGCGGATGGCACGGGCGGCTCGCGGGTTAGCCCATCCCCGCGCGGCACAGGAGATTGCTGATTTGGCGGCGCGCCTCGCCGGGGTGGCCGCCTGATTGGCCACGGATTTGCACGAAGAATCGCCGGACTTCACGTTATCCTGAGCGACTTCAGTTGCGAAGGCTCTGGCGTGCAGTGCCTTGAAACGTTGGCGGGAGTGCACGCGAGATGCTTCGGCGCTCAAGCGCCTCAGCATGACGCCGTCTATTAAGAAGCGTTTAAGAGGCGTTTTCAACATTCAGGTAAGAGGCGTCCAATCATTCGGGTAAGAGGCGCTTCAATAATTCAGGGTAGGCGAAGAATTCCGATATTGGATTTGAATGTTTGCCAAGATCCAACGCGTGCATTTTGTAGGTATCGGCGGCATCGGCATGAGCGGCATCGCCGAAGTGCTGCTGAACCTGGGCTTCAAAATCTCCGGCTCCGACCTGAAGCTTTCGCCGGTGACGCGGCGGCTGGCTGAGCTGGGCGCGACCATCTTTGAAGGCCACTCCATCGCTAATGTGGCCGGCGCGGAAGTGGTGGTCACCAGTTCCGCCATTTCTCCAGATAACCCTGAAGTGCGGGAGGCGCACCGCCTGGTTATTCCGGTAATTCGCCGCGCTGAGATGCTGGCCGAACTCATGCGCCTGAAGTACGGCATTGCCATCGCCGGCATGCATGGCAAGACCACCACCACTTCCATGGTGGCAGCAGTGCTGGCGGCAGGCGGACTCGATCCCACCGTGGTGGTCGGGGGCCGGGTGGATGCCATGGGCTCCAACGCGCGTCTGGGCAAATCGCAATACCTGGTGGCCGAGGCCGACGAGAGCGACCGCTCGTTTCTGACCTTGTCGCCCATCCTGACCGTGGTCACCAACATTGACCGCGAGCACATGGACTGCTACCGCGACCTGCGCGACGTGAAGCGCACCTTCCTGGAGTTCATGGACCGCGTGCCTTTTTACGGCATGGTGGTGATGTGCAATGACGATGCGCCCCTACGCTCGCTGCTACCGCAACTGCGGCGGCGGGCGCTCACCTATGGGCGGCGGCCCGATTCCGATTTCCGCATCATGAGCTCGCAGGCCGAATTCGATAACGGTTGCACGGGCAGCCGGTTCCAGGTGCGTTATCGCGGCGAAGACCTCGGGGAGTTTCGCCTGTGCGTCCCCGGGGCCCACAATGTGCTCAATGCCACCGCCGCCATCGCCGTGGGCATGGGACTGGAGGTTCCTCAGGAGCAGATTCGCCAGGCGCTGGACAGCTTTCGCGGGGTGGACCGGCGCTTCCAGTTGCGCGGCAAGGCTGCGGGCGTGAGCGTGGTGGATGACTACGGCCATCACCCCACCGAGATTCGCGCCACCCTGGCTGCGGCCCGCGAGTGCGGCTACCGGCGCGTTCACGTTATCTTTCAGCCGCACCGCTACAGCCGCACGCAGGCGCTGATGGACCAATTCGCCACCGCCTTCACCGACGCCGATTCCGTGTTTGTGCTCGATATTTATCCCGCCAGCGAACAACCCATTCCCGGCGTCACCGGTGAGGCCCTGGCCCAGCAGGTTATCAGGCTGGGGGGGAAAACCGCGGTGTACCTGGGCTCATTTGCCGAGGCCGCCAGCGCCGCTGCCGCCGTGGCCGAAGAAAAAGATCTCATCCTTACCCTGGGCGCAGGAAACATCTCGCAGCTCGGCCCGCAAATCCTGCAGCAACTGCAAGGCCGCCCGCACGCTGTTAAAATCACCGCCGGTTAAATTCTAAGTCCAAGTTCTAAGTGCGAATCTGGAGGCTTCATGGTCTCTCGCCGCAGCTTTCTTTACGGCACAGCGCTGGCTGCAGGCGCCGCCGCCCTGCCTGGACGAGCCGCGCCGCAAACCGTGGACAGCGATTGCCGGCCCCTGCCGCCGTCCATTGCCGCGCTCAAATCCATGAAGGAGCAGGTCCGGCCCATTACCAATGATGAGCGCCAAGCCCGCCTGGCCAAAGCGCGCGAGCTGATGGCTGCCAAACGTCTGGACGCCATCATGCTGACCGCCGGCACCTCCCTGGATTACTTCACCGGCATTCGCTGGTGGGGCGGCGAGCGCCTGTTTGCCCTGATTCTTCCCGCCAAAGGCGCTGCCTTCTTCGTGTGCCCGTATTTTGAAACCGACCGCTCCCATGAGCAGATCGCCAAGAGCCCGCTGGCCGATGCCGAGGTCCGCTACTGGAATGAAGACCACAGCCCTTACCGGCTGGTGGCCCAGGGCCTGAAGGATCGTGGCCTGGCTACCGCACACCTGGGAATGGATGAGACCACGCCCTTCGTATTCAGCGATGGCGTCGCTTTGGCCGCTCCGCAGGCCAGAATCAGCAGTGCGACCCCGGTGACTGCAGGCTGCCGCACGATCAAGAGCGCGCACGAGGTCGAGCTCATGCGGCTGGCTGCCAAGGTGACGCTCACCGCTTACGCCGCCGCCTACAACGCCTTGCAGGAAGGCATGACCCAGCACGATTTTGAGGACCTGGTCGCTGCCGCGCATCGCCAGCTGGGGTTTGAAGGAGACGCCGAAATCCAGGTGGGTGAGTACTCGGCTCTGCCCCACGGTTCCATCACTCCGCAGGTGATCCGCGACGGCGCCATTCTGCTGATGGACGGCGGCTGCAAAGTCGAGGGCTATGTTTCCGACATCAGCCGCACCTTTGTTCTGGGCAAGCCGGGCGGCAAGATGCGGCAGGTGTTCGATATCGTCCATCGCGCGCAGGCAGCCGCGCTGCATGCTGCTCACCCAGGCGTGCCCGCCCAGGAGGTGGACGCGGCCGCGCGCAAGGTGATTACTGATGCGGGTTACGGGCCGGACTACAAGTATTTCACCCACCGGCTTGGACACGGCATGGGCATGGACGGCCACGAGTGGCCGTATTTGGTGCACGGCGACACTCTGCCGTTGCGGCCCGATATGACCTTCAGCGATGAGCCGGGAATCTATATTCGCGGGGAGTTTGGGGTACGCCTGGAAGATGACATGCACATCACCGCTAATGGCGCCGAGCTGTTCACGCCGCAGAGCCCGTCACTGGAGCATCCCTTCGCCAACGTGTGATTCTGGTCCACGGATCACACGGATGAACGCGGATTCTTCAACAACGATTGGCGACCGTTAACCAACATCGATGCGAGCAAAGTGGATTTTTGGCTGATCCCCCAATGTTGAATCCGCGTAAATCCGCGTTTATCAGCGGCGATGAATCTGACCTCCCTGTGGAAAAATTGTTGTCTCAATTTTGAACGAAAGCAG
>Ga0075426_10001251_pt1 | contig 17999 bp, 15 predicted proteins | sample SoiMethybrSBSTD5_FD_75304 | JGI IMG/M metagenome (GOLD analysis project Ga0075426, IMG submission 75304) | Bulk soil microbial communities from a Populus tree surrounding site in Tennessee, USA - Soil MetaG P. TD hybrid SBSTD5 | ecosystem: Environmental > Terrestrial > Soil > Tree plantation... | reverse complement strand
GCGATGGTGCTTGCCTGTCTCTACTCTTACAGCCTCGTTGCGCACATCGTTATTCTCACGATTCCTACGATGGCCGCGGCACACGGGCTCCTGAACGCGTTTGGATTTGTTACTTGCAGTTTGATCGCGTGGTCCGAAGTTGCTGCGAAGAAACGCGTTTCTACTCAGCCACGATCCCAAGTTGTCGCACCGCCGCAGTAAACGACGCGACACGCCGTCGCGAGATCGGCACGCGAACACCACTTTCTAGCAGAGCAAACAAGGCGCCGGTGCGAGTGCGCCGAAGTTCGCGTACGCTGTCGAGACGAACAAGTGCTCTGCGATGCGCGCGCGCAAACCCGTTCTTCCGCGCGCGCTCCTCCAGCAATTGCAGCGACTCACGCAAGAAATAACTGCGCGTGCCGACCCATAGTTGCGAGTAGTTGCCGGCGGCCTCGATCCAGTCGACCTCGTTGAGATGCAGCACCGTTGCGCCACGAGTCGTGGCCACGACAATCGTCTCATCGCGTGTTGGACCAGCACTGGTTTGCAGACGTTTGCGCAGACGTTTCATCGTCGCCGCAAAGCGCGCTTCGCTGACGGGCTTCACCAGGTAATCGAGCGCTTCGGTTTCGAAAGCACGAATCGCAAATTGATCGAACGCCGTTAGGAATACCACCGCCGGCATGCGCTCGGTTGTTCGTCGCTTGATTACTTCAAAACCATCGATGCCCGGCATTTGAATGTCAAGAAACACAACGTCGGGCGTCGACGTGTCGAGCGCGGCCAGCACTTCAGCGCCGTTGCGACATTCACCCGCGACGGCAAAATCCGGAAACGCGGCCAACAATTGCGCCACGCCGCGACGCGCGGCGGGTTCGTCGTCAGCAATCAGCGCTTTCCACTTAGCTTGTTTCATCGTTTGGCTCAGGACGCAGTTCGCGATACGGCACGCGTAGCGTGGCGATTGTGCCGCCCTCGGGGTGCCGCGTGATTTCGAGCGATGCGCGTGTGCCGTAAAGGGCGCGCAACCGTTCGCGCGTATTTTCAATGCCATGACCCGCTGGTGGCGCAAGTTGCGGATCGATGCCAACGCCGTCGTCCGCAACAGTCAACTGCAAAACCTCGCCATCGCGTTCAGCCGCAACGATCAGCAAGCCTGCGTCTGTGCGGCGCGCGATGCCGTGTCGAATCGCGTTCTCGACCAGTTGTTGCAGGGCAAAACTTGGCACCGCGGCGGACAGGAGCGCGTCGGGAATTCTGAATTCCGGTCGCAAGCGATCGGAGAAACGAGCCTGCTCGATGGCGACGTATTGCCGCACAAGTTCGAGCTCTTCACCGAGGGTCACTTCATTTGCGCGTTGGCGATCAAGCGTACTGCGCAACAGTTCGCTGAGATTTTCGACGATACGAACGGCGCTTGTACGTTCGTCGTCGCGCACCAGCACCGCGATCGTGTTCAGCGTGTTGAAGAGGAAATGCGGATTAAGTTGCGCTTGCAGCGCGGCGAACCGCGCACTGGAGAGCTGCTCCGACAGTCGTGCGACTTGCACGTCACGTTCGCGCGCTTCGATGAAATAACGCGTCGCATGTTCGATGCCGACCATGCAGAGATAGACCGCCACGCCGAAAGGCAGGGTGATAAAGATCCAGCTCAACCATTCGAGGCCGAGTTGCGACCAGAACTGTGTTGGTCCACCCTGCTGGTTTTGCAGGAGTTGAGGCGCGAAGACCGCCATGAGCAGGATGCGCAAGATCTGACCGCAAGTGGCCCACGCTACACAGAAGAGCAACGCGAACAGAAGATGGACCACGATGCGTCGGACGAGGTGTGAGCGGGTGAATGGCCAGTGGCGTGAGACGGCAAAGACGCCGGGTGTGAGTACGGCATACATCAGCCAGTCGCCAAATTCAAACAACAGCTCGCGAGTCGTGGCGGGTTCCCAGCCTTGCAAACGCGCCTGCGCGACGCGATTGATGACGGCGAACACCGCGGGCACAATCCAGGCCGCCGACACGATCATCCAGGGACGCAGACGTGGCATTCGCATCGCGTCACAGTAGCGCTGGTCCAGAGTACGCGCAACACAATTCCTCGTGCCTGACCGTTCACGTCACGAAGAGCGCCGCTCGCGTATTTATCGTTGAGACTCGACGGTCGAACGTCTAGGATGTCGCCCAACAAGATCTTGTTTGGAAACCCTAAAAGGAAGATTGAAAACGTGAACGACTTTGAAGAAGTGGTTCCGATCCTCAACGTGAAGGATCTGCCGGCCGCGATGGATTACTACGTGCAGAAGCTCGGCTTTGAAAAGCTTTGGGATTGGGGCGAGCCACCGACGTTTGGCTGTGTGCGGCGCGGCAAGGTCGAGATCTTTTTCTGTCAGGGCGGTCAGGGCCAGCCGGGAACGTGGATGTCGATCTTCATGGGCGACGTTGACGCGCTTTACGAAGACTACAAGAAACGGGGCGCCACGATTTTGGAACCACCAACAAATTATCCGTGGGGCATGCGCGAGATGCTGGTCGGTGATCTCGACGGGCATCGCCTGCGCATTGGCGGACAGGTAGACGTTTCGGAAGACTAATCAGGAGACTGAATCATGTCGTTAAGAACTCTCGTGCTCGTGCTGTGTCTGAGTGTTGGTGCGTTTGCGTCGATCAATCACGACGACACGGATCGCAGCGCCGACGCCGCTGCAATTCGCGCGCACATCGAAAGCATCTTTCAGGCGTTCATCGACGGTGACGAACAGAAGATCTTCGCCACGCATTCGGAAGATTGGCGTGGTTTTCTCGAGGGTTCTCGCACGCCGATAAAGGGCATCGACGAGTATATGAGAGCGAATGGTATCGATTGGCCCAAACCGGCGAATGCGCCAAAGCCTGGACCGTACTTTCCGGCGGGAACTACATACAAAATGAGCGACTTCGACGTGCAGTTTTACAGTCCGGAGCTGGCGGTGGCTTCGTTCTTTGGTGAGTTTGTGCGCGAGGGCGTGACGCTCCGGCGCTTTCGCATCATGGACGTCTACGCGAAGCGCAAGGGAGGTTGGATTCAGGTCGCGTCACACACCGTGATCGATCCCGACTGGCGGGCGGAGCAGATGTCGAAGCCACTGGCAATTGGACCGGGCATTCGCGATCGCATTCTTGCGGCACGTGAGAAGGTGTGGCGCGCTTGGTTTGCAAACGATCGCGCGACGTTGGAGAAGTTGATTCCGGAAGAAGTGATCGCGATGGGCGATAGTGGCGAAGGCTGGTCGAACCGCGCGGCGGTATTCGAAAGCGCGCAACGCTTTGCCGACAGTGGCGGGAAACTCGTACGGCTCGAGTTTCCCAAAACGGAGATCCAGGTTTACGGCAACACGGTGCTGATCTACACGACCTACGTTTACGAGACCGAGATCAAAGGCCAGCGCACGACCTCCAGTGGCCGCGCAACCGAGATGTTCGTGCGCCGCGGCGACGAGCTGGTGAACGTCGGCTGGCATATGGATTCGGGCAAGTGAGGGACCACTGATTTTGATCAGCTTATTTCTCGTTTGAGCCATGAACGGGCGAGGCGCCACTCGCGATCGACAGTGCGTGGCGCGATATCCAGGAGATCCGCCACTTCTTCGTTGGTGAAGCCACCAAAATAGCGATACTCGACAACCTTGGCTTTGCGGTCGTCGATCTTCTCCAGTTTTTCTAAAGCCTCATCGAGCATCACGAGTTCTTCAGACATTTCAGTCGTCAAGAGGATGCCTTCATCAAACTCGATGTGTTCGGCCCCTCCGCCTCTTTTCTCGGCCAGCCGCGCCCGGGCATGTTCAATCAAGACCTGGCGCATGCGTTTCGCGACCAAAGCGTAAAAGTGTCTGCGGCTTTGCCAGTCGATCTTCTCGCCTTCGAGGAGTTTGATTAGTGCTTCATGCACGAGAGCTGTGGTTTGCAGGGTGTTACCAGGCTTCTCGCGTAGCATATAGGCATGAGCGATTTTCTTGAGTTCACGATCTACCAGCGGGATTAGCTTAGCCAGAGCCTGAGAGTCTCCATTGCTCCAGGCTTGCAATAGGTCAGTGATTTCGTGCGTCCGACTCATTCCCGTTGTTGAGATGTGCACACTTAAGCAGGATGGTGCGCAAGAAGGTCTGGGCTCGACGGCATCTTACCAGCAAAAGCTGGTCAAAAGGCCAAAAACACGCAGTTGTCGGGTATGCAAACGCTGACAAAGTAATGAAGTGCCGCCCAAAACCATTACGTATGAGAGCCATGAGCCGGCCGGGTCAGTGGCTATTGTCACACTTAATGCGGGCGTATAGAATGCTGCCCGCAAACTGAAAACCCTGGGCGCCAAGATGCTCTGCGCCTATTCTTAGCCTTCTCAAGTCCCACCTCAGGAGACAGTTGAATGGACCGCCCGCTGTGGGATCGTGTTCAAGAGATCTACTACTCGACCTTACCGATGGCTCAGTCTGAGCGGAGCAGTTTCCTCGCTACTACTTGCGGCCATGATCCGGTGCTCGTGCGCGAGGTCAGTACCTTGCTCGACGCCGACGACTCATCCGATGGCTTTCTGGAAACTCCCGTGTTCGAGCTGGGTCTTCGGCTGATCGCCAGCAGTGGCTCGAACGGCAAGAGGCGTGACAACGGCTCACAGGAGAAGCTCGTGGGCGCGACGATCGACGGCCGCTATCTCGTCGAAAGCGAACTCGGCCATGGCGGCATGGGTAAAGTCTATCTCGCCCGTGATCTGAGTCTCCATAATCGGCGCGTGGTGATCAAGGTGTTGTTGCAGACATCACTACAAGACGCTTATGTGGTGAGGAAGTTCAGGCAGGAGGTTGAAGCGCTTGCGCGCATCGATCATCCCGGCGTCGTGAACGTACTCGGCGCTGGCGACCTGTCAGATGGCAGGTTGTACATCGCGATGCAATATGTCAACGGTGTGACGCTGCGCTCGGAAATTCCTCCCGAAGGTATGAACCTGGAGCGCGCCGCCTTGATTTTGCAGCAGACCGGCGCGGCGCTCGAAGACGTTCACGAAAAAGGCATCTTTCATCGCGACCTGAAGCCGGAAAACATCATGCTTCAGGCATTCAAGCGCGGCACAGACGTGGTGAAGGTCGTCGACTTCGGCATCGCGAAAGTTAAAGACTCCATCATCGCGCCGAGCACGGTCAACGACATACCAGTCGGCACAGTGCTTTATATGTCCCCGGAACAACTTCGCGGTGGCGAGAAGCTTACAGCGGCAAGCGATATCTATTCGCTGGCGGTGATTGCCTACGAGATGGTTACCGGCCGCCGGCCGTTCAATCCCACCTCAGCGCCGCAACTGCTGGAACTCCATCGCCAAGGTGTGCGAGTAAAGCCGATCGACTTGCGGACAAATGTATCAGCGGAGGCGCAGGCGATCATTCTTCGTGCGTTGTCGTTTGAGCCGCCGGCACGTTATCAGAGCGCGACTGAATTCGGTGACAGTCTCGCGCGTGCATTGATGAACGAAGGTGAAACGGCGCCGCAGCGTAGGGTAGAGTCGACGGCGAAAGAACCGCAACGTCGTCCTGATAGCAACGTTCGAGGATGGTTTCCGCTGCACAAGAAGTGGCCAATGGTTGCGGCGGGTGCGCTGGTTGTTTTGGTTGCGGTTGCAGTTGCGTGGTTTATTCACACGAGAATCGGGCCAGAACCGCCGCCAATTCAACGCGCATTCAGCTATTGGTTGACCGTGCAAAAGATGCGCGACGGTAAGGAGTATCAGGATCCGTTTCAATCGTCCGGGCAGGAGATTTTTGAAACGGGTTATAAGTTTCGCCTGAACATTAACAGTGGTGAGTCTGGTTATCTGTATCTATTCAACGATGGCCCACCGGATTCGGACGGCACGAGTTTCACCATCATTTATCCCACGCCAGAAACAAACGGCGGATCGGCAAGCCTGAACGCCGAACAACCGGTGCACACAAATTGGAATATCTTCACAGGACAAACGGGCACGGAACAGTTCTGGATCGTTTGGGCGGCTGAACCCGTCGCTGAACTTGAATCAGCGAAGGCACAGGCATTTAAGTCTCCGAATGGAGCGTTGACAGGTCAGGCTTTAATGTCGGTAAAAGAGTTTCTATACAACATGCGAACTCGGTCGAAGCCAAGAGTTTCGACCGACAAGGACGGCACTCTCAGTACTGTTCGTGGAACTGGTGATGTAATAGTCAGAGATGTAAAGCTTCAACATCGATAGGAGGCGGAAGGTGGTTCGAATCCTCTCATTCATCTGCGTTCTCGTGTTGCCTTGCGCTATCCAACTAAGTGTCTTCGCTCTCACACAAAAGGAAATGCCGCGAGCGATCGTTTCAGACGATTTCACCAGGGCCCGTCCCCAACCGAAGAAACCGCGGAACTCTGCTGGTCACCCCAGAAAACAATCGCGCACGTATCACCTCGCGTCTAAACCGGTAGACCGAGCTGGCATTGATCCATTGCAAGTCGGCGTTACGTTGTGGAAATTGCACCGGACAGCTTACGCAACAGCAGACAACACGCGACTGGAAACGAAGTTTATCGCGAGGCGCATTGACGCAGACAGTGTATTTCAGGACGGCGATCTCATCCGGATAAGCATAGAGTCGCCGCGCGCGGGTTATCTGTATGTCATCGATCGCGAATGGTTTGTCGATGGAAATTCCGGTGAAACCAATCTGATCTTTCCAGTGCGCGGCGACGACAATCGACTCTATGCGGGCAGATTGATCGACATCCCTGCCCAAGATCGAAAGCCGTTCCGAGCTAGTCCACAACCCAATCAGGCGGGTGAGTTACTGACAATCATCGTGACCTCAGCGCCGCTTTCGTTGCCGATTTCCAGTGGACCGTTGCAGATTTCAAATGAGCAGTTGCTGGAGTGGAACCAAAGATGGAACAGTTTGACGGAGCGTTTCGAACTGGACGACGGACCAGGGCAGATGCGAACCGTCGAAGAGCAGCGCGCCGCTTCACGCAAGGGAATGAGGCAACTGACGAGAGACGACCCGGCGCCGCAAACGATTTACCGGATTATTCCAAACAGCAGTGGCGGATTGCTTTTTAACCTCCTCCTTTCCTACGGCCAGTAGCAGGCGGATAACAAATATGTTTCTGACTTCCCACTACTCAAGAGTCCTTATACTCCTGGCACTTTCAACTGCGTTGCTGTTGTCATCGTTGCCGACGCGAGTCCATAGTTGCCACCAGAGCTCAGGTCAATCGCTAACGACTGCCGCTGCTCTAAATCTCATCTATCGTCAAAAATATAACGACGCGATCACGTGGCTCGAAGAAATACGCGAGAGAGAACCGGGCAACATCGAAGCGCAAACCCTTATGGCCACGGCAAACCTCTATCAGTCTCTCGATTATGGAAAAGCGCAAAAGGACTTCGAGGAAGCTTTCAAAGCCGGAGGAGGCGCGACGTTCTTCGTCAGTCACTCGCATGAGTTAGTTAATAGCGATGATGTAGTCGACTATTGTCGCGGCTGGCTGCATCTTCGACGCGATTCGATTGAATACGTGCCCATCGATGGCACTCACGGTTTCAAGGTGACTTTTAGTCAGGTCGAGGAGTTCAAAAGAAATCGACTGACAAAAAGACTGTTTCATATCAAATTCGCCGGCAAGAGTCAGAATTTCCGCGGCCGCTCGAATACTGAGACCGAAGCGCTGCTCATCGTGGCACTCTATAACCGTTTCACCCGAAATTGACGGCGTTTACTCGGAGCTGTCCTCGCGACGTCGTCCTCAACAATCAACCCACTAATCACGGAGGACTCACCCCATGCAGAACCGTCCCTTGCAGATACTTGCTCTTCTACTCACGCTGTTGTTCATGCTGCCAACACCGCAGTTGATTGCCGCGAGTCAAGAGCCGCCGGCAAACGCGGCGCAAGAGAAACCAAAAACCGAATCGGCCGAAGAGAAAAAGTTACGTGAACGAGACGAGAGCCTGAAAAAGAAAGAAGAAGACAGAAAAGCCAAGGAAGCAAAACTGCGCGCCGATCAGGATAAGAAATATCGCACACTAGCAGAGTTTGCCGAGGACCTTTACGCCGGCGATGCGGATTTCAAGGAGGAGGTAGACGACGCTTATCTCGATCTTCAAGCTACGCACGCCGAGGAGGCCTATCGCATCAACGTCTCGCGGTCCAAGGAATACCTGTTAACTGAAAACCAGGGCGAAGTGTTGAAGCTTCGTCGCATCTACGACAACCCTCGAGTTCAGGAATACGTCAATGCACTCGGACAGCGGATTGTTCCTGAAGACTCCGACAGGCTTTACTCGTTCAAAGTGTTCGTTGATCCGGTGCCGCAAGCTTACACGCTTTCTACTGGAACGGTGCTGGTCAGCACCGGCATGATCTCGCTGCTCGACAACGAGGCCCAGCTCACCTACGTGCTCGCACACGAACTGGCCCACGTCTACAACAATCACTGGCGAATCAAAGTAATGCTGCCGTTCGCGGAAGCTGAATACAACGAACGCCAGAAGCGGAAGCGAATGATGTGGGCAGGAGTGCTGGCTTTGGCGGGCGCGGGAGTCGGCGCGGCCGTTGGTGGTAAGGATGGCGCGGCCATAGGTGCCGTGACCGGAGTTTTTGCAGGCATTGCCGTAGGCAATTACTACTCGAAAAAGATGGCTTTGGATTGGAACGCAGCTCAGGAAAATGAAGCCGACGCTTTTGCACTTAAAGCGACTCTCGACCGATCTTTCGACATCAAGGAGGTGCCGCGGTTGTATGCGAGGATGGCAGACGTTGCTGGCCGCGATAGCCGCATGCAGCTTGGCTTCCTCGGTGCTCGTTCAAGGATCAAAGAGAGAACTGAGTACGCCCAGAAAATGATCGATGGTTCACTTCGCCCACAGTATGAGGAAGCGCTCAAAGCAAATAAGATCAAAGGAATGAGCCCGGAATTCAATCTGATCATGGCGGAGTTGAAGCGCGATAATGGTATCGACGCCTTCTATCACGACATGTTTCAACTCGCGAAGACGAACCTGCAACAAGCGGTCATGATTCGCTTCGACGATCCGCTCGCAGTTTACTATTACGGCCGGGTTATGAAACAAGTCGGTCGCACGCAGGAAGATCTCGATCTTGCGCAGCAATCATTGCTCAAGGCGATCGCGCTCGACGTCCGGCACGATATTCCTGAGATTCAGCTTCACCGCGCGCTATTGCTCATGGAAAGCAAAGACGCCAACAGCAATGCCGATGCGATTGCGGCACTGAAAAACTACATAACCGCCTACGAACGTAAGCGCGTGACGTTTCTCAGTAACAACGAAGTCTTACCGCCCAACGTCGATGTGCTTTACGGTTACCTCCGTCTGTTGGGTGACAAGACCTGGACCGCTCCGACGTTGGCGGAGATACTAAGAGCGAGCACAGGCAGCCCACTTGGGCCGGCGCCAACATCGATTCCACGAGTTGAACCGGCGTCGCAGACGCTTTCTCCCACACCCGCAAGAAAGACACCGAAGCAATGAGTCGTTGTTCTTTAGCGGTTCGACCAACTATCAGAAAGAGGGCGAGGAGATCGTTTCTCGTCCTCTTCGCAACGTTGATCGTGGTCGCTTTCCAGTCGCCACTCCTGACGCGATCCGAAGGTCCGCCCGTGGTGTTTGAACTCGAATTGCCAGATTTCCAGATGAAGCCATCGAGCGAATCAGAGGTGAGCATTCCGTCGCCGGGCGTGAGCCAGGTCCTGGTGCATATTCTGAAGCCCGCTGCCGACAATATCGACTACAGTGCGATCGGTACGAGCATAAATGGGCGACCAACCGGCGGGCTTTCCGAGGTTCTCACAGGCGTTCGAGGGAAGCTGGTTAAGATCGATCTCAAGCGATTTCCCGGATACGAATTCGTCGATGGCCGCAACACCGTCGAGATCTGGGCGCGGAACCGACGTGGCCGCACTTACTACGCAAGCTTCGTCATCAAAACCGCCACGCAGAATTGGAACGATGAGTTCACGTATCACGTTGAGCCGGCGCCCGCAGCAAGAAACGAACTACCGCCGCAAGTCGTGTTATTGGAGCCCGAGCGCCCCGTGGAAATCCGCCCGAGCCTGCAAAACATGACGGTGCGAATGAATGGCCTTGCCAGTTCAAGCAACGACATCGTACGCGTGTCGATCGATGGTAAGAACATTCCCTTCAAAATCGTGACAGAGACGGGACTGCGCCAACTCACCAGAATCACCGAATCGGAACGCACGGTAGCTTTCGACACTACGAGTAGAATCACGCCTAACACGAAGCAGATGGTGGTTGAGGCGCAAGATAGGTTTGGTTCTCGGACGCAGGTGTTCGTGCCTGTTTTCACCAGAAAGCCCGGAGCTACTCCTGTGACTGGACAGAAGTATGCCTTGATCATCGGGATCTCGCGTTACAAGAACAATGTGAAAGGCATTCCCAACCTCGATTACGCGGACGTCGATGCGCGAGCAATTTACAACTTCTTGCAGCAGCCCATGGCTGGAGGTTTCCCGCGCGAAAACATGTTGCTCCTGTCGAATGAACAGGCGACCACCGCAGCAATTCGAGAGGCGCTGACGAACTTCGTCGCGCGCGCCTCAGCCGACGATCTGCTGTTGATCTTTTTTGCCGGTCACGGGGCGCCGGATCCTTTCGCGCTGCAGAATCTTTATCTAATCACGTACGACACGGTTTACACGGAGATGGCTCAGACTGCTATGGCCATGCCCGATCTACGTCGCTATGTCGATCGAAACGTGAAGTCAAAGCGAGTTGTGCTCCTTTTCGACGCTTGCCATAGCGCGGGATTGACGACTGAAGGCACGCGTGATTTAGCTAACAACCTCGCCAATCTCTATCTTGAGAAGTTGCTCTATGAGAAAGAAGGACGCGCGATCATTACCTCCAGCGACGTTAACGAAGCATCGCGCGAGTCGCGCAAGTGGGGAAATGGTCACGGAGTTTTTACCTATTACCTGCTTGAAGGTTTGCAGGGCAGCGCCGACACCAACGGAGACCGGTTGGTAAGTGTCGGCGAACTCTTCCGCTACGTTCGTCAAAAGGTCCGCCTCGATACTGGCTTTCAACAGAATCCACGCATGCTGATGGGCGAGAACGAAAACCTTGCCCTGTCGGTTGCCCACCCGCACTGACCCGTTCAGCCGTTTTCCTCACCGTCATCACAAACAGAAAATCGTGTGACGAGATTTGCCTCGTTTCCGCGCCAAGTAGTTTGGGTGATTACACGAATCACAAAACGTGGCGTGAGGAGGCACATGACGGAAAAGATCCGAATACTATTTCTCTCGGCGAATCCCTGGACCACTAGTCGCATCCTCGTCGACGAAGAAGCAAGAGAGATCTTCGAACGAATTCAGGAAGGACGACAGCGCGACAAGTTTGAACTCTTCAAGCATGCAGCGGCGCGGCCGATAGATCTGCAACGGCTGCTGCTGTTCTATCAACCACACATCGTTCACTTCAGCGGGCACGGCAGTAAAAAACAGAAGATCATCCTCGGTGGCGCACCCGGGCGAGGCAAGACCATCGACAGGCAAGGACTGGCTGAGTTGTTCGCACTCTACAGCAGCCACATCCGCCTGGTTCTGCTCAATGCCTGCTTCACGAAAACGCAGGCCCGTTCGATCTCGCAAGTAATTGACTACTCGGTCGGAACAGGCCAGGGAATCGGAGACAAAGCGGGAGTCGCTTTTGCCGGAGCCTTCTATCGCGCGCTCGGATTTGGGAAGTCGATCAAAGAAGCGTTTGACTCCGCTAAGGCGGAGCTTGGTCTGACCAGGATGCCACGAACTCAAGGCATCGAGCTCTTCGTTCGCGACGGCATAAATAAGGACGACCCGTTTCCACGCCGTGCCGAACTCGACGGCAACTTCCTCGTCGAGAGAACGGAGCGACACGAATGCCACATCACGATTTTTGAAACATCCAGGACCGTCCGGTCTCGCACACGGATCCGTTCTGAAATTACAAGCAAAGTCGGCCCGCAGGCGTGATACTCAAGCGAGAAAACACGTCCGGCTCCATCAATTCCGTGTCGGGTGACTGCGGCGCCTGGCACCAGATAAAGGAGATAGGAAAATGGCAGTCAATAAGAACATGAAGCAGAAAAGGGCGAATTCGGCAGCGGGCACGCTCGGCGCCTCGCAAAAACCCACGAAGGCCGCGGGGACCAGAGCCGGCACCTTGCTGGACTGGCGAGGAAACTCCGTCACCTCGGGAAAGACTCAGCGGGAACGTGTTAGTGCGTTTCGCGATGGCCGCTAACCGGGCTTCTTTCATACGAACATGAGAAGGTGGCTCATCGGGCTACCTTCTCACGTGCTTTCCTCATTCCCAACCGACGTAGCACCTCGCATTGAATCTCTACCACATACGTGATAAATAGAGCCTTCCGTCTAACGCCTACGCGAGTGCTCTCCGTAAGTTAGGTCTCACGATGTTGGTTTCCCACTAAGAAACCGAAGTAATGCCATCTGTAAGCCGATCGATGAAAGTTGAAATTTGCAGCATGGCGTTGCTTTGCCTGATCCTCGGCCTGATTCTTTTCTTTCCACGCTCGGGAGAAGGGCCGCTCGCGACCGAGACACTCGCAGCGAATGATGAGTGGATAAAATTGACGCCCGGCTCGACTGTCCGTCGCGAGCTCACCGCGGAAGGAAAGGACGTCTTTGGAATCTCCGTAGAGGCGGGCAAGTTGATCCGTTTGTCGATAGACAAAGGTGATCTGTTGTTGTCAACGGTCATCTACGGACCAACCGGCACAAGACCCCTGGAGCAGTTCAGTCAGGAATTCGAAACGATTGAAATCTCTGTTCCCGCGGACACCTCAGGCGTGTATCGGATCGAACTTCAGTCGCGCGAGAAAGCGCTCCGATCGTACGAATTAACCCTGCACCCGTTAAGAAACATTACGCCGCGTGATCGGAAAGACAGCGAGGCGCGCCAAGCGATGGCCCGTGCGGAAGTTTTGCGTGCGAAGTTGAAAGAAGAGTCGCTCCGGCGAGCGAGTGAAAGCTACGATGAAGCCGCCTCGATCTGGGCTTCTATGCAAGACCTCTCCAGTGCTGCTCGGGCAATGCTGAAATCCGCTGATGTTCAGTTCCTCCTAAGCAAATATCCCAAAGCGGCGGAGCGTTATCAGAAAAGCGCGACTTCGGCTGCAACGGCCGGCGATCGGGTAACGCAGGCCAGGGCGTTGACTCAGTTAGGTCGGGTCTACTCGACTCGCGGTGACAATATCTCGGCGGAGAAGTACATCACGCAGGCATTGGATCTGCTCGATCGTCGCAGTGATGGTTCGACAGGTATTGTGCGAAACGCCACTGGCGCCGCGCTCAGCGCTTTAGGCGAGGTCACTTACGCGAAGAGCAATTTGCCCAAAGCCACAAAGCAATTCCAGCGGGCCCTCGAATTACTCGATGGTGACCGCAATCGTCAGGCGAACGTTCACATGTTTCTCGCGTACACGGCCGGCGCAGGTCAGCCCGAGAACGCGCGGTCGGAGATCTTACAGGCGTCGAAGCTTTATGAAGCGACGAACAACATAGATGGTCAGGCACTCGCACAAGTAGGCCTCGGGCTCTACGATTCTTCAAGCGGAAAAAATGATCAGGCGATCGAGAAGCACCGCCAGGCGATCGACACTTTTCGGTCCATCGGCGATCGCCAGAGCCAGGCTATGGTTCTTAATGCCGTCGGACAGGTTTACGAAAGTCTGTTTCAATTCGACATTGCCCTTGAGAGCTACGAACAGGCGCTCCAACTCCTGCAAGAGATCGATGCCCTCGACATGGCCACAATGGCACTGTTGAAAGTCGGCACCATTCACCGGCGACGCAAAGAGTTCGACGCAGCACTCGAGTACTTCGAACGTTGTCGCACGTTGAGCCATACGGCAGGAAAGGTGCGAACAGAAGCTGCTGCTCTCAACGAGATGGCTGGTCTTTATGCGGACCGGGAAAAGTTTGCGGAAGCGGCTCAGAACTACCAGCAAGCGCTGAACCTTTACGAAGGCAGTCGTGATTTTCGTGGCCAAGCGATCGCGTTGAACAGTTACGGCGACTTCCTTCTCAGCAGCGGCAAGACAAAAGAGGCTTTACAGATCTATCAGCGAGCGTTTTCGTTGAGTGAACAGGTCCAGGATAAAGCCATCATAACTACTTCCATCTACAACCTAGCCAATGCGTACCGCGTGCTCGGCGACTATCCAACTGCATTATCTTTTATAAACCGCTCGATCAAGATGATCAGTGACGTGCGAAATGACGTTGGCAGCCTCGAAAGTCGCGCGGCACTCGTTTCCGGAGAGTGGAAGCATTACGAGTTGTGCGTCGAGATCCTTATGCAACTGGATCGTCAGCATCCCCAAGAAGGTCATGCGATTAATGCGTTTCTACTCAACGACAAGAGCCGCGCTCGTTTAGTGCTGGATCTTCTCAACAAGGTGCAGACTGACCAGCATGAAGGCCCGATTGCGGAATTGCTGAATGAAAAGCGAAAGTTGGAAGTAAACCTGACGTCACTGGCCAATTACAAGATGGATCTTTTATTGAATAAGAAAGATTCGACTGAGTTAGCTGAGGTTAACGAACACATCGTCCAGTTGAGGTCGCAGTACCAGGAAGTCCAGGCCAAGTTGAGCCAGCAACTGCCTCCTCCGCCACCGCTCGAGCGGTTTACGCCAAGCAACCTGGACCAGGTGCAAAGTCAGTTGCGCGACAGCAATACGTTGCTCCTCGATTATCATTTAGGCGATGAGCGAAGTTATCTGTGGGCCGTGAGTGAAAACTCATTTCATAGTTACGAACTGCGTCCGCGCAAGGTCATCGCAGAAGCGGCAACGAAATTCTACAACCTACTTGTTGCACGGCAGGAGGCGCATGACGAGAGCAGCAAATCGACTCAGCTTGACGTTGCCACAGCGGATTGTTTGTTTGAGGAGCAGGGAGTCGTGCTTAGCAAAATGCTCTTGGATTCAGTAGCGCAGGAGCTCGGGAACAGAAACCTGCTCATCCTGGTTGAAGGAGAGTTGCAGCGCGTTCCCTTCGAAGCGTTGCCGGTCCCAGGCAAGGGTGCGACGCAACTGATCGACACGAATGAGATCAGCCTAAACACGTCTTTTTCGACGTTGATGGCGATTCGAGCAGAGAACAAACGGGTTGCCGCGCCAGACAAGATCGCGGCGGTGATCGCCGATCCTGTTTTCAGTAAGAGCGATGATCGTGTGCAAAGCGAAACACCGTCGGGTGCAATCGCCAGCGCCGCGCCGGTTCAGAATTCGACCGACTCCGCTGGCCAGGGTGTGCTTCGCGATAAAGTACCGATGCGTCTGCTTCACGCCGGCGAAGAAGCTGATGCAATTTCGGCAGTGGCGCCTCGCGGGACCACCATGGTTGCGAGAGGTTTCGATGCTACCTATGAGACCGCCACCAGCGCGAGCGTGGGCCAATATCAAATCGTTCACTTCGCGACGCACGGATTCTTCGACAACGATCATCCGGAATTGTCAAGTATTGTGCTAACGAGAGTTGATCGGAACGGCAGCGAGAAGAACGGCCTGATGCCGTTACATGATATCTACAACCTCAATCTCTCGGCTGAGTTGACCGTGCTAAGCGCTTGTCAGACGGCTCTGGGAAAAGACGTCAGAGGAGAAGGACTCGTAGGCCTCACTCACAGTTTCATCTCGGCCGGTTCGAAGAGTGTCGTCGCGAGTCTGTGGAAGGTTGATGATCGGGCCACCGCGGCTTTGATGGCCGAGATGTACAAGGCTCTGCTACAGGATCATATGACCACAGGTGAGGCACTCCGCACTGCAAAACTAAAAATGAAACAGGACAAGCGTTGGAGTGCACCGTATTACTGGGCTGGTTTCGTTTTGCAGGGTGAATACACGAACCGTATCACCGTCGGCCGCCGTTCGTGGTTTGGTCCTGTCGTGGTACTGTTGTCGCTGGTTCTGATTTCGTCGGGTGCGATTTTCTATTTTCGGCGACGGCGCCGCTCCTTTCCAGCACGGCAGGTATAGACGCGGAACATGGTCCGAGATTCGGCAATTCCTCCGGAGAGTTTCGATGAAATTCTTGCCTGGCTCAATGCCGACCGTGACGTAGCGGCGAACCTCTACGTTCAACTGCGCGATGACCTCACGAAGATTTTTAACTGGAACCGCTGCAGCGATCCCGAAGGACTAACCGATGAGGCGTTTGACCGCGTGGCGCGCAAGGTACACGAGTTGCGGAAGACCTTCGAAGGCGACCCGCGGCTTTTTTTCTATGGTGTCGCGCGCAATCTAATTCGGGAAAATCCGAAGAAAGTAAAAACGCAAGTCTCATTAGAGAACATGGACTTGCCGGCAAACCCCGTTTCTGAAACGGAAGCGGAAAACGCGAACCTGCTCGAGGAATGTCTGCATACCTGCTTGCAGAAGCTTAGCGGTGACAAACGTGAGTTGATCCTTAATTACTACGCCAAAGAAAAGCAGGCTAAGATTCGGCATCGAACGGAAATGGCGCAGCGACTTGGAACGTCTGTAGAAACTCTGCGCGTGAGAGTTTATCGGATTCGCGCCACCCTCGAACAGTGCATCGAGCGCTGTCTGGATCGTGCGAGTAGAGGAAAACAATGAAACGGATTGCCGGAAAATTCATTGTGAGTAGGTGGGGACGTCTGGAGGATGACCCATGAAGGAAGAAACTGTGACTGATGCGGCATTGCGGCAATTCCTGCTGGGGGACGTCGACGATGAAGAGCGGCAAAGAATCGAGAGTTTGTTTGTAACCGACGCTCAGGCCCGAGAAAGAATTCTTACGGCGGAGCAAGATCTGGTCGAAGACTACCTGGAAGATTCTCTAACGGCCGCAGATAAAGAGAGATTTCTTGACCTGTACGGCAGTACGTCTGCGCAACGGCAGAAACTGCGCATCACGAAATCAATTAAGGACTGGGCTGCCGGCGAGCAAAAAGCTGCAGCGGCTGGCTCATCTGTGTCTTCCTTTTGGGGGCGTCTGACTGCGCGACTCGGTTTGAAACCGATGTTCGTGATTCCGATTGCCGCGACTGCACTGATCGCGATTGTGATCGCGCTGGTTTGGCTGAATAGTCGGACTGGAGAACGAAACAGGCAGGCGGCTTTTAATCAGGAACTCGCCCGACTGAATGAACCCGAGCGCCTACGTGAGACTCCAGCCGGCTTAATTTTATTAACGTTGCGGCCGGGATCTGTTAGAGGTGTAGGCGCGCAGCAGGAACTTGTTAAAGCCGCCGATACGCAAATAGTTGAGTTGCGACTTGTTTGGAACCAAAAAGAGCATTACCCAGGTTATCGAGCCATTATTCGTCGTGTCGGTTCCAATGAGTCGCTCACGCTCCCGCCTTTACACGCGGACAACGATGGAAACACAATTCGACTCAGAATTTCGGCGCACGTCCTCACTCGCGGCGTTTATCAGGTCGAATTGAGCGGCACCGGCGCTGACGGTTCGACCGGTCCCACCGAAGAATATCAGTTCACAGTCAGCGGTTAACGAACGTCGCTAAACGCGCCCCCGCGTCGCCTGCATTCTCAACTTCACGCAAGTCTCACAATTCACCACGTAATGTTTCGCAACTGATTTCCATACTCGCTAGGAGTCAAATCCAGCCTTTGACCTTTATGACTGCAGGAACCTCTTACTGCGCGAGTTGTGGCTCGTCTCTCGAATCCGACTCTGAGTTCTGCACCAGTTGCGGCGCGGCGAAGCGCAGAGTAAATCAGGCACCGCCGATCGTGAGCGCTCCGCACTCATGGATGCACGACGGCCCACCGGTAGCGGCGCAGGCGAATGTTGCCGCAGTGGTTCGGCCACCGGTTCAGGTTCAACAGACTCAATACGTTCAACCAACTCCGCTTAGTGGTGCACAGGACAATGGCCTTCCGCAAACAGTGCGAACGATGGGGATCGTCGCGCTGTCGTTGATGGCCGTTGGCCTGATTCCGTGCCTCGGTTGGATCAATTACCTC
>Ga0075426_10001250_pt1 | contig 18012 bp, 18 predicted proteins | sample SoiMethybrSBSTD5_FD_75304 | JGI IMG/M metagenome (GOLD analysis project Ga0075426, IMG submission 75304) | Bulk soil microbial communities from a Populus tree surrounding site in Tennessee, USA - Soil MetaG P. TD hybrid SBSTD5 | ecosystem: Environmental > Terrestrial > Soil > Tree plantation... | reverse complement strand
GGCGGCGCGAGCAGCAGCGCCGCCGCCAGGATCAGCGCGCGCGCTCTACCGGGGGAAGGTTGGCCCCAGCACGCCATGGAATGGCGTCCACGTGAAGATTTGCGGGGCGATGTCGTCGAGGTAGAAGTGCAGCTGACCGATCACCCCGACGTTCTTTCCCGTTCGCTCGTTGACGGGAATCTGCGCTTCGATGCCGATCTGCATGTACCGGCCGAACCAGATGATGCCTGGGTTGATCGTTCCCGTCGTCCGGCCCGCGTTCTTGGGATCATCCAATGGGGTCTGCATTGCGAATTCGACGAGGGGGATCAAGCGGTTGAACGGTGCGCGCAGTCCGATGTCTCGCACGAAGGACTGCAGATAGTAGAGGTCGTACTGGACACTGAAGCCCCACTGCGCAATGGACGCATTGGCGGTGCGGTGGATGTCTGGCTCACCGGTGTCGGGATCCGTACTGACGGTCTTGTTGGAGTGGCGGGTCGGCATCGAGACGCCAAAGACACCGGTGAACACCAGCGGTTGCAGGAAGCTCACCGCGTCCGGCAGGTCGCCGAGGCACTTGCCCCAGAAGAGCTGCGGGGTCACCCGGTCGAAGGAGTCGGCGATGTCCTTACTGCCGGTGCCGCCCACCTCCCACCCCAGGCCGGCCGCCACCAGGAGTTGATGCGCAGGGTTCTTGAAGAAGACGTACTTCAGCGAGACCTCCATATTGTCGAAGCCCTTCAACGTCACGTCATGCTCCTGATCCAGGATCTTGTAGGTCCCAGCTAAACTGACGCCGAGGTCGGGACTCAGACGCTTTGAAATCTCCGCGCTGAGGTCCGTCTCCTTCGTCGCGGGTGAGTCGCTCGACGCTGGTGTCTTGATGTGTGAGACGGTCGGGAACGAAAGCTCATCGGCGACGAACGGATCGTCGATCGCCAGCGTGGCGGGCAGGAAGCATTTGCCGATCAATCCGTGCGCATCCGCGCCGCGGCCGCTGCTGCCCAGGACGATCGCGACCGCCGCGAGCGCACACGTCAGACGCTTCATGTTCATGGCCACTCTCCGCATGGACCCGTCCCGTGAGCGGACGGGCGCACGAGTGTTGGGTGCGTTCGGTTGCGAAGACGCTCTATGCGGAAAGCACTCGAGGCGGGCCCCGTCCCTCGTGGGCGTCGAGGGGACGGGTCGAGGGCGTGGGCAGCCCTCCGTCGATCGTCACGACACGAACGACATCCGGGACCGGCGCGACCGTTACCGGCGGCGCCTCGGCGACAGGAACGTTGGTGGCCGTGCACGCGACGACGCACGCGGCCAGATCGTCGTCATCGTCGATGTGGTGGACGGAATGTCGACCCGTTTCGAACGTGACGACGGCAAGAAGGACGACGAGCCACGCGGCGATCAGACGCTGCCACTCGGAAGTTCGGCATGACCGAACGTTGGTCCCCGACACGGCAGCGCGCATCGCACGGATCATAGCACTGCCGCCGGCGGTCGTCGCCGCGTCGGCTGCGCGGTCAGCCCGCGACGCAGCGTTGCTTTTTGGAGGCGTGCGCGACATTGCACATTGACGGCTCGTGCGCCGCGCCGTGCAATGGCGTCGCTCGAAATTTCTCGAGCACGCAGTGCACGCTCACACGGGAGGAGCCGCATGGCACGTCGCATCCTGACCTTCACCTTGTTGGCCGCACTCGCCGCGAGTCCGGTCGCCGCCGCCGTCGTGGCGGACTCCAGCGCCTCCAGCGCGGCGGTCAGCGAGACGAAAGACAAGGTCAACATCAACACCGCTTCGACGAAGGAGCTGCAGAAGCTCGACGGTGTCGGCCGCGCCGTGGCCGAGCGCATCGTCCACTATCGCGAGGAGCATGGGCCGTTCAAGCGCAGCGAGGATTTGCGCAAGGTCGAAGGCATCGGCGCGGGCCTCTGGGAACGCAATCGTGATCGTATCGTCGTGAAATAGCGACACGAGTTTTTGTTTGGCGAGCGAAAAGGCCGGGGGTACGATGAGGGCAATTCGGTCGGAGCGACAACAGCGCTCCATCGGCGTCCCCGTCGACAATTCCGCCGACGGCTGACGTGACCGGGCCCCGGGCCGGGAGTCGGCATCCGGTTCTGGGTGGTGGGAACTGGGCCCGCGTGGTGGGCTTGCCGAGAATAGGAGGTGATCCAGCCGATGTGTTCCTCTACGGTGATCTGTGAGGTGGTTGCCTCCTAGGCAGGGTCCACGCTAGCTCCAGGTGGCGCGCCTGGGAGTCCAGGCACCACCGGCCCCGACGATCCCGCCTCACCAGCGGGGCGGCGCGACGCGCGAGTGAATGCACCACGCGCCGCAGCCATCGTCGGGGCTTTTCATTTTTACAAGCCGAACGGTTGACTCTGCTCGCGGCAGCATAGTACCGTCCAAGCGTTTGACGGACGGCTAGGCATCACCCACAATCACCGCACCTTCAGCGATCGGAGAGATCTCGCGTGCGTCGATTCGAGCTCGTCACTCCTGCCAGCATCGATGAGTGCCTGCGCGCCCTGAAGGGCCGCGGCCCCGAGGTCAAGGTTCTCGCCGGCGGCACCGATCTGATCGCGCAGCTCAAAGTCGGCATGCTAAGAGTCGCCACCGTGGTGGATCTCTCCGGCGTGTCGGACCTGCGCATGCTCGACGGCGACGCGCAGCACGGCTTCCGCATCGGCGCCGCCGTGACCGCGCGCACGCTCGAGCGCGACTCGCGGCTTCGCGCCGCGCTGCCTTCACTGTCCGAAAGCGGCGCGCTGGTCGGCTCGATCCAGATCCGCAATCTCGCGACGCTGGGCGGCAACATCTGCAACGCCGCGCCATCGGCGGACATGGCGCCGCCGCTCATCGCGCTCGACGCCGAGGCGGTGATCGCCGGCTCCGGCGGGCGACGGAAGGTCCCGATGGCGTCGTTCTTCAAGGACGTGCGGCAAACGGTGCTCGCTCCCGACGATCTCCTCGTCGAATTCGCCGTGCCGCCCACCGGCCCGAGAAGCGGCGGCGCGTATCTGCGTCACACGCCTCGACGCGAGCTCGACATCGCCGTCGTCGGCGTGGCCTCGCAAGTCTCGCTGACGGACGGTGTCTGTCGCAAGGCGCGCATCGCGCTGGCCGCGGTGGCGCCGGTGCCGGTGCGCGCGACCGCCGCCGAGCAGGCGCTGGAGGGCCAGCCGTTGACGCCGCAGGCGATCACACGCGCCGCCGATCTCGCGGTCGAGGCCGCGCGACCGATCACCGATCAGCGCGGCTCGGCCGAGTTCCGTCGTCACCTGGTGCGCGTGCTCACGCGCCGAACTCTCACCATCGCGCTCGAGCGCGCAACGGCCTGAACGGAGGATCGTGGTGGCCAAACAGCTGCTCAGCTTCACCGTGAATGGCGAGCGCATCGAGACGCTCGTGCAGCCCTACCTCACGCTGCTCGACGCGCTGCGCGAGGATCTCGGCCTCACGGGTCCGAAGGAGGGCTGCGGAACCGGAGACTGCGGCGCGTGTTCGGTCCACCTCGACGGTCAGCTCGTCGCGAGCTGCCTCGTGCTGGCGATGCAGGCGCGCGGCCGGTCGGTGACGACGATCGAGGGCCTCGCGCGCGGCGGCGTACTGATTCCCGTGCAGGAGGCATTCGTGCGTCACGGGGTGCCGCAGTGCGGATTTTGTATTCCCGGCGTCCTCATGTCCGCCGCCGCGCTGCTCGCGGAGAATTCGAAACCGACCGAGGACGACATCCGCTACGCCATCGCCGGCAACTTGTGCCGGTGCACGGGCTACACCAAGATGATCGAGGCGATCGCCGAGGTCGCGGGCACGGGCGCCGCGAGCGCGACCGGCGCCGCGAGCGCGAAAGGATAACAGCATGGCCACGGTGATGAAGACCACGCGCGACGTCAAGGGCGTCGGGCTGTCGATTCCGCGTCCCGACGGACCCGAGAAGGTGACCGGCAAGGTGCAGTACGTCGCCGACATTCAGCCGAAGGGTCTGCTGCACGCCAAGCTGTTGCGCAGCCCGCATGCGCACGCGCGGATCAAGCGCATCGACACGAGCCGCGCCAAGGCGTTGGCCGGCGTGCGCGCCGTGCTCACGGCCGCCGACATGCCGTATCTCAAGAAGAAGGCGCCGACGCGCGCGCACGCTGTGCTCGCCATCGATCGCGTCGTCTTCGCAGGACAGCCGGTCGCGGCCGTCGCCGCCGACGAAGCGGCGATCGCCGAGGAGGCGCTGGATCTCATCGAGGTCGAGTACGAGGTTCTGGTGGCCGCGGTCGATCCGCTCGAGTCCATGAAGCCGGGCGCGCCGCCCGTCGCCGAGGCCGGCACCGAAGCGGACACCAGCGAGGCGCAGGCTCACGGCAGCGTCGCCGGCGTCGCCGCAGTGGCCAAGCCGGCGAAGGCCGTGAACATCTCGCAGCAGGCCAAGCTCGCGCGCGGCGACGTCGCGAAAGGTCTCGCCGAGTCCGACGTCGTCATCGAAAAGACGTATCGCATCCCGATGGTGCATCAAGGCTATCTCGAGCCGCACGCGGTGCTGGCGCAATGGGACACCATCGGGCAACTGACGCTGTGGGCGAGTACGCAGGGCTCGTTCAACACCCGGAGCGAGGTCGCCGACGTGCTCGAGATCGCCGAGAACCGGATCAAGGTCATCCCCGTGGAGTGCGGCGGCGGCTTCGGCGGCAAGATTCGCGCGCTCTGCGAGCCGGTCACCGCCGAGCTCGCGCGCGTCACGGGTCGACCTGTTCGCTACGTCATGACCCGCCGCGAAGAGCTGCAGGCCGGGATGCCGGCACCGCAAGTCATCATCAAGCTCAAAACCGGCGTCAAGCGCGACGGCACGCTGATGGCGCTCGATGGCGAAATCGTGATCGAATCGGGCGCATTTTCCGGCGCCGTGCTCGCAGTGGGCGCGGTGTTCCTCGCGAGCCTGTACAAGTGGCCGGCCTTCGAGGTGCGCGGCTTCGAGGTCTTGACTCACAAGCCGAGCATCGCGGCCTACCGCGCGCCGGTCGCGCCGCACACGATCTACGCGATCGACTCGCACATGGATCAGATCGCGGACGCGATCGGACAGGACCCCGTGGCGTTTCGTCTCGGCCGCGTTCAGCGCGAGGGTGATGCGATGGCGAACAACCAGCCGTGGGCGAGCAATGCGGCGTACGAAGTGCTCGAGCGACTGGCGCAGCATCCTTCGTGGAAGAAGCGCGATGAATGGAAGAAGAGCGCGCCAGCCGGCAAGCTGCGCGGCACGGGGCTCTCGCTCGGCGGCTGGCTCGGCGGACTGCAGCCGACGGGCGCCACCGTGCGCCTCAATCCCGACGGCTCGCTCAGCGTGCTCACCGGGCAGGTTGACATCGCGGGAACGAACATCGCGCTGGCGCAGATCGCCGCGACCGCGTACGGGATCGACGTCGACAAGGTCAAGATCACTACCGGCGACACCGATGTCGCCCCGATGACGGGCTTGAGCGCGGGCAGCAAGACCGTGTACACGGTCGGCGCCGCGGTCCTGCAGGCCGCGGAGGACGCGCGGAGCCAGACGCTGGAGATCGCCGCCAAGGAGCTCGAGGCGGCCGTGCAGGACCTCGAGATCGAGGACGGCAAGGTTGTCGTGCGCGGCGTGCCGGACAAGGGCGTGACGCTCGCGTCCATCGGGAAGAAGGGCAACCTCTATATGTCCAAAGTGCCGCCGGTGCTCGGCGTGGCCAATCCCGCGTTCACGCAGCAGGCGCCCGCATTTGCCGGTCAGCTCGCCCGGATCGAGGTCGATCCCGACACGGGCGAGGTCACGCTCCACGAGTTCGTGGTCGTGCAGGACGTCGGCAAGGCGATCAACCCGCTCGCGTGCGAGGGTCAGATGCAGGGCGGCGCGGTGCAGAGCCTCGGCATCGCCCTCACCGAGGGCCTGATGTACGACGACAAGGGCCGCTTGATGAACCCGAGCTTGCTCGACTATCGCAAGCTGACGGCCGCCGACCTGCCGAACATCGAGTGCATCATCGTAGAAAAGCCGTCGCCGGCCGGGCCGTTCGGCGCGCGCGGCGTGGGCGAGCCGCCGATCGTGCCGGCGCCGGCCGCCATCGCCAACGCCATCGAGGATGCGACCGGGCTGCGGCTGACCGAGCTCCCGATGACGCCGGAGAGGATCGCGCTGGGAATCGCGAATACGTAACTCGAGGGGCCATGTCGGGGCCTCTCGCCAGCGGTTAACGAGGGGCGCCACGGCTGCGCCGGGGCGTCCCGAGCGTTGGGGGTATGGGGGCCATGTCGGGGCCCGTCGCCAGCGGTTAACGAGGGGCGCCACGGCTGCGCCGGGGGCGTCCCGAGCGTTGGGGGTATGGGGGCCATGTCGGGGCCCCCATGGAGAATGAAACCTAAGCTGCGCGTCTGGGTCACGTTCGGCGACGACCTGAAATTCGGCGACGGCCGCGCGCGACTGCTGGAGGCCATCGAGGAGCGCGGCTCGCTGAAGCAAGCCGCCAAGGCGTTCGAGATGTCGTATCGCAACGCCTGGGGGTATCTGCGCGAGCTCGAAGACGCGGCGGGCTTCAAGTTCGTCGAGCGTGTCGCCGGCGGCGGCCCGGACAGCGGCATGCGCCTCACCGAGGCCGGCAGGGGGTTCCTGCGCCGGTATCGAACGTTTCGAGACGCGCTCGAGGGCTCGATGCAGCGCCATTTCGACCGAATCTTCAAACAGGCGAGCACGACACGCCCCACGAGGTCCACACGATGAACGCTGGAGAAATCTTCGTCGCAGGTAAATGGCAGCCGCCCGCAACCGGCGAAACGTATCGGCCGATCAACCCCGCCAACGAGGAGCCGCTCACCGCGGTGGCGAAAGGCGACGAGCGCGACATCGATGCCGCTGTCGCGGCGGCGCGAAGGGCCTTCGACTCCGGGCCGTGGCCGAAGATGAGCGCGCACGAGCGCGGCCGGCTGGTCTGGAAGCTTGGCGATCTGATCACCAAGAATCTCGACGAGATGGCGAAGCTGGAAAGTCTGTGCACGGGTAAGACGATGTTCGACTCCGGCAAGGTGGAGATCCCGTTCGCCGCCGACGTGTTTCGGTACTTCGCGGGCTGGGCCACGAAGATCCACGGCGACACGCTGGCCATCCGGCCGGGCGCGTTCACGTTCACGCTGCGGCAGCCCGTTGGCGTCGTCGGCGCGATCGTGCCGTGGAACTTTCCCTTCCTGCTCTCTTCCTGGAAGCTCGCGCCGGCGCTGGCCGCCGGCAACACCATCGTGCTGAAGCCCGCGTCGCAGACGCCGCTCACGGCGCTGAAATTCGCCGAGCTGTGCGCGGAGGCCGGGCTGCCCGAGGGCGTCGTGAACGTGGTGACGGGCCCGGGCGGGAAGGTCGGCATGGCGATGGTGCGCGATCCGCGCGTGGACAAAATCGCCTTCACCGGCTCGACCGAGGTCGGAAAACAGATCATGCGCGAGGCAGCGGGCACGCTGAAGCGGCTCTCGCTCGAGCTCGGCGGCAAATCGCCGAACATCGTGTTCGCCGACGCCGACATGGAGGCGGCCGTCAAAGGGGCGCTGACCGGCATCTTCTATAACAAGGGCGAGGTGTGTGCGGCCGGCTCACGGCTGTTCCTCGAGTCCTCCATCCACGACGACTTCATGGGCAAGCTGACCGAGCGCGTGAAGGGGCTCACGGTCGGGGATCCGATGGACAAAGCCACGCGCATGGGACCGGTCGTGTCGAAGGCGCAGATGGAAACCGTGCTGTCGTACATCGAATCCGGCAAGCAAGAGGGCGCCAAGCTTGTCGCGGGCGGCGCCCGCGCCAACGTCGGCAACGGCAAAGGCTATTTCATCCAGCCGACGATCTTCGACGACGTCCGCAACACAATGAAGATCGCCCGCGAGGAGATCTTCGGCCCCGTTCTGTCGGTGATTCCGTTCAAGTCGCTGGATGAAGGCCTGGCCGAGGGCAACAACACCACCTATGGCCTGGCCGCTGCGGTCTGGACGCGCGATGTCGCGAAGGCCATGCGCGCGGCGCAGGCGATCCGCGCCGGCACGGTGTGGGTGAACGCCTACAACCTCTTCGACGCGGCATTACCTTTCGGCGGCTTCAAGGAATCGGGATTCGGTCGCGAGATGGGCGCGGCCGGGTTGGAGCATTACACGGAAGTGAAGACCGTGTGGGTGGATCTGTCCTGACCTGACCGCGTATGCCGGCGCCGCCCGCGCGCGAACGCACGGGCGGCGCCGCGCACGCTAGGCCTTGCGGACGTTCGCCGCCTGCAGACCCTTCGGGCCTCGCGTCACATCAAACTCCACGCGGTCACCCTCGACGAGGCTCTTGAAGCCCTGCGCCTGGATCGCGCTGTAGTGCACGAAGACGTCCTCGCCACCCTCCTGGGTGATGAAGCCGAAGCCCTTCGCATCGTTGAACCACTTCACGGTACCGGTTGCCATTTCTACTGTCCTTCTGGAGCGTCGTGCGCTCCTGGTGATCCGACCACGAGGGTCGGGAGTTACGAGCTTTGCGTCAGTTCCGCGGCACGGGGTGGCCGAGATGCCGCTCGATGGCGCGCAGCTGGTCCCGCTCCTCGGGCGCGGCGAAGCTCGACGCCTGCCCGGTCGCCTCGGCACGCGCAGTGCGCCCGATGCGATGGATGTAATCCTCCGGCGTGTGCGGGAGGTCGAAGTTCACGACGTGGGCGATCTCCGGAACGTCGATACCGCGCGCGGCGATGTCGGTGGCCACGAGCACGCGATAGCGGCCGGCCCGGAAGCCGTCGAGCGCCTCACGGCGCTGCGACATCGTGCGGTCGGCGTGCAGCCGTGTCACGCGGTGGCCGGCGGCGGCCACGGCGCGGGCGAGGCGGTCGGCGCGGTGTTTGGTGCGCGTGAAGACCAGCGTCTGGCCGCGCTCGGCACCGAGCAGCTGTAGGAGCAGCGGCATCTTCTGACCGCTGTCGGTCGTGTAGAGGCGCTGCGTGACGGCGGCCACGGGCTTGGCCATGGCGCCGACCTCCACGCGCTCGGGCCGCGACAGGTGGCGGCGCACCAGACGCTCGACGGCCTGCGGCATCGTCGCCGAGAAGCAGAGCGTCTGGCGATCGAGCGGCGTCAGCGCGAGGATGCGCGTGACTTGAGGCTCGAAGCCCATGTCGAGCATGCGGTCGGCCTCGTCGAGCACGACGATGCGCACCGAAGCCAGCGTCGCCGAGCGGCGCTCGAGGTGATCGATGAGCCGCCCCGGCGTGGCCACGATGACGTCGGGCCGCCGTGCGAGACCCGCGAGCTGCGGGCCCATCGCTTCGCCGCCGATGAGGGTCACCGTGCGAAGGCCGCGCGCGCCGCCGAGCATTGCAAACGTCTCGGCGGTCTGCAGCGCCAGCTCGCGCGTGGGCGCCAGCACCAGGGTCCGCGCTCCCGCAGCGGGTCGCGCTGCGCACAGCCGCTCGATGGTGGGGATGGCAAACGCGGCGGTCTTGCCGGTGCCGGTCTGCGCACAGCCGATGAGATCTCGGCCTTCGAGCGCGATGCCGATGGTTCGCGCCTGGATCGGCGTCGGAATGGTGTAGCCGGCGCGCGCGATGGCGTCGAGCATGGGCGCGCTGAGGTGCATCTCGTTGAACGAACGGATCATGAGGATCGTTTTACCTTTCTCGTTGGTCTGATCTGAGGCTTCTACCTGGCAGGTACTTCGAAGAGCACCCGGGCCCGTCGGCGGGCCCGGGCGGAAGCGACAGGGCTAGGACCTAAACCTTGCGGACGTTCGCTGCCTGAAGACCCTTTGGGCCGCGGGTCACCTCGAACTCGACCCGATCACCTTCGGCCAGGGACTTGAAGCCCTGGGCCTGGATGGCGCTGTAGTGGACGAAGACGTCTTCGCCGCCTTCTTGCGTGATGAACCCGTAACCCTTCGCATCGTTGAACCACTTCACCTGTCCCTGTGCCATTCCTTCTGACCTCTCTCTTCGGGGGTCTTCAGCCCCTGCGTGCGCCCGCGGGAATCGCGGGGTCGCCTGCCGATATTGGCAGGCAAGCTACAAAAAAAAGCGCCGCGCGACCATCGGGTCCGCGCGGCGTGTGTCTCGATTGTGCAATCGTTCTACTCCGTATCGAACCTGAACCGCGGCAAGAATTACATGAGGCGGGGGGCCTGTCAATCGAATTCTGGCGGGGCGGCGTAATTCGTCACACCAAGTCTATCAATCGGGTCAAGGGCTGAGAGCCATTCCGTGTTCCGAGCCACCCCGGGATGGCCATGGAGAAGCGGCCGGCCGTGCCGCCGGCGACGAGAATGTGAAGTTCTCCGACACTCGGGAATTTACTGACCATCGAATCGGGTGCCGGCGGATTCTTGCCGAAGCGCAGGTTGGTGCCTTCGCCGTGGGTTTCGTCGGGCAGCAGCGTTCGATACGGAACGCGAATCGTTTCGTGGAGATAGCGCGCGAGATCGTCGCGAGTCCACCCCTCGTCGGCGAGGGTCCGAGCGTGTTCCGGACCGACGATCAGCATGGTGTGCGAGTAGAGCGGGAAGTGCTTGCTGTTCCACAGCCCGGCCATGGACCAGCCAAGTGACCCGGCGAGACTCTTGGCCGTCCGACTGGCGTGGTCGGAGATGCCGTGGGGCGCCTCGCCCGCGAACAGGGTCACGGCACTCGAGCCGGGCGCCAGGCCACGTGAGACGTGGTACGGCACCCAAGGGCTCGCCTCCTCGTGCTCCCCTATGCAATAGGTGTAGCGGCCCGGATGGCCGAACGTCGACATCGAGATCCCGCCGGGCTTCGCGCCGCCGACATTGATCATCAGCAGCCGCAGTGCGCGCCCGATCGTGGCATTCGCGCGGTACCCGGGACCGAAAACACCGAACGAGGAGTTGATGCCGATCCGCGCGCGCACGGGGCCATGGACGACGATGAGGGGAGCCGAGAAGTGGGTCGACGTCGCGACTCCGTGTAGGTTGAACGCGGGATCGCACGCGCACTCCGCGGCGGCGAGCAGGACCGGAAGATACTCCGGGCGACAGCCCGCCATCACGGCGTTGATCGCGGCCTTCTCGACGGTCACGCGTCCGTAGTTCGGCGGCATCTCGCCGAGCAGCTCAGCGCGTGCCCGACGCGTCGACGACAGCATTGCTTCCACGCGCTCGCGGGTCGGCGGCACGACCGGCAATCCGTCGGTCACGCCCTTGTCGAACCACGCCTCGAAATCGTCTGACATTTTTATTGGGGACCCCTTCGGCTTCCCCCAAACCCCCTCATCGCGTGTGGGCAGTCACCGTATTTTTGTTGGGGGACCCGTACCGCTTCCCCCAAACCCCCTCAGTCACGCGTGGGCAGTCACCGGCTCCCCAAGCCGGCCGGCGGAGACGCGACGCGCCTCGATTTCTGCCGGAGGGTATCATCGACCTGCGATGCACCCGTGGCACGACGTCGAGCTGGGCGATCACATCGAGCAGCACTTCCGCGTGATCATCGAGATCCCCAAGGGCTCGAAGGTGAAGTACGAGCTCGACAAACGCACCGGCCTGCTCTGGCTCGACCGGGTTCTGCACTCGGCCGTGCACTACCCGGCGAACTACGGGTTCCTGCCACAGACGTACTGCGACGACGGCGATCCGCTCGACGTGCTGGTCCTCGGTCAGGAGCCGGTGGTGCCGCTCTGTGTCCTGCGCGCGCGCGCGATTGGGGTACTGACCATGCGCGATGAAAAAGGTCAGGACGACAAGATCGTCGCCGTTCACGTCGACGATCCCGAGTACGCGGACTACACGGACATCGGCGACCTGCCGCAGCATCGGCTCCGTGAGCTCGAGCGATTCTTCCTCGACTACAAGGTGCTCGAGCACAAGACGGTGGAGGTCGACCGCTTCCGCGGGCGCGCCGAGGCAGAGCGAGTAATTCGTGACGCGATCAAGCTCTACAGCGATTCGTTCCGTCGAGCCGCTGAGGGTGTCCGACGGGGCCCCGACGGCAGGTCCAAGGACGACCCGCAGAGTCCCTGACGTCCGTTCGACGGGCTGAGTGACGCTTGACGTCACGGGTGCCATTCTGGACGAACCTATTGGCAGGAACTTCCAACCGGCGCCGAGCTCTCCACGTTCACCCTCGCGCGCGAAATCGCATCGTCGGTGAGCGGGCTGCGCCATCCACAACGCGCTGAAAGTCTTCTTCTTTTCGGGCAAGCGCGTGTGGGTGGAACCAAGGCAGAACTGCCCTAAATTACTGGAAAAGCAGACTTTTCCTGCAGCTCTGGCACGGACTGTGCTAATGTACCGACACTCGAGCGGGCCTGTAACGAGTACAGAAAAACTGGAGAGCTGATGTTCTACAACCTGCTGGCCGGGATGTTCTCGAACGACCTCGCGGTGGACCTCGGAACGGCGAACACGCTCGTCTACGTCCGCGGCGAGGGCATCGTGCTCAACGAGCCGTCCATCGTCGCGATCCACCAGGCCGATCACTCGGTGCTGGCCGTTGGACACGAGGCGAAGGCGATGCTCGGTCGCACGCCGGGCAACATCGTCGCCATCCGGCCGCTAAAGGATGGCGTCATCGCCGACTTCGACGTGACCGAGAAGATGCTGCACTACTTCATCTCCAAGGTCCATCGGCGCCGCACGCTGGTGCGGCCGCGCATCGTCGTCGGTGTCCCGTCGGGCATCACGCAGGTCGAAAAGCGTGCGGTTCGCGACTCTGCGATGCAGGCAGGCGCGCGCGAGGTCTACCTGATCGAAGAGCCGATGGCCGCCGCCATCGGGGCCGGCCTGCCGATCCAGGAGCCCGGCGGAAACATGATCGTGGACATCGGTGGTGGCACCACCGAGGTGGCCGTCATTTCGCTGTCGGGCATCGTCTACTCGAAGTCGGTTCGCATCGCGGGCGACGAGATGGATGAGGCGATCGTGCAGTACATCAAGAAGCACTACAACCTGCTCGTCGGCGAGCGCCGCGCGGAGGAGATCAAGGTGACCCTCGGCTCGGCGTATCCGATGGGCGGGGAACGTCGCACAATGGAAGTCAAGGGACGTGACCTGATCGACGGCATTCCGAAAACGATCGTGATCACCGACGAGGAGATTCGCGAGGCGTTGCGGGAGCCGGTGATGACGATCGTAGAGACCGTTCGCACCTGTCTGGAGCGCACGCCTCCCGAGCTCGCTGCCGACATCGTGGACAAGGGCATCGTCATCACGGGCGGCGGCGCGCTGCTCCGGGGCCTCGACCACTTGTTGCGGCAGGAGACGAACCTGCCTGTGGCGCCGGGCGAAGATCCGCTGTCGTGCGTCGCGCTCGGAACGGGGAAAGTGCTCGACGAGCTCGATTTGTTGAAGAAGGTCGCGATCCCCGCGTAGCAACCAGGAGTCTCCAGGGGGTCGACGTGAGGATTCGCGCACTGGCGCTGCTCGGCATCGTCGCCGGCGTCTGCCTGGTGCTGCTCACGCTGCAGATGCGCGGCCGCGCCAGCCTCGCCTCGGAGGCGCTCGCATTGGTCACGACGCCCGTGCAGACGGTCTTGGCGCGCATCAATCACGCCACCCTCGGTGTCTGGGGGACCTACCGCGACTGGAAGAACGTGCGCAGCGACAATCGTCGGCTGCGCGAGGAGGCGCAGCGGCTGCGCGTCGAGGCGCTCCGTGTGTCGGAGACCGACGCCGAGAACCAGCGACTGCGACGACTCCTGGCACTCAAGGAGTCGCTGCCCCTCGAGACGATGGCGGGAGAGATCATCGCGCGTGAATGGGGCGGCTGGGTGCGCTCGCTCACCGTCAACCGCGGACGCGGCGACTCGGTCGCGCGGCTCACGGCGGTCATCGCCCCCGACGGTCTGGTCGGCCGCATCATCGACGTGCGCGCCGGCTCGTCGATCGTGCAGGTGCTGACGGACCCGGCCTCCAATGTGGGCGCGCATGTTGTTCGCACGCGAACGCCCGGCATCGTCGAGGGCGAGCCGCGCGGCACTCTGCGCTTCAAGTACATGGCGCGCGATGGCGGCGGTCTTCGCGTCGGCGACATGGTCGTTACGTCCGGCCTGGGAGGCCTCTTTCCGGGCGGCATTCCGATCGGCCGGGTCCGCTCGATCGACGACCGCGGCGCGGCGCTGTTCAGCTACGCGCAGGTGACCCCGGCGGTGGATTTCGCGCGCATCGACGAGGTGCTGCTGCTGATGGGCGGCGCAGTGCGCGACGTGGCGGCGTCATTCAAGAGCGAAGGCTGATGCGTACCTTCCTCGCGATCGCGGTGCTCGGCGGCGGTGTGGCGCACGCGACGGTCGGCTCTGCGCTGCGCATTGCGGACGTCGCCCCCGACATCCCGCTGATCGTCGTCGTGCTCCTTGCGCTGCGCCGCGGCCCGGAGTTCGGCTGTGGGGCGGGCTTCGTGGCGGGATTGCTGCAGGACGCCGCGACCGGAGGCCTGCTCGGCGTTCAGGCGTTGACGAAAGCCGTCGTCGGTTTCGCCATCGGCGTCGTCGGCACTCGGCTGCGTGTGAGCCAACCGCTCGTGCAGGTGCCAGGCCTCGTCGTGCTCTCCGTGCTGGAAGGCCTCGCGCGCTACGCGCTGCTGCAGCTGTTCCACTTCCCGGCGCCGTTCGGCGAGCTGATGACGTATGTGATCCTTCCACAAGCGCTCTACAATGGGTTCCTCGGCGCCGCGCTCGTGCTCGCGCTGGCCTGGGCCGAGAGCATGAAGGATCGCACGTCGTGAACAACTGGACAGGACCCGGCTACCGCGGCAGCGTCCCGCGCCGCGATCCTACGTACCAGCGGATCGTGGCGCTGTCGATCGTCGTCATGGCGGCGCTGCTGGTGATCGTGTGCCAGCTCTGGTACCTGCAAGTCCTCGAAGGCGGACGCTTCCAGGAGGCGTCGGACAAAAACCGCATCCGCATCCGCCCGATCGCCGCGCCGCGCGGCATCCTGTTCGACCGCAATGGCCTGCCCCTCGTCGACAACCGTCCGGCGTTCACGCTCTCCCTGATCCCTCGCGAGCTCGAGCGCGACCAGGACAAGCGCGACGCGACGCTGGGCCGGTTGGCGTCGCTGCTCCAGATTCCATTCCAGGAGCTGCAGGACGCCGTTGCGAAGGTCTCGCCAGACTCGTTCCTGCCCGTACGGATTCGGCGCGGGTTGTCCATCGCCGACATGCAGAAGGTGGAGGAGTGGAAGCTCGAGCTGCCCGGCGTGATCGTGGAGGTCGAGCCGCAGCGCGTGTATCCGACGAGCCGTTTCGCCGCACACCTGCTCGGCTACGTCCGCGAGGCCAACGACGACCAGCTCAAGCAGGGCCGCTATCGCCGCGGCGACATGGTGGGGCAGACCGGGCTGGAGCGGCTGCTCGACGAATTCCTGCGCGGCAAGGATGGCGGCGAGCGGATCGAGGTCGACGCGATGGGCCGCCCCGTGCGGCTCGTACAGTCGACAGAGCCGCATCCGGGCGCGCAGGTCGTGACGACGGTGAATCGTCGCATCCAGGAAGTCGCCGAGAAGCTCATGGAGGGCAAGACCGGCGCGATCGTGGTGATGGATCCGCGAAACGGCGACGTGCTCGCCATGGTCTCGACGCCCGCGTTCGAGATCGACCGCTTCACCGGGACGATCGACCGAGACGCGTGGCTGCGTGTGATGAAAGATCCGGATTTTCCGCTGCTCAATCGAACGATTCAGAGCACGTATCCGCCGGGCTCGATCTTCAAGATGGTGCTGACTGCGGCCGGGCTGCAGGAGGGCACGCTCACACCCGCCGACCACGTCCACTGCCAGGGTGAGTTTCCGTTCGGCGGCCGAACGTTCCGCGACTGGAAGCCAGAAGGCCACGGCCACGTCGATCTCATGGCCGCTGTCGCGCAGTCGTGCGACATCTTCTTCTACGGTGCCGGCCTCAAGGTCGGAGCGCCGGCCATCGTGAAATACGGCGCCGCTTTTGGCTTCGGCACTCAGACCGGTCTCGATCTCGGCGGAGAGAAGTACGGACTGCTGCCGCAGCCGAAGTCACAGCGCCGCGGCAAGCCGCCTGTCTGGTACCCCGGCGAGACCGTCAACATGTCGATCGGTCAGGGCCAGCTGCTCGTGACGCCGATGCAGATCGCGCGGTTCATGTCCGCCATCGCCAACGGCGGCGTGTTGTGGAAGCCACGCATCGTGCAGCGCATCGAGCGCCCCGAGCGCGGCGTCGTCTGGAGCGATGCCGGCAGCGTCAACGGCCACGTCGAGCTCAATCCGGCCGTGTGGGCATTCCTGCGACAGAGCATGTGGGCGGTCGTGAACACGGAGAAGGGCACCGGCGCGGTCGCTCGCATTCCCGGGCTCGACATCGTCGGCAAAACCGGCACCGCTCAGACGATCGCCAACTCGCGATCGGACAAGGGGCAGGACCACGCGTGGTTCGCCTCGTTCGCGCCCGCGCGGGACCCCGAAGTCGTGGTGATCGTGCTCGTCGAGCGCGGCGGCCATGGCGGCTCCGTGGCCGCCCCGATCGCCCGCCAGATCTACAACGCGATCTTCTTCGAGAAAGTCGCCAGCCTCGACATCACCGGCTAGACTCTCTCCATGACCGTGCTGGGCGGCATCGACCGGCGGCTGCTACAGAACGTTGACTGGCCGCTGCTGGGCGCCATGGGCGGCCTCGTGATCCTGAGCGCGACGACACTGGCCAGCCTGCACATCGGCCGGGCCGGCGGCAACGTCGCTTTCCGCCAGCTCGCCTGGTTCGCCTTGGGCCTCTGCGCCCTCGTCCTCATTGCCTCGATCGACTACCGGCGCCTGGTTCGCCTGGCGCCGCTGTTTTTCGTGCTTGGCCTCCTGGGGCTCGCGTCGGTCTTGGTGATGGGCCGAACGGTTTCCGGCGCGCGGCGCTGGATCCTGCTCGGCCCGATGTCCGTACAGCCCTCAGAGGTCTTCAAGATCTGCTTCGTGCTGATGGCCACCTGGGTGCTGACGTCCCGTTGGGCGCAGCCGGTGGGCAAGGCGACGCTGGCGCTGACGGTGCCGGTGCTCGTCGTGCCCGCGCTGCTCATCGTCAAGCAGCCGGACCTCGGCACCGCCCTGCTGTTGCTTCCCGTGATGACGGCCCTTCTCGTGGGAGCCGGGATTCGATTGCGCCTGCTCGGCGGGCTCGCGCTCGCGGGCCTCTGCGCGCTTCCCGTGGTGTGGTTCCTCGCGATGAAGGAATACCAACGCGAACGCATACTCGTGTTCCTGGATCCGTTCCGCGATCCGCTCGGGAGCGCGTACAACGTCATCCAGGCCAAGATCGCCATCGGTTCAGGACAGCTCCTGGGCAAGGGCGTCGCCGGCGCGACACAGAGCCGGCTCGCCTTTCTTCCGGAGCGTCACACGGATTTCATCTTCGCCGTATTCGCCGAGACGTGGGGGTTCGTCGGGTGCCTGGTGTTGCTCACCTGCTATGCGCTGTTGCTGCTCCGCGGGTTCGACATCGCGGCGTCGGCGCGCGAGCCCGTGGGCAGGCTGATCGCGCTCGGGGTCACGGCCCTGTTCGCGACCCAGGTGCTCGTCAACGTCGGAATGGTGACCGGCCTCCTGCCTGTCGTGGGCGTGCCGCTGCCGCTGATGAGCTATGGCGGCACGTCCATGCTGGTGTCGTCGAGCGCCGTCGGGCTCCTGCTCTCCGTGCGAATGCGGCAGTTCCAATGAGACGCGTGCGGCGATGAGACATCGCGCGAGCGCGCCCAAGGGGTGCTGCCGTGAGCAAGCGTATCGTCATCAACGCGGGCCCGATCGAGACCCGCGTCGCCGTTCAGGAAGGTAACCTCCTCACCGATCTGTACCTCGAGCGGCATCGACACCGCTCGATCGTGGGGAGCGTGTACAAGGGCACCGTCACGAACGTGTTGCCCGGCATGCAGGCGGCCTTCGTGAACATCGGCCTGGCCAAGGACGCGTTCCTCTATGCCGGCGATTACACCGCCAGCCGGGGCGTCGAGGCGGCGCCGCTCGTTCCGCCGGTCATTGACGACGCGGATCCGGACGCGGACACCGACGTGGAAGTCGATGAGGTGGAGCCGCCGCGTCGCGAAGCCGCGGCGCCGATCGAGCAGGTGCT
>Ga0075426_10001248_pt1 | contig 18028 bp, 21 predicted proteins | sample SoiMethybrSBSTD5_FD_75304 | JGI IMG/M metagenome (GOLD analysis project Ga0075426, IMG submission 75304) | Bulk soil microbial communities from a Populus tree surrounding site in Tennessee, USA - Soil MetaG P. TD hybrid SBSTD5 | ecosystem: Environmental > Terrestrial > Soil > Tree plantation... | reverse complement strand
GCCGCCGAGGATCGCCTGCCAGTAGATGCAGCCGACCACCACCGGAACCGCCGCGATCCGCCCGTAGGTCAGGATATTGGGCAGCGCCAGCGGCCGGGCCGGAACATGGCGGCTCGTGATCACATCCATCCCCGCACAATAGCCGCACCGCACCATACGCAACAACCCCGCCCCGCGCTTGTCCGCCGCATCGGCCTTCGCCAGAGTGACGCGGCATGCCCACGGAAAAGACCTGGCCGATGAAGCGACGACCGACCAGTGCTGCGTTGTTCCTCGCCGCTCTGGCGGCCGCGCCGGCGAGCGCGCAGAACGTCATCGCACAGGACGACTGGGAAGGCTTCGCGATGCGCGACGCCGCGAACCGCTTCGAGCGCTGCGCGCTCTATAATCGCAGCGTCACGGCGCTGAGCGCCTCCCCCTACGAGATGCTCGGCATCACGCGCGACGCCGCTGGACGGATCGGGCTGCTCGTATTCTACACGCCGCGCACGCTGACGCGGGGCGCGACCAGCGTCGAGATCCGGTTCGACGGGCGTGCGCCGGTCACTGTGCCGGGCGAGGTTCTTTCCGACTTCCATGCCAGCGTTTCCGCTCTCGATCGGGCCACGATCTCCGCGCTGCGCGACGCCAAAGAGCTCGACGTGCGGATCGAGGGTCATGCGATCCGCTTCGCGCTCAACAATGTCGGCGCCGTGCTCGACCGTCTCGATGCCTGCGTCAGGACTTACGGTCCGAAAGGCTCTGACCCGGCGCAGTGATCTCGCGTGAGCCTCCCGTCAGCGCGCCGAGTCGTGGAAGAAATCGTAGATGCGCTTGGCTGTCTCGGCATTGATGCCCGGCACCTGCGCGAGGTCGGAGGCGGACGCGCGCTCGATCTGCTTGAGCGTTCCGAAGTGGCGCAGCAGCGCGCGCTTGCGGGTGGGGCCGATGCCGGGAATCTCCTGCAGGCCGGCCTCGCGGATGTCACGCTTGCGCCGCGCGCGGTGCGAGCCGACCGCGAATCGATGCGCCTCGTCGCGCAGCCGCTGGACGAAATAGAGCACCGGATCGCGCGGCGGCAGCTTGAAGCTCTCCCGGCCGGGCATGTGAAACGTCTCCCGTCCGGCGTCGCGGTCGGGACCCTTGGCGATCGCGACCAGCGGCACGTCCGTCACGCCGAGCGCGCCCAGGGTATCGCGCGCCGCGGCGAGCTGACCCTCGCCGCCGTCGATCAGCACCAGATCCGGCCAAGGCTGTTCGCTATGCTGCTCGGCATGCTCCTCCGCCGGGGCGTCGGCCGCGATCGCCGCGACGGCGGGATCGACGGTGAGCGTCACCGACGGCTCGGCAAGGCCGCTCACGCGCGGCGCTTCGGCGATGAGCCGCTTGAAGCGGCGGGTGAGCACTTCCCGCATCATGCCATAGTCGTCGCCCGGTGCGAGATCCGTCGATCGGATGTTGAACTTGCGGTACTGGTTCTTGCGGAAGCCTTCCGGACCAGCCACCACCATCGCGCCGACCGGGTTCGCGCCCTGGATATGGCTGTTGTCGTAGACCTCGATGCGGCGCGGCGTGCGCGGCAGCCCGAATGCGCCGGCGAGCGCGGCGAGCAGGCGCTGCTGCGACGCGGTCTCGGCAAGCTTGCGGCCGAGCGCTTCGCGCGCATTGGCCAGCGCATGATCGACCAGGTCCTTCTTCTCGCCGCGCCGCGGCGCCGTCACGTCCACCTTGCGGCCGCTCTTGATGGTCAGCGCTTCGGCGAGGAGCGCGCGGTCGGGCACATCGTGCGAGAGAAACACGCAGCGCGGCGGCGGCTTGTCGTCGTAGAACTGGGCCAGGAACGCACCAAGCACCTCAGCCGCCTCGAGCGAGCGGTCGGCCTTGGGAAAATAGGCGCGATTGCCCCAGTTCTGGCCGGTGCGGAAGAAGAACACCTCGATGCAGTTGAACCCGCCATCCTGGTGCACCGCGAACACGTCGGCCTCCTCGACCCCGCGCGGATTGATCCCCTGATGCGACTGCACGGCCGCGAGCGCGGCGAGCCGGTCGCGCAGCACCGCCGCGCGCTCGAAGTCGAGCGCGGCGCTCGCCGCCTCCATCTCGTGCGCAAGCTGGTCTTTGATCGCGCCGCTGCGGCCGGACAGGAAGGCATTGGCCTCGCGCACCAGCTCGGCGTAGTCGACATGCGAGATCTCGCCGGTGCACGGCGCCGAGCAGCGTTTGATCTGATGCAGCAGGCAAGGCCGGGTGCGGCTTTCGTAGACCGCATCCGAGCAGGACCGGATCAGGAAGGCGCGCTCGAGCGCCGTGATGGTGCGGTTGACCGCGTTCACCGCGGCGAACGGTCCGTAATACTCACCTTTGCGGTTGCGCGCGCCGCGATGCTTCACGATCTGCGGCGCCACATGGTCGCCGGTGATCAGGATATAGGGGAACGACTTGTCGTCGCGCAGCAGCACGTTGAAGCGCGGCCGCAGGCGCTTGATCAGGTTGGCCTCGAGCAGCAGCGCCTCGGTCTCGGTCGTGGTCGAGACGAACTCGACTGCGGTCGTCGCCGCGACCATGCGGGCGATGCGCGCCTCGAGCCCGGTCGGCCGCGCATAGGCGATGACCCGCTTCTTCAGGTTCTTCGCCTTGCCGACATAGAGCACCTCGTCGGCAGCGCCGATCATGCGGTAGACGCCGGGAGACGCCGGCGCGAGCTTGGCATGGCGGGCGATCACGGCGCGGCCGGCGCCGAGCGAGCCCGGCGCGTGCGTGGCGAGGTCGATGTCCTCCGCCAGCTCGGGCAGAGTCTGGTCGTCCTCCTCCTCCGGGAGGTCGAGCTCGGGCTCGATGTTCTGCCTGCGGTCGTCCATGGCAACAGAAGTCGTGTGCGCGCCGCCCAAAGGCAAGCGGGAGTTCCTCAGCGACGCATGATCTCGTCCGGAAACCGGGACCCGCTTTTCTTGATCATGGTCGATGCCGCACGATCATGTCGGAAAGCGGGTGCCCCGCTCCTCCACATCATGCGCGCTATTCCTCGATCTCGGCCGCGTCCGGGGTGCGCCAGGCGAGATGCTGCCCGCCATCGACCGCGATCGTCACGCCAGTCACGCTGCGTGCCGTGGCGAGATAGAGCACTGCCTCAGCCACGTCCTGCGGGGTCGGCCCGCGGTCGAGCGGGAGCGTGCCCACCTGGCGGGCGAAGGACTGCGCATCCTGGCGCGGGCTCGGCAGCGTCGGCCCCGGCGCCACCGCATTGACCCTGATGCGCGGCGCGAGCCCCTGGGCGAGCATCGTCGTAGCGGCGTGCAACGCGCTTTTGGTCAGCCCATAGGACAGGAAGCGCGGGGTCGGCTTGTACACCCGCTGATCAAGCAGGTTGACGATCGCGCCGTGCTCGCGTGCCGGCAACTGCGCCGCAAAGGCTTCGGCGAGGAAGATCGGCGCGCGCAGGTTGACCGCGAAATGGTGGTCGAAGCGCGCGCGGTCGAGCTGCCCGATCTCGTCGGGCTCGAACTCGGCCGCGTTGTTGACGAGCAGCGTGACGGGACCGAGCGCGGCGGCGGCCTCCGGTACGAGCCGGGTCACGGCCGCATGATCGGCGAGGTCGGCGGTGAGCGCCACGGCACGGCCCCCCGCCCCCGCGATCTCGCCGCACAGGTGATCCGCCTCGGCGCGCGAGCGCCAGGTCTGCAAAGCGACCGCAAAACCGCGCTCCACCAGTGCAAGCACGATGGCGCGGCCAATTCGCTGGGCTCCGCCCGTCACCAGGGCGGCAGGGCGGAAGTCGGAGGAGGATTGAGGCATTCGGCCAGACAACGCCTCGAAGCGACCCCGCCGCGGCCGGAGGCGCAACGACCGCGAGACCGCAACATAGTCTGACCGCGGGTTTCGGCAAAACCGGTCTCACCCGGTTTCACCCAGCGCCGTGGCGTGCCCTCAGGGCAAGGTCAGTGATAGTATTAACGTTAGGTTAATACTAACACGCCGTTCCAGGCCCTGAACTGTGAGAGCGGAGCGGCCAAATTGCGGCGTGATCTGGGCAAAACCCGCCCTGTATACCAATCGTCTACCATGGCAATTGTGAAGGATACGGTGTGTCTTTCCTGCACTAGCGCCGATTTACGCAAACGAATACTTTCCGCGCCAGTGGTTATGAAGGAGGACGGGTAATGAAGCGTTTACGAGTCGCATGCGCCGGCGCACTGGCGCTTGCTGGAGCGGTTGGGACGGCCAGCGCCGCTGACCTGTCGCGGCAGATGTACACCAAGGCGCCGCCGGCCCCCTACGTGGCGCCCTATTACAACTGGACCGGCTTCTATCTCGGCGTGAACGGCGGCGGCGGCTGGGGCACCTCCTCGTGGGACAGCACCGGCAGCTTCGATACGTCGGGCGCCTTGGCGGGCGGCACCATCGGCTACAACTGGCAGTTCGGCACCTGGGTGATCGGCCTCGAGGGCGACATCGACTGGGCCAACATCAAGGGCAGCACCAATGCGGGCTGCTTCCCGTCCGGCAGTTGCACCAGCGAGAACACCTGGCTCGGCACGACGCGCGGCCGGATCGGCTACGCGTTCGATCGTTGGATGCCTTACGTCACCGGCGGCGCGGCGTTCGGAAACGTCGATGCGACCCATCCGGGCTTCACCGGAATGAGCAGCACGCAGGTCGGCTGGACGGCGGGCGCGGGCCTCGAGTTCGCGGTCATCAACAACCTGACCGCCAAGATCGAATATCTTCACTACGATCTCGGCAGCTTCACCTGCGGCCTGAACTGCGGCAATGGCGTCATCAACGACGAGGTGAGCTTCAACGCGAACGTCGTGCGTGGCGGTCTGAACCTGCGGTTCTGAAGACCAGCACTCTCCCAAATAAAGAGGCCCCGGCCCGCAAGGTCCGGGGCCTTTTCATTTGTCGCGATGCGCGGTCCGCGTCAGGCCGGCTTCGTCGCCGCATAGGCGGGCACCGCCGCGGCGAACTCGTCGACATATTGCACCAGGCGCGGGTGGTCCTTGCGCCACGTGCCGTGGAAGCGGAAGTCCTGATAACCGAGCGCACAGGCGAGCGCGATCTGGCCCACATCGGGCGTCGCATCGCGCCGCGGCGGCGACGCTTCGATCGCGGCGAGTGCTCGTGCGACCTTGCCGGCCTGATGCTCGACCCACTTCGGCTCGTGCTTCGCAGCATCGCGCCAGCGGCCCTCGTAGACCATGAGGATCGACGCATCCATGATGCCGTCCGCAAGCGCCTGCAGGCGCAGCGCCGAAAAGCGCGCCTTCGGCTCGAGCGGGATGATGCGGCCGCCGCCCGCGAGGTGATCGAGATATTCGAGGATCACGCGGGAATCGAACAGCGTCGGTCCGTCATCGCGCACGAGCGCGGGAATCTTTCCGAGCGGATTCTGCTCGCGCACCGTGTCGCTCGGATCGACCGTATCGGCGGCTTCGATCGTGATCGCGCGATCGAGACCGAGCAGGATCGCCGCCATGCGCACCTTGCGGGCGAAGGGCGATGCCGGAGAGGAGCGCAGGATCATGGGACGTCCTTTGAGAAAAGAAAATACGAGTGCGCCGCCCGCAAAGCGGACGGCGCCGATCTTCGCCGCCTGGACGAGGATCGCGTGTCAGCGAGAATTCGTCGTCAGCCGGTGACGACGAGGTTGACGGCCTTTGGGCCTTTGCCCTTCTTATCCGGCTCCACGTCGAAGCTGATCCGCTGGCCCTCGTTGAGCGATTTCAGGCCGGCGCGCTCCACCGCAGTGATGTGTACGAACACGTCGCGACCGCCGTCGTCCGGCTTGATGAAGCCATAGCCGCGTTCGCCATTGAAGAACTTGACCGTACCTGCCATTGCCATCGGGAAACTCCTCCCCGTGGTTGCTCCGCCGTCGGCCCCCACGGCTCGACGGCTCGGCTGGACATTCACCGACGGGAAAAGCTTCGGCCTCTCGGCCTCGGACATACCGCCGCCTCCCGAAGGAGGTCGAACGTCAAAGCCCCGCCGAAATATTAGCATATAAGTTAGCGCACCAAAAAGGCCCGCCAGCGAATTAACCCTTACTAGCGAGCCAATCGATACTCGCCCGGCCGGCGGTCGGGCCGCCCAGCACCGACCCGAGCACCGGCAGGAGCCGGCCGAGCTCGGCGGCGAGGCGCCACGGCGGATTGACGACGATGAGGCCGGTCCCGGCCAGGCGCGCGGCCTCGCCCGCCGGGGGCCATGCGAGCTCGGCGCGCAGGACCTTGCTCAGGGTGCTGCGCCGGAGCGAGGCCGCCAGCAGATCGGGGCCGACACGGTCCTTGATCGGGTACCAGAGCACGAAGATTCCGGTCGACCATTTGCGATGGGCGGCGGCAAGCGCGGCCGGAAGGCGCGCGAACTCCTGCTTGTCCTCATAGGGAGGATCGATGAGCACGACCCCTCGCCGCTCCTTGGGCGGTACGTAGGCTTTCAGCGCCACCCAGGCGTCGATGGCGACGGCCCGGGCGCGGTCGTCATGGCGCAGGTTCGCGGCGAGCGCGGCGGCCGCCCGCGGCTCGAGTTCGCTGGCCACCAGGCGGTCCTGCGGCCGCATCAGGCTGAGCGCAAGGAGCGGCGACCCCGGGTAGCGGCGCAGCTCGCCTCCGCCATTGATCGTCGCGACGGCCGCGAGATAGGGCGCCAGCAGCGGCGCAATATCGTCCGGGAGCGTCGCCGCGCGGAGCCGGCCGATTCCCTCGCGCCACTCCCCGGTGCGGCTCGCCGCCTCCGACTTGAGATCGTAGAGGCCGGCCCCTGCATGGGTATCGATGACCCGGAAGGCCTGTGCCTTCTCGCCGAGATGCCCGAGGATGCGCGCCAGGACCGTGTGCTTGACCACATCGGCGAAGTTGCCGGCGTGGAAGGCGTGACGATAGTTCATGATGCCTCCCTACGCCCGCTCCGTCTCCCGGGAAAGCGGGAGACGGAGACGGGCTGCGCCGGGGGAGGCGCGGGAGCGGGATGACCAGACTTCGACGCGTCATCCCGCTCGGGGACGAGGGAATTGGAGCGCGACCCGGTGCGAGAAGCGGCGCCGGGCTTGCGCCATCATGCCCCGCCGCGGACACGCACGCGTGGCATCACGACCTGCTCCCGCTTGCAGGCGCGCTGGTCGACCTCGGCGCAGGAATGGAATTGCAGATCCTTGCTGAGGCAGATGCGGACCGCATTGAGGCGCTTGGCGTCGCAGCCGACAGCAATCGCATCATGCGGGAGGCCCGGATTTGCGGCCACGAACGCATCCTCGACCTCGGTCGGCGAGACCGTCTTGCCCTCCGCCAGCCCGAGATAGGCCGGTGGAACCTTGACGATCGCGCGCGCCTTGCGGACGGCCTCGAAATACGCCCGCGCTGACAGGCCCGAGCACGTGCCGTGGCGATCCCATTCACGGAAGATCAGGCGCGGGCTCGGCATCAGATCGAGCATCGAGGCGACCACATCGCGGTCGAGGCGGGGCGCCGGGTTCTGGCAGAATTCCGGAAACCCCTTGTCGTATTGCGGCCATAAGCCGTGCACCACGAATGCGAACGGACGATCGCCGCATTCCGGCTGGCGCGCGACGCTCGCGGGCGAGCGCTCGCTCACATAATCGCAGAACGACGGCGACCACGAGAGCGAGAGAACGTAGAAGTCGAACTGGCCCGGCTCGTTCTGCCGCCGGTCCTGGGCGGTGCCCGGCTGTACGCTAAGTCCACTGACTGCAATCAGAAGCGCGGCCACGGCCGCGATACGCTTGATGGCGATACGCTTGATAGCGATGCACTTGATGGTCTTTGTCATGGTCAGGTCCCCTTACGCTACGGAAAGGACCCAACACAGCTAGACCAGAAATTGGAACTTTACAAGAACAAAATAGAAACAGACAGTGGACAACCCGAGGTCGGCTCAGGGCCGCGCCTCCTTGCAAGCTGGGTTGTAGGCCCAGTTGCGGTCAAGCCCGACCACGCAAAACTCGATGCCCCAGCCGGCCCCGATGAAGCTCGCGTCCTCGATGATCGAATAGTAGATCGGATGTCGGGTGCCATCCGACACGATGACCCTGGCGGCGCAGAACCGGCGCGGGATCATGGCGTCCGCCCACGGGCGGAGCGCGATCTCACGCACATTCTCGAACTGCACGATGCGCAGCTCGGAATCCCAGTAGCGGTACTCTTTGGTGTGGAAATTGACCTGGATGCTGTTGAGCGGCCATGAATCGTCGCACAGCGGCACCTTAGACGAATACCGCGGCCCCGACATATAGAAGTTCTTTTCGAAGAAGCCCGCGCTGCCCGCGGGCGACGTGGCGCCGGCCGCGATCACCCCGGCCAGCATGACGGCCCCTATCCGGCTTGCCATTGCCCGATCCCCAAAGCGATGACCTGTGTGCCGGGAACGGTGCCCCGCGCACCCCGCAAGGTCAAGCGAATAGCGCCGCGCCGCCGCAGATCGCTCGCCCGCCGTGTCCGTTCGGCCATACTCGCCCGGCACCTCGTCCCGGGACGGACCCTCAACCCTTGCGCCAATCGCCCACCACGGCCTGGACCAGGGCGAGCGCCGCGACCGCGGCGGTATCGGCGCGCAGGATGCGCGGACCGAGCGCAAGCCGCACAACGCGCGGACGCGCCAGCAGCATCTCGCGTTCCTCCGGCGCGAAGCCGCCTTCCGGGCCGATCAGCACTGCGAGCGAAACGGCGCCTGCGACGTCTGCAAGCGCCGCGACCGGATCGGCGATCGGCGCGTCCTCGTCGCAGAAGACCAGCAGCCGCTCTGGCGCGAGGTCGGCAAGCGCGCGCCCGAGCGGCACCGGCTCGGCGATCGCGGGGAGTTGCAGCACGCCGCATTGCTCCGCCGCCTCGATGGCGTTGGCGCGCATGCGCCCAATGTTCACCCGCTCGGCCTGGGTGTGGCGCGTGATCACGGGAGCGAGCCGCCCCACGCCCATCTCGACCGCCTTCTGCACCATGTAGTCGAGCCGGGCGCGCTTGAGGGGCGCGAACAGGTAGTCGAGGTCGTTGGGCGCGGTCTGCGGACGGGTCTGCGCCTCGAGGTGCAGGGCGGCCGAGCGCCGGCCGACCGGCGCGAGGCGTCCCCGCCATTCGCCATCCCGCCCATTGAACACCAGCACCGCCTCGCCGGCCGCGAGGCGCAGGACGTCCTTGAGGTAGTGGGCCTGCGAATCGGCCAACGCGACCGTCGCGCCAGCCGCGAGCGGCTGGTCGACAAAGAGTCGCGGGCTGCGGAAATCGTAACGGGCCATGGGGAAAAGGGCGTGGAACTATACCGGTTTAACTGCGGCCAAAGACCGACACCAGGGGCTTGCCGCGCTATCGCCGAATTCGCGGGCTTGGTAATAAGAAGCGGACCTGATGTTCGGGTTGGAGCCGTCGGGAGGGCTAGGTGACCGCCATGACCGCCGCGCGTGTCCTCGCGGGGGCGCTTGCCGTGGTGGGGGTCGGCTTGGCGGCGCAAGCCCAGACCGCCTTGCGGCCCGCCCCGCCGGACTATGGCCCGACAGCCGAATGGCTGGCCTGTGAGCGCGATTTCACGGAATTGCGTCGCGAGGCGGAGGAGCGGGCGGTCGCTGCGTTTGCGGCCAGAAAAAAGGCCAAGCGTGAGGAATTATGCCACCTCGTGAGCGCCTGTTCGGCCGCAGAGGAGAAGTGGATCGCGTTCTCCTTGGAGAACAGGGCCAAGTGCGGCCTCTCCGAGGAGTTGTTGGAGCAGATCAAGCACGCCCACGCAGGCACCGAAGAGGTGCGCGCCAAGCTCTGCGGTGGACAACCGAAGCGCTTAAAGGACTTCAAGAAGATCGCCGGGAGATGATTGCAATGACCTCCGCACGTGCCCTTGCTTTGGCAATCGCGCTCGGGACGGCAAGCGCCGTCGCGGCGCATGCCCAGATGGCGCCGTGGCCGGATGCACCGCGGCCGCAGCCGCAGGCGGCGCCGTGGCCGGGCAGCCCGCAGCCCGCCCCGCCGCAAGCGGGCTGGCCGGGCAGCCCTCAGCCGGCGCCGCAGCAAGGGGGCTGGCCTGCCAGCCCGCAACCCGCGATGGGCGCGCCCAGCGGCTCGCCGATGCAAGGCGCGGGGCCCACTCCCGAGCAGGCCGACTGCATGCGCGAGTTCCAGCAATACCGGCAGGAGGTCGAGAAACGCGGGCTCGCCGCCAAGTCCGCGGGCGAAAGCCACAAGGCGAGCCGCGAGGAGATGTGCAAGCTCGTCACCGCTTATTCCGGCGCCGAGGCGAAGTGGATCAAGTACTCGGCCGACAACATGACGAAATGCGGCATCCCGAAAGAGATCGTCGAGCAGATCAGGAAGGTGCACGTCCACACCGATGAGGCGCGCACGAAGATCTGCTCCGCCGGCCCGGCGGGCGGCGCAGGTGGTGCGCCGAGCCTGTCCGACGCGCTGGGCACCAGCCGCCTGCCGAGCCAGGAGACGGAGCGGCGCAAGGCGGGCACCGGCACCCTCGACACGCTCACGGGGAACGCACTCGGACGATGAGCGCTACGCCCGGACGGGTCGCCGACTCGACCGGTAACTGGGTCGATGGGCTCGCACCCGCCTGGATGCGGCCCTATCTCCGCCTCTCGCGCTTCGACCGGCCGATCGGCGCCTGGCTCCTGCTGCTGCCCTGCTGGTGGTCGGTCGGACTTGCCGCGATCGCGGCGCGCGCCGGGTGGGCGGACGCTCCCCGCGCTGTCTGGTTCGTCGTCCTGTTCTTCATCGGCGCCTTCGTGATGCGCGGCGCGGGCTGCACCTGGAACGACATCGTCGACCGCGATCTCGATGCCCGGGTCGAGCGCACCCGCTCGCGGCCGATCCCGTCCGGCCAGGTGAGCGTCGGCAAGGCCGCAGGCTTCCTCGTCGCCCAGGCGCTGGTCGGTCTCGCGGTGCTGCTGCAGTTCAACCGCTTCACCATTGCGACCGGCATCGCGTCGCTTGCGATCGTTGCGATCTATCCGTTCATGAAGCGCATCACCTATTGGCCGCAGATCGTGCTCGGCCTCGCCTTCTCGTGGGGCGCGCTGATGGGATGGGCGGGCTGGTTCGGCCGCCTGGATGCGCCCGCCTACCTGCTCTACGCGGGCGCGATCGCGTGGGTGATCGGCTATGACACCATCTACGCGCACCAGGATCGCGAGGACGACGCGCTCGTCGGCGTCAAGTCGACCGCGCTCTTGTTCGGTCCGCGCACCAAGCCGATGCTGGCGGTCTTCTACACGCTCGCCGTCGTACTGATCGGAGCCGCCGGATCGATGGCCGGCGCGGGCGTGCCGTTCTGGCTCGGCCTTGTCGCATTTGCGGCACATCTCGCCTGGCAGATCGCACGGCTCGACATCGCCGATCCCGATCTCTGTCTTGCGGTGTTCAAGTCGGATCGCGATGCCGGCCTGATCCTGTTCGCCGGGATGGTGCTGGATTGCGTCGCACGCGCGATGCTGGCCTAGCCTGCTTCAATTGCGCGCGATGATCTCGCGCTCGTCGCGATGGACGGACGGGACGACGGCGGGACGGCCCGGCTTGCGCCGCATCATGATCGAGGGCCGCCGCCGGCGCAGCGTTGCGCGCGGACGCCGGCGCGCCACCGGCGCGCGCACGCGCACCGCGCCGATCCGCTCGAACGCTTCCCGATAGGCCCCCTCGCCGTCCGGAATGAGCGGGGGCAACCCGAGCACGCGCGCCCAGCGCTGCCACTCCGCGACCACGTCAGGCTCGCCGTCGCTTGCCATGAGCAGCGGCACCGAGAGCGCCTGATCGCGATGTTCGAGTGTGACGGCAATCGCGCCGTCCGAGGTTTCGTCCGGCGGGATCACGCGGATCGCAATGCCGAGGAATTCGGTCAGCCGCAGCGAAACCCGCATGCAGATGCCGCGCACCGCGCGGTGCATGATCACCCGCTCGCGGTCGAGCGCGACGAAGCGCAGCCGTTCGTCGGCCCGCGCGTCGCTCGTCACGAAGCTGACGGGAAGCGCGCACGGGTCGAGCCGCAAGGCGCGGCTCGACCCGGCGAGCATGAGCCCCCCGGCACTCATTCGACGCCTCTACCCAATTCGAGGTCCCTGTCGTCGGGCTTGTGTCGCCCGATCGATGCCGCAGACCCTAACGCGGTGAGGTCGGAATCGACTTAAAATGCCTGGTTAATCGGCGGTTTGCGCCGCGATTCCGGACCGCATGATTGACGAGAGGTTGCCGGTTCCGGGACCCCGGCGCGCGCGCCGCCGTGCCTGTGGAGGCGCTGGATTGAGGGCGCGGCCGCCGATCCTCCGTCGGCCCCCATCTTGCCAGCGTGCACGGGCCCGCCTAGATCGTTGACGACGATGGATTCCCTGTTGGACCAAACCACGCTGACCGCGCTCGCGGAACGGCTTGTGGCCGCGGCGCGCCGGGCCGGCGCCGATGCCGCCGACGCGATCGCGGAGCGCGGCGTATCGCAATCGGTCGAGATCCGTGACGGAACGGTGGAAGCCTCCGAACGCTCGGAAGGCGACAATCTCGGGCTGCGCGCATTCGTCGGCCGCCGTCAGGCCGTGGTCTCGACCAACGATCTCGCGGGCAATCTCGACGCGCTCGCGGAACGCGCCGTTGCGATGGCGCGGGTGGCGCCCGAGGACAAGTTTGCCGGGCTCGCCGAGCCCGACATGCTGGCCAAATCCATTCCTGACCTCGATCTGCTCGATCCCGAGCTTCCGTCGGTGACGCAGCTCGAGGCCACGGCGCGCGCCGCCGAGGCCGCGGGGCTCGCCGTCAAGGGCGTGAGCAAATCGGGCGGCGCGTCGGCGTCGGCCGGCATCGGCGGGATGGTGCTCGTCACCAGCACGGGATTCACCGGCGCCTATCTCGGCTCGCGTCACGGCGTATCGATGCAGGCGATCGCCGGCGAAGGCACCGGGATGGAGCAGGACTACGACTTCTCCTCCGCGATCCATGCCTCCGACCTCCTGCCGCCCGAGGAGATCGGCCGCTCGGCCGGCCAACGCGCGGTGCGCCGGATCAATCCCCGCAAGGTGCCGACCAAGCGCGTGCCGGTCGTGTTCGATCCGCGCATCGCCGGCTCCCTCGTCGGCCATCTGGCCTCGGCGATCAACGGCAGCGCGGTCGCGCGCAAGACCAGCTTCCTCAAGGACCGGCTGGGCGAGCGTCTCTTCGCGCCGGGAATTTCCATCATCGACGATCCGCTGCGCCGGCGCGGGCTGCGCTCGCATCCGTTCGATGCCGAGGGCGTCGCCCCCGAGCGCCGCGCGCTGGTCGCCGACGGCACGCTGACCACCTGGATTCTCGACAGCGCGACCGCCCGCGAGCTCGGCCGCAAGACCACCGGCCATGCCCAGCGCGGCGTCTCCTCGACCCCCTCGCCCGGCGCATCGAACCTGCATCTCGAACCGGGCCGCGCTTCTCCGGCCGAGCTGATCGCCGATATTTCCGCAGGCTTCTACGTCACGGATCTGATCGGCATGGGCGCCAACATGGTGACCGGCGACTACAGCCGCGGCGCCTCGGGCTTCTGGATCGAGCGCGGCGAGCTGACCTATCCGGTCAGCGAGGTCACGATCGCAGGGCATCTCACCGAGATGTTCCGCACGCTCATGCCCGCCAACGATCTCGTCTTCCGCTACGGGACCAATGCGCCGACAGTGCGCGTGGAGGGGCTGACCGTTGCGGGCGTCTGAGCCCGTCGACCGCACGGCGCTGGCGCGCCACGTCGCGGCGGCGGTGCGCGAGGCGGGTGCGCTCGCTCTCAAGTCCTTCAAAGCGCCGGTGAAGAGCTGGTTCAAGCACGGCCACTCGCCGGTTTCCGAAGTCGACATCGCGGTGGATGCGCTGCTGCGCGCGCGACTCGAAGCGGCCGGCCTCGCCTGCGGTTGGCTGTCCGAGGAGACGGAGGATGATCCCGCGCGCCTCGCGGCGGAGCGGGTCTGGATCGTCGATCCGATCGATGGAACCCGCGCATTTCTCGCCGGCCTGCCGGACTGGAGCATCTCGGTCGCGCTCACCGAGGCCGGACGGCCGATCGTGGCGGCGCTTTATGTCCCGGTCAGCGACGAGCTCTTTCTCGCGACGGCCGGCGGCGGCGCCACCCACAATGACCGGCCGATCACCGCAACCGACGACAGCGCGCTTGCGGGTGCGCGTGCCGCCGGCCCCGAGCGGCGGCTCGCCGTCCTCGCCCCGTTCGGCGTCGTCGCGATGCCGAAGGTGCATTCCCTTGCGTTACGCATCGCACGGATTGCGAAGGGTGATCTCGACATCGCGCTTGCGGGGCGGGACGGACACGACTGGGACCTTGCAGCCGCCGATCTTTTGGTGCACGAAGCCCAGGGGGCGATGACGACGTGGGCGGGCGAGACTCCGGTCTACAACCGGGCGAAACCAACGCATGGCGCCCTTGTCGCCGCGGGGCGCGCGCGACATCGCACGCTGAACGAATTGTTCCGCGAAGGGCGCATCACGTTTCGCTAGTGCCGCGAACCCGGCCCGTCGTCCCGGCCATGCAGCAAGGTGGTGCGCATGAGCGCCGTTCCGAGGGCAACATGACGTCGAGCGAACCCGCTTCCAAGCAACTGCTTCATCTCGTTTTCGGCGGCGAGCTCACCGACCTCGACCAGATCGAGTTCAAGGATATCGGCAAGCTCGACATCGTCGGCATCTATCCGAATTATGCGACCGCCCACGCGGCCTGGCGGGCGAAAGCGCAATCGACTGTCGACAACGCGCACATGCGCTATTTCATCGTTCACCTGCATCGGCTGCTCGATCCGCGCACTGCGGGCGAACCGGCTCGGCGCTGAAGGTCGCCGGGGCGATGGGGACTCTCAAGCGTTTCGCGCGTTCGCGCGTGGTGCAAACGACGGTCGGCGTCGCCGCCGCGGAATACCTGCGTTTCGTCTGGCTCACCAGCCGGACCGTGCTCGAACCGCCGGACGTCTACGAACGCATCGTTCCCGAGATGCCCGTGATCATCGCGATGTGGCACGGGCAGCATTTCATGGTTCCGTTCATCCGCCGCGGCCATGCCGCCAAGGTGCTGATCTCGCGCCATCGCGACGGCGAGATCAACGCGATCGCCGCCGAGCGGCTCGGCGTCGGCACCATCCGCGGCTCCGGCGACGCCGGCGGGCGCTTCGACGTCAAGGGCGGCGTCGGCGCGTTCCAGGCGATGCTGACGGCGCTCGAGGGCGGATGCTCGGTCGCGCTCACCGCCGATGTCCCCAAGATCGCTCGCGTCGCCGGCGTCGGTATCATCAAGCTGGCGCAGCTCTCCGGCCGCCCGATCCTGCCGGTCGCTGTCGCGACCAGCCGGCGCAAGGTGCTCGCCAACTGGGATCGGACGGCGATCAATCTGCCGTTCAGCCGGCTTGCAATGGTGGCAGGCGAGCCCATCCGGGTGCCCACGGGGCCGGATGATGGTACGCTCGAGGGTTGCCGTCGGTCGCTCGAGGCAAGTCTCAATCGCGCGACCACGCGCGCCTACGAGCTCGCTGACCGCCGATCGGGAGATGCCCGCCTTGGCTGAACGCCTGCCGCTGACGCTCCGCGCCTACGCGCTGCTGACGGCCGTGGCGACGCCGCTCGTGTCCTTTCTGCTGCGCCGGCGGCTGAAGCGCGGCAAGGAACATCCGCGCCGGCTCACCGAACGACGCGGCGAAACCACGGCAGCGCGGCCGCGCGGAACCCTGGTCTGGGTGCACGGCGCCAGCGTCGGCGAGCTCGCCGCCGCGATCCCGCTTGTCGGGCGCCTGCGCGAACGCGGGCTCAACGTCCTCGTCACCACCGGAACCGTGACCTCGGCGGCGCTCGCCGCCAAGCGGCTGCCGCCCGGCGCCATCCACCAGTTCGCGCCCCTCGACGCGCCGATCTTCATCGCCCGGTTCCTGAAGCATTGGCGGCCGGATCTCGCCTTGTTCGTCGAATCCGACCTGTGGCCGAACACCATCATGGCGGCAGCCGAGCGGCGCATTCCGTTGATCCTGGTCAACGGCCGGCTGTCGGCGCGCTCGTTCGAGCGCTGGCGCTATCTGCCCGGTACCATCGAGACGCTGCTCAAGCGCATCGACCTCTGCCTGGTGCGCACCACCGCCGATGCCGAACGCTTCGACGCGCTGGGCGCGCCGCGCATCACCACGACGGGCAATCTCAAGCTCGACGTTCCGCCGCTGCCGGTCGACGAGGACAAGCTGGCGAGACTCTCCTCCATGCTCGCCGGCCGGCCCGTCTTCGCCGCCGCCTCGACCCATCTCGGCGAAGAGACCGCGATCATCGACACGCAGCGGCGGCTCAAGGCAAGCTTCCGCGGCCTTCTCACGATCGTCGTGCCGCGCCACCCGGAGCGCGGCCCGAGCATCGCGGATGCGGTAGCGGCGGGAGGGCTGACGGCCGCGCTGCGCTCGCGCGGCCAGCTGCCGCAACCCGGCACCGACATCTACATCGCCGATACGCTGGGCGAGCTCGGCCTGTTCTATCGCCTGGCGCCGATCGTCTTCATGGGCGGCTCGCTCATTCCACATGGCGGGCAGAACCCGATCGAGCCGGCGAAGTTCGGCGCCGCGATCCTGCATGGGCCGCACGTGGCGAATTTCGCCGACATCTACGCCGCGCTCGACCGCGCCCGAGGCGCCGAGCTCGTGCCCGATGCGGACCGCCTGCCGGTGCGGGTGGGCGCCTGGCTCACCGACGCGCAAGAGCGCGCGCGCGCATCGGCGGCCGCCAAGGCCACGGTCGATCTTCTCGGCGGCGCGCTCGAGCGCACGGTCGCGGCGATCGAGCCGTATCTGATGCAGCTTCGCCTCGAACGGCGCGATGCGTGAGCCCTCCTTCTGGTGGCGCGACGCCGGACCGCTGGCGCACATGCTCGCGCCGGCGGCCGCCCTTTACGGCGCGGTCGCGGCGTTTCGCCTGACCCGCGCCGGGAGGCGGCCCCGCATCCCGGTCATCTGCATCGGCAACCTGACCGTCGGCGGCGCCGGCAAGACGCCGGCGGCGATCGCGGTGGCGCGGCTGTTGCAGGACGCCGGTGCCCGGCCCGTGGTCCTGACGCGCGGCTATGGCGGACGGCTCGCCGGCCCCGTCATGGTCGCGCCCGCGCATGCAGCAGCCGAGGTCGGCGATGAGCCCCTGCTGCTCGCGCGCGTCGCCCCGACGGTTGTGGCGCGCGACCGCGTGGCCGGGGCCGCGGCCGCCGAAGCCGCCGGCGCCGACGTGATCGTGATGGACGACGGCTTCCAGAACCCAGCTCTCGCGAAGGATCTCTCCCTGCTCGTCGTCGACGGCCGCCGCGGCATCGGCAACGGCAAGGTCGTTCCGGCCGGACCGATGCGCGCCCCGCTCGCCGCGCAGCTCGCCCGTGCCCGGGCGCTGCTGGTGGTGGGCGAGGCGGGAGACTCGGCCCAGCGGGTGGTCGCCGCGGCGCGCAAGCGCGCATTGCCGGTGCTCACCGGCCGGCTCGAGCCCGACCCGGCCGCGCTCGCGGCGCTCGCCGGCCGGCAGGTCCTCGCCTTCGCGGGCATCGCCGACCCGGAAAAATTTTTCGCCGGCCTGCGTGCCGGCGGGGTCGCGATCGCGCAGGCCAGGAGTTTCGCCGATCATCACGTGTTCACCGCAGCCGAGGCGGCCGCCCTCATCGGCAGCGCCGACGCGGGGCGGCTCACGCTGGTGACGACCGAAAAGGACTTGGCGCGAATGGCCGGACATGCGGCGCTCGACGCGCTCGCGGGGCGCGCGACCGCGCTGCCGGTCAAGCTCGCATTCGATGACGCGCGGGCGATCGGCGCGTTGCTGAGCCAGGCGTTGAAGCGCGCCTCGCCTATTTGTTAGCGCGGCCTCGCGAGGGATCGAGCCGTTGCAGCACCGCCTGCGGGCTCGCATACGGCTCCTGGCGCTCGACGCTCCAGTATTTCAGCTCTTCGAGCGGGATCGCCACCCCGGTGACGGCGCAGCGCACGTAGGCGCCCGGCCGGACCACTCGAAAATCGCCGTCGAGATATCGGATTTCCGCTTCCCCGGGAGCCGAACGATGATCGAACCGATTGAGCACCTGCCAAATCCTCTACGTCGGGTCGGGG
>Ga0075426_10001246_pt1 | contig 18037 bp, 18 predicted proteins | sample SoiMethybrSBSTD5_FD_75304 | JGI IMG/M metagenome (GOLD analysis project Ga0075426, IMG submission 75304) | Bulk soil microbial communities from a Populus tree surrounding site in Tennessee, USA - Soil MetaG P. TD hybrid SBSTD5 | ecosystem: Environmental > Terrestrial > Soil > Tree plantation... | reverse complement strand
CCAGTCAGGTTGGCACGCTGCTCCGCAAGGCTGTTCGATGTTTTCGCCTCGCAGTTGCGAACACGATCGCCACGTAGCCGACTTCGAGCGTTTCGGGGAACTCTGCGGCCGGGCAGATCGCCCACGCATGGTCAAACCGGGCTGCCTGCGGCTCGTGTAGATCGCGCAACTGCAGGGGAAGATGTGCGCTCGTATCCGCCGGATGGGCCGATGCGTTGTCTTAGGTCGAGCGGATACGTAACGTGTAGCCCTCGAATAACGCCGGTACGATTCAACTCACTCGCCGCCACGAGTCATACTGACGGAACAGGAGCGAGCATGGGAGACAAGGGTGGCAAGAAAGACAAGGAAAAAGCCAAGCAGCAGCAGGTGAAGAAACAGAAACAAGAGGTGCAAAGGAAACAGGACAAGGCCCCGCCAAGGACTCCGTAGGATCCACACCAGCTTCCGGCGGCGCGAATGGGATTACTCCTGCGTAACGATCGTGTACGAGACGCCCACGAGGTCGGCGTCGCGAAGAGGTCCGGGAAACGCTCGCCTGGCGGGACAAGTATCTTGGGCCCAGTGCGGCATTATTCGTACTCCGTCGCACGGATGCGTCTTTGGATCAACGGGCCAGGGTGTCCATGAGGAACTGGTTGACGGTTGCCGAGGGCGCCGAGTGTTCCGGTGTCAGCCGTGACACGATCTACACCACCTGCGATCGCGGCGAGCTCCAACACGACGAGACGATCGGCGTGGCGCTATTCAGTTTGACGCGACTTCGACGACCACGAATCCCTCTTTTCGTGCTGCAACGGCCAACCTGTCGTCGAGGGTGACCAACTGCAATGACGACGGCCGCCGTTAGGCGGCGATGAAGGCGGCGGCGAGTTGCAGAGCGTCGGCGGCACGGAGCGGATGAACGCGCAGGAGTCGTACGGTCGTTTCACGGATCGGATTGCTCGGTCGACTTCGTGCCACGTCTGAGCGAGGCGCCTCAGTCGGTCGAACTCCTGGTTGGCCGCTGACGCCGCGAATGCGCCGTCGCGTTCGAGCCGCGCAATCGCCGACGCACGCTCCACTTCACTCGCCCACCAGACGAGCATCACCGGATCGCCGGCGGCCTGCGCCTGCACGCTCTTCGTCGTCGCCTCGCTCATGAGCAATGGCACGATCGCGGACGCGTGCCAGAATTTCATCGGCTGGCTCTGCGCTCCTCGAGCAGCGCCCGCACGCCCGACGCGCTCTTCTTTCCACGCGGCGGCTTCGTCGCGACAAGAGCTTTGGGCATGACGCCGCGCGCGGGTCGAACGACGCCATCGCGCACAAGGCGATCCAGTCGACCGTCATCGGAGGACGCCACACCGTTCACCGGTTCGAGGCGCGCGACTGAACGTCCTCGGTCCACGATCAGGACCGGTGTGCCACCCTTGACGCTGTCGATCAACGCGCTGAGGTTGTTCTTCGCTTCAGTGATACTGGCCTTTTCATGGCCAGAATAGCCTGATTGAAATGACTCTTCAAGGCAGCCGCGCAGATTACGGCCCCCGTGCGCGGTCAAGACTGTCTCAAGCGCGTCGCAGGCGAGCGTTCTGCAGGCCCGACAGCGCGTTGGGACGTTCGCAAGTGCCTGCGACAGAGGACTTTGCGGATTCGGGCCGTCGCTTCGAGCACCGTGGCCCCTCGAACGGTGTCGGCGTGTCGTGTCTGAACTCTGAAGTCGTTGATTGCGAGGGAGTTGTTTGGCTGGAGGCAGGGATTCGAACCCCGATACCGTGGTCCAGAGAGCGGCGTCGGCATCTCGGTCCGTGTCGGTTCGTTCCGTTTTGCTCCGGTCTTCGCGACCGCCTCTCCGTTTTGCTTCCCTCCGTTTCGCTGGGCTCTCGCGCAATCTGTCTCTTTGTGTCTCAGCTCCAGCCGTACCGGTGTCGCAGTGCACCAAGCAGCAAGCTCACGCCATCGAACGGTTCAAGCTGTCACTCGCACGTTGTCGCGCAAGAACTCTGGAGCCAAGTCCGCGCCGTTGGGCCACGTGAGGGTGTGAAACTCCGGGTGAATTTGAAACTGTGCGAAGACGGCTATATCGCGAAACGGCTCGAAGACCGGTCCGTACAGCTCCTTCTCGAGTTCGATCTCGCCTGAAGTGTTGTCGCGGAACCGCAGCCAAATGACGTATCCGCCAAGGTACCGCGCTTCGACCACGTCATAGTCCATGGCTACTCCAACGGGGCAATCCGCTCAAGGGGCTGCCGCAACCGGGCTCGCTCCCAATTCTCCAACAATTCTTGCTTGTGAAGCTCGGCCCATTCAAGCACCAACCGAAGTGCTCGCGAAGAATTCGCCTCGAACGTTGCCGGATGCGATCTCGACGGTAATCTTGTGTTCGCCATAGACCGCGTGGAAATGCGGGAGGCCATGCTCGTTGAAGAACATACCGATCACGATTCCGAGGAACCGCGAGATTTCAGGCATGGTGATTCAAGCTCGATGTCGCGTCGAAGATCGTCCGTGATCGCGTTATTGCAAGTCTCTTGGCCCGACGATATAGTCCTCCAACCATGCGCTTCGAAAAAATCTGGATCGAGCAGTGCCGCGCGACGAAAGGCATCAAGCGCCGCTTCGGTGCGAGGAGCGCGCTCGAGTATCTCATCGGCGAGAAGCTGCCGACGTTTGCAGACGCCGCCGAACATGATGCCGGCTTCGCCCGCGAACTGCCGCGATTCCTCGCGGCCGTCACGCGTGTCTTCAACGAGTTCGAGCTTGCGGGCTACGTCGCCCGTCAGAACCCGAGGGTGCGTAAGCGTCTCCGCGGGCTTCTCTACCTGTCCTGAACATCGAACAAAGGCTTGCTCACGGACGCTCCGCACATACGACTCGGCGAACGGACGGGAGCGGCGTGCGCCGACGTGAGTGTGTCGTCTTCCTAAAGCATCGTTCCTGTTGGTCGAAACGCCGGAGACACGCCGACGTTTGCGGGTCATGTCGGTCGACGCGACTGCCCGCCCGGAACTCCAACGATTCCCGAAGTGGCGCATGGCATCAGCCTTCAGGGAGCCCGCCGAGGATCGCGCCGGGAGATCCGCGACGGCTTGTACTTCGACGACGATCGTGCGTATATTGTGCGCTGATCATGTTCACTGCGCATCTGGCCCATTCGACCACGTGAACCGCGGGATGGGATTTGGCGGGCCGATAGAGCCACGGCCGGCCGTACACGATAGTGCAACGTACCCGCCCAGGCATAAGCTCGGAGTCGGTCCTGTATGGTCGCGGAATGCGGGATAGGGCATTTGGGCAGACTCGCAATTCGCATGTAGGGGTTCAGCATGTCTTCTCTCGAACCGCTGTTGTTCGACGCTGACGATTTACCTCGAAAACCGATCGATGGATCGTTGACGATCCGACCGACGACGGAACGACCGCTCGGCAAGGAAGAGCGCACGTTCAATCGCGCGGTCGCGAAGGTGCGGGCGCTTCGCGCCAAGTTCGACGACGAGAAGCGTCGGCTCGACCGAGCGCTCATATTCGAGGCCACCGAGCTCCGTCCGCGCATCGAACGGGTCACTGCGCTCCGCACCGCGCTCGTCCGAGGCTTCGCGCCATTTCTCGACGGTCCACGCCTGAAGCCCGCGAAAAAAAGGACGCTTCGCGCGATTTTGAAGGAACAGCTCAACGAGATCTTCAGCCACGTTCGCTGCCCGGACGCCGAACTGAAGGCGCTGTTCGAGCGGCTGCATGGGATCGGCTACGCCGACGCCGTGCAGAGTGAACTCGAGGAAGCGCGCTCAGGCATGGCCGCGATCTTCGACGAGCTCGGCGTGACGGTGGACGTCCCGGAGCTGCATCCTGATATGAGCGAGGAAGACCTCGCCGCACTGGCGGCGCGACTCGCCGAGGGGATGCGCCACGCCGAAGAGCAGCGAACCAGCCAGGCGGCATCTCACCGGATGACAAAGCGGGAACGTCGCGAAGCGGAGCGCGCGCGCCGGTTCGAGCAGCTGCGCAAGGACAACATCGGCGCCGTCTACAAACGGCTGGTGAAAGTGCTCCATCCGGATCTCGAGGCCGACCCAGTCGAGCGCGAGAAGAAGAGTCGCGCGATGCAGGAGGTCACCGCCGCGTACGCGCGCGCCGACCTGCACGCGCTGCTGTGTCTCGAGCTGGAATGGATCGAAGGTGCGGGATTCGATGCGGCACGCCTCGGCGCCGACAAACTGCGCGCCCATGCGGAGCTGCTGAAGGAGCAGGCCTCCGAGCTCGAGGCCGAGTGCTACCAGCTACGCTTCCATCCGCGCTATGCGCCGCTCATCGTCGAGGGCCCGCTCGGCTTGCCCATCCTCATCGACGGTCCGCGCGAAGCGGCCGAGCTCGACGACCTGATCGAGTCCCTCCGAATCGACGTCGAGCGTCTCGGCTCGGACGAGGCGATCACCGTCGTCCGCGAGACGCTTCACGCGTACCGAGAGGCGCGCCAGGCCGAAGAGAGAGCAGCGCAGCGACGGCGGATCTGGGCGTACTAAAACGGCGTCGCACCATTCGCGCCAGGGATTCGGTTTGCCATGACACGGTGATTGCCTGTCTGTGGCAGAGCGGCGAGACGACTAAGAACAAGAGGATACGGCGTGCCGCGCCAAGTCGCCAATCGACAAAACCGACCCGATTCCGTTACGCATCGGCCGATGGAACGTCGATCAAGACGAAGCCCTCTTTGCGCGCAGCGGCGGCGAGGCGTTCGTCGAGCGTCACGATCTCCAGTGACGAAGGTCGCCGCTCTGCAGCGATGAAGGCAGCGGCGAGCTGAAGCGCATCCGCCGCCCGAAGGTGATGCACGCGCAAGAACCGCACGGCGGCTTCGCGGACAGGGTCGCTCGGATCGACTTCGTGCCACGTCGGCACGAGCTGCCTCAATCGGTGGAAGGCCTGCGTCGCGGCCGCATCGTCAAGCGCATCGTCGCGTTCGAGGCGCGCAATCGCTGACGCGCATTCGACCTCCGTGGCCCACCACACGATCAGGGTGGGATCCTTCTCGGCGAGCGTCTGCACCGCTTTCGTCGTCGGCTCGGTCAAGACCAACGGGACGATCGCGGACGCGTCCCAGAACTTCATCGTCCCTCTCGTCGCTCTTCGAGCAGCACGCGAACGCCGGAGGCACCCTTCTTCAACCGCGGCGGCTTGGTCGCGAACAGATCTTTCGGCGCGCCCCGACGCGCGGGGCGCACGATGCCCTCGCGCACCAGGCGCGCCAGTCGACTGTCATCATCGGGACGCAGCGCGCTGACCGGCTCAAGTCGCGCCACCGGCCGTCCGCGGTCCACGATCAGCACCGGCGAACCGCCCTTGACGCTGTCGATGAGTGCGCTGAGATTGTTCTTTGCTTCAGTGATACTGGCCTTCTTCATACTGGCCAGAATAGCCTGATTGAAAGGCCGCTTCAACCCGATTGTGTCTTGCGACGGTCAGTTCGGCTGTCAATCTGTCTCAGTTGCGTCTCAGGGTTTTTGGAAGGACGTCAGCTTCGGTTGGTAAGTGAGTGATTCTTGGGAGGTTGTTGAAACCGTTCGCCGGCGCCGACCACGTGGTCCCTCGCATTTGGGCTCCGTGTCGTGTAAGTTGTTGTGTGGGCTTGAGTTAGTTGGCTGGGAGGCAGGGATTCGAACCCCGATACCGTGGTCCAGAGCGTCCCGGTAAACGCGGGACGGCTTCGACCTACGCGGAACGCTCAGGAAATACGTCACGTCATGTGACGGCGTTCCGCGTCAGAGACGCCGTTCCGCGTCGTTCCACCGGCGAACATACACACCGACATACACAACGTTCCGTGCGATCTTCATGCGACGACCTGCGACCTTCTGGTTCGTAGTCGTGATGCGGAAGAACGACCGCCCGTGACAGATGACGACCAAGATCCGTCATCCCAGTTACATGCAGACTCTCACAGGTCGCGCCGAACAGAGGTATGACAGAGGCAGCCCCAAACAAGGCACCAGCAAAACGACGTACGTCGACGCGACAGGCCTCATCAACGCCTCCCCATTACCGCGTAAACTTCACGCCGTCCTTGAGTAGCTTCTCATACCGTCCAGGGTCTAGGTTGTTCTCGGCGCAGATGTACTCCTCGAGGCGTGTGCCTTCGCGCCGCATGAGCGAGGACGTCAGCTTCCACGGCTTCGTCAGCACCTTCGGATCCTCCATCACGATCTCGTAGTCAATCCGATCCTTGCTGATGCGCGTAAAGCGCTCTACGGTGTGCAGCGCCTCGGAATGAAACGTGCCCGTGCCGGCAAGCCACGTTTTGTCGTTGAAGCCGATGCTGTCGACGACGAGCGTTTCGCCTTCCCACTGTCCGACAGGATTGCCCATGTACGACGGGATGAGATCATCGGGATGCTTCGCGTTGAACGGAATGACACGGAAGACGTGCATGTATTCGTAGAGCATCACAATCTGCGTCGGGGTCTGAATGAATTGCTGCGGAAAGAGGCCGAGCGTTACCGTGCGCGGGACGCCGGCGGGCAGGCACTGCGCCGTGGGGTCGTCGATGCCGCGACGATTGTACGACTCGAGAACCTTCTTGGCCGCCCAGTCCTGATACGGCGCGCCTTCGCGTCCTGCGGGTCGATCGTTAGACGAGAGAACGGCCGACGCATTCGGATTCCGTCCCGTGCCGCCGACGCCGGTGCCGCCGTTGGCCTCCTCCCAGTTGCCGGGCGTCGCACTGCCACCCTGCCAGACGCCGGTAAGATCCGGGTGCCCACCCAAGCGTGGCACCTGCGCACACGACACGTGTGCGCACCACACGAACGCGAGGATGAATGTCGCGCGCACTTACTTAACCTCCACGGCCGGCCGGCTACCGCCGTCGCCGGTGCCGGCCGGCGGTCCGAAGAACATCTTCCTGCCGTCAGGTAAGGTAATTTCCCGTGAGTGCGCCCAGTTCCCGCCGTCGCGCGCGCGCCAGCCGAACACCGTGATGACATCGCCAACCTTCATCGTCATGTTGCGCTTCCAGCCAGTGCGCTGCAACACGCTCGGGTTGTAGCCTTCGAACTTCCAGCTGACAACCTTTCCACTCGCGTCCTTTACATCTAGATAGAAGTGCGTGTGCGGGTTGGTCCACTCGATCGCGGTGACGGTTCCTGTCAGCGTGATCGGTTGCTTGACGTCGTATTCGGCACCGAAAGAATGATGGAGCAACGCAACCAAGAACAGCACGCGCATGGAATCTCTTGTCCTTTCATGTGATGGGAAGACCGAAATAGTTCTCGGACACGCTCGTCATCGCCGCACGCGAGCTCGTCACGTACTCAAGTTCCGCAAGCTGCCGTCGGTGGTCGAACGGGCTTGCTGTATCTGTCAGGTGCAGTATCGACGTCATCCACCAGGAGAAATGCTGCGCGCGCCACACGCGTTGCAAGCACTCGTCGGAAAAACGATCGAGCAGCTCGTCGCTCGCGGAGCGGCAGCACTCAGCAATAACCCGCGAGAGCCGCCACACGTAAGCGATTGCCAGGTTCAGGCTGTCTCTCGCCATTATTGCGGCCGGCAAAAATCGTCGACGCTGGCGTAGCGTCTCGCCATTCTACAGCCGATGCGTGACGCCCTCCCGACGGTCCCGGCGCTTCGGTCGACCCCGTTTACGCGTTTAGCCGGGATTTCCGTTTTGGCTTCCCCGAACAGCGACTATATACACCGATCCATTCCCCGCGGAGCCGGATTTCAAGGACTATCTCGCCGACGCTTCGCCGAAGAAGATCGCGAAGACCCTCAACGTCGACGGAGTGCGTGGGCCGCACGGAGGGTTGTGGAGCCCCAGCACAATTCATGGCAACCCGAGGCGACGCAACGGCATTCTCCACAACGAGCTGTACGTCGGTCGTTTGGTCTGGAATCGACAACGATTCCTGAAGGATCCCATTACCGGTAGACGAATCGCGCGGATGAATCGCCGTCCGAGTGGATCACGAAGGACGTCTCCGAGCTTCGCATCATTGACGACGAGCTCTGGAACGGCGTCCAGGCGCGGAACGCGAGCGTGCAGCACAAATGGGGGTCGGGCGAGGAGGGCAAGCACTTCAACCAATTCCGCCAGCCGAAGTACCTGTTCTCCGGCCTAACGAAGTGCGGCGAATGCGGCGCGGGCTTCATCACGTACTCGCGCGAGCAGCTCGGGTGCTTCGGCGCACGCGGCCGGGGCGCTTGCACGAACCTGCTGACGCTTCCGGCAGGACGTCGAACAACGGGTTCTCCGGGCGCTTCAGGAGAAGTTGATGCGCAAGGACTTCTTCGAGGAGTTCTGCCGCGAGTTCGCGATGGAGATGAACCGGCTCCGGATGGAGCAGCGCGCCAGCGTGACGTCCGCCAAGCGCGAGGGGATCAGCACGCGCATCAAGAAGCTGCTGAACCTGATGCTGAACGGCGAGATCGCGGTGGACGAGGGCAAGGCCGAGATGAAGGCGCTCGACGGACGACGAAAGGAGCCCCAGATTAAGCGTCCCGCCGTTCCAATTGCCTCCAATCATCATATTCTTGGTTCTTGGTTCAAGTCCCGAGTTCCGGTCCAGGTTCGCGCGAGACCAACCAAATCGCGCCGAATGGTGTCCAATGTGCTGCGGTCGTTATTGCCGCCGCGGGACGCGTCGCTCGTCAGCCCGGAAGGTCGATGCTCACCATCTGGCAGGACATTCGATATGGGGTCCGCGGCGTGCGCAACCAACCCGGATTCGCGCTGCTGGCTGTCCTGACGCTCGCGCTCGGCATCGGCGGCGCGACGACGATCTTCAGCGTCATCCAGAACGTCCTCCTCGATCCCTTCCCGTACACCGACGCGCACCGCGTCGCGATGATCCAGATTCATGACTTGAGCAGCAACCGGCCGGGCGGGCGCTCGGGATTTCAGATTCGCGAGTTCCTCGACTATCAGGAACAGAGCCACGTCTTCAATGAGGTGATCGGCGGCGGCTACGAAGACGTGCTCTGGACGACCGGCGAGGGGACCGAGCAGTTCGACGGCGGACTCGTCACGCCAAACACATTTCAGTTCCTCGGAGTACCGGCGCTTTTGGGGCGCGGCCTCACCCCGGAGGATGCGAAGCCCGGCGCGCCGCCGGTCTTCGTGCTGGCGTATAAGGCGTGGGCCGGGCGCTTCAACCGCGATCCGCAGATCCTCGGCCGCAGCTTCGTCCTCAACGGCGTGCCGAGGACGCTCGTCGGCATCATGCCGGCGCGCTTCACGAAGCTGGCTGCCGATATGTGGCGTCCGGTGGCGCTCAATCGCGCTGACGCCGAGACGAATAGGAATTACTTCACGTTTCAGGCCAAACTGAAACCCGGCGTCACGCTGCGGCAGGCGGCGGCGGACGTGGAGGTCATCGCGCGGCGGCTCGCACAGCTCTACCCCGACGACTACCCGAAGCAGTTTTCGGTGAACGTCGTCAGCTGGGTGGACAGTCTCGTCGGGCAGTTCCGCGCCACACTCTACACGCTGGCGGCCGCCGTGGGCCTGCTCCTGCTGATTGCCTGCAGCAACGTCGCCAACATGCTGCTCGCCCGAGCGGCGTCACGCAGCAAGGAGCTGGCGATCCGGACGTCGCTCGGCGCCGGGCGCGCGCGGCTCGTGCAGCAGCTCCTGATCGAGAGCCTGCTGCTCGCGCTCGGCGGCGCCGCTCTCGGGTGTCTGTTCGCATACGGCGGCATCAAGGGTCTCGTCACGCTGATTCCCGACGGGTTGATCCCGAGGGAAGCGGTCATCAGGCTGAACGTACCGGCGCTGTTGTTCAGCCTCGCGACAGCAGTCGCGACCGCGCTGCTCTTCGGGCTCGTCCCGGCGCTGCAGGCGGCGCGGCGCGACATGGTCGAACCGCTAAAGGATTCGAGCAAGGGCATCGGGGGTGGCTTCCGCGGCGGCCGGCTCCGCAACACGCTCGTCATCGTCGAGGTCGCGCTCTCGCTGATGCTGCTCGCCGGCGCAGGCCTGCTGATGCGCAGCTTCGTGCTGCTGCAGTCGCAGGATCTTGGGCTGAACCCGGACAACATCCTGGTGGCGCGCCTGCCGCTGCCGCGTGGGGCGTACGACGCGGCGGCCGCGAAGCATCAGTTCTACCGGTCGCTCCTGCAGCGGTTGCAGTCGCTGCCGGGCGTTGTCGCCGCCACCGAAACGACGACGCTGCCGCCGTTCGGCGGCATTGGCAGCGAAATCGACGTGCCGGGCAAGACGCACACGGAGAAATGGCGATCACTGGTGCAACTCGTGAGCGACGGCTATTTCCCGACCGTCGGGCTCCGGCTGCTGCGGGGGCGGCTGCTGACGGAGGCCGAGGTGAACGACGGCCGCAAGGTCGCGGTCGTGAACCAGACGCTGGTCAACCGATTTTTCGGACCGGAGGATCCGCTTGGTCGCTTGATCAGGTTCAAGACGTTGGAGGAGCCGCGGAGCGGAGCGGTGGCCGGCGCGGTGTTCGAGATCGTCGGCGTCATCTCGGACGCCAAGAACCGCGGCATTCAGGAAGCGCCGATGCCCGAGGCGTTCGTCCCGTACACGATCACCGGAGCCTTCGAACGCGGTGTCCTCCTGCGGACGCGGGGCGCGCCGGAGGCGCTGGTCAACAGCGTTCGACGCGAGATTTGGTCCCTCGATCGCAACATCGCGGTGACAAGCACTGGCACGCTGGTCGGATACCTTCAGCGGTTCTCGTACGCCGAGCCGCGATTCAGCCTCACGCTGCTCGGCGTCTTCGCGGGCGTTGGGCTGCTACTCGTGGCGGTTGGCGTCTACAGTGTCATCGCCTATACCGTCTCGCGGCAGACGCACGAGATCGGCATTCGGATGGCGCTCGGCGCCGCGCGCGGCGACGTCCTCCGCATGGTCGCGCGCATGGGACTGCGACTCGTCGCGGCCGGCGTGGCGATCGGGCTCCTCGCGACCTTCAGCGTCACGCGCGTCCTCGCGAATCAGCTGTGGGGCATCTCGCCCCACGATCCGTTCACGCTGGCGCTCGTCGTCTCGGTGATGGCCATCGTCGGTCTGGCGGCATCCTATTTTCCTGCCCGGCGCGCGACACGCGTCGACCCGATGATCGCACTCAGATACGAATGATCCTGTGGCTACCGAAAACTCCGTACGCGTTGACGCCGTTAAACTTCCTGGCGCCGGTGGATAGGCTCTCGTTTGCGATGATGTCCGTTTTGATTTCGATGCTACTGACGCTCCGAGGCCTGGCGAGGTCGCGAGTCGCGCTTCACCTCGAGGTACTTGCCCTGCGTCATCAACTGCAAGTGCTTCTACGCTCACGTCAGCGACGTTGCATCTCGTGAAAGCCGACCGTTGGCTCTGGGCGTGGCTGCCGAGGGCGTGGCCCTCCTGGCGAACGGCTCTCGTCATCGTCAAGCCGGAGACCGTCATCGCCTAGCATCGTCAGGGTCTTCGTTTGTGGTGGTCCGTTCCGAGCGGCGTGTACAGGTGTAGCATGCCGCCGAGGTTGAAGCTCAAATCGGAAATCCCGGGTACGAGGTCAACGGGCGGCAGTTCTTCGTGGTAAACGCCACATCCACCATCGTCACCCCTCGAGGACGAAGCACTGGCGCAGGTGCGGAAATGGCGCTGCGTCTCGAGCGCACGTACGTGGCGTATGCGCTTCCGCAATAGCGGGCTGATTGCCGCGACGGCGCTTGTCGCGATCGTTTCGGGATGTCGCCGCCCAGCCGCGGGTGGCAACCCAACAGTAGAGCGCTCGCACGCTCAAACAGCGAACACGTACGTCGATGCGTCGACGTGTGCGACCTGCCACGAAGAGTTCGCCCGCACGTTTCACCTCACTGGAATGGGCCGTTCGTTCTCGAGAGTCATGCCTAATCAGGCCTGGATTACGGGGCCAGTTCGCCTGCACCACGAGCCGTCACAACGCTTTTACACGATTACACAGCGCGATGGCGTTCTGTATCAGCGTCGCCATCAGATGGGATTTGACGGTCGAGAAACGAACGTGCTCGAGTTGACGGCAGATTTCGTGGTCGGTTCTGGCAATCACGCTCGGACATTTCTTCATCGAAATCGCGATGGCAGACTTGTGGAGTTGCCGCTGAGTTGGTACGCGGAGAACGGCGGCGTCTGGGCGATGAGTCCCGGCTACGACCGCCCAGCGCACATGGACTTTCAGCGGACGATCAACGAAGACTGCATGTCGTGTCACAACGCGTATCCGCGTACCCTGCTCGATGACGAAGGAAACGGATCGAGATTTTCGGAAGCACCGCCTGAGGGCATCGACTGCCAGCGATGTCACGGTCCAGGTGGTGCGCATGTCGACGCAGCAAAGAGCGGGAATATCAATCTCGCGCGTAGCGCTGTCGCCAATCCAGCGGGATTCAGTCGCGAACGTCAGCTCGAAACGTGTATGCAGTGTCATCTCGAGCCGACGAGCGCATTGCTGCCATTTCGGATCCGGCGCTACGATCGATCGCCGTTCTCTTACGCCCCGGGACACCCGCTGTCAGACTCTTTCATCTACTTCGATCACGCGCCTGGGAGTAACGACGACAAGTTCGAAATTGCTGGTGCCGCGTATCGAATGCGAAAGTCAGCATGTTTTCTCCAAAGCAAGATGACGTGCACTACATGTCACGATCCGCATGACATCCCGCGCGGAGAGGATGCCGTTCGCCACTATGTAGCGGTTTGCAAGAGTTGTCACGATGACGTCCATAAATCGTCGACGTCGCGAGTGCAGGGCCTGGCAGCCGCCGCCACCTGCCTCGACTGTCACATGCCGAAGCGGCGAACCGATGATGCGGTCCATGTCGTCGTCACGGATCACTTCATACAGCGACGTGCGGCAATCCGCGATCTTCTCAAGCCGAAACGGGAGGTCGACGAGCTTGCGACGAGGTATCGCGGAGAGGTCGCCCTCTACTATCCGCACGACTTGCCGACTACACCGGAAAACGAGTTGTACCTCGCCGTCGCGCAGGTGCAGCAGGATTCCAATCTGTCTGCTGGCATCCCACGGCTCGAGCGAGCGATCGTCACATACAAGCCGAATCGGCCGGAGTTTGCGTACGAGCTCGCTCACGCGTACGCAAAGATCTCGAATGATGTAGCCGTTATCAAGTGGGCCGAGGAGACGCTCCGCCTCGATCCCAATTACGTACCTGCCCTCAAGGAATTATCCGAAGCGCACGTCAGGCGCGGCGATTTCCAGCGAGCAGCGGCGTTGATGGAAGAAGCGTTACAACTGAAGCCGCGCGACGCGTACGCTCTTGCCGATCTCGGCAATATCTATTTGCATCAGCATCGAGTCGACGATGCCGATCGAATTCTTCAGCGTGCACTGGCGATCGACGCGTTGCTTCCTCGCGCAAACAACACCATGGCGCTCGTTGCGATCGAGCGCCGGCATGATCGCACCGCCGAGCAATACTTTCGACGAGCCATCAACTCTCAGCCGGATCTCGCGGAAGCGCAGAGCAATCTCGCTAGTCTGTTGGCACGTCGCAAGGAATATCGTGAGGCGGCGTTTCACTTCGAGCAGTCGCTTCGAAGCGATCCGTCGAATGCCGACGCGCATCGCAGCTTCGGCCTGGTGCTCGCGCTGTTGCACGAAACCATGCGCGCGGCCGTCGAACTTCGACGTGCGATTGAACTGCAGCCGCGAAACGATCAGGCGCGTGTGGATTTAGGTGACGTGCTGGCGTCGAGCGGCCGTTACGCGGAGGCGGCGCGTGAATACGAAGTGGCCAGCCGAAGTGCGAATCCCGAAGTGCGCGAGGCTGCCGCTGCCGGATTGCGAAGCTTGCAGCGATAAACCGTTGACAACATGCTCGCGACCGTCAATTATCTGTCCGTCCAAGTAATCGATTATCGATAGTCAGAGGAGGGTTCATGTCGACCCTGAAAACGGTCCCGACTCGGGCGGCCGTGGCTCTCTTCCTTGCGCTGCTCGTCGCCGGGCCTGCTGCGAGCCAGAGCTTTTATGGGTCTCTGCTGACCGTCGTGAAAGACGCTCAGGGCGGCGTCCTTCCGGGCGCCACCGTGGTGATCATCAAGACCGGAACCAACGAACGCCGCGAGGGGGTTTCAGATTCAGAAGGGACCTATCGCTTCGTCAACCTCGTCCCCGGCGTGTACCGGTTCGAGGCGGAGCTGCAGGGATTTCAGCGGTACGTCCACGAGGGCATCGAGATCAACGTGCAGTCGACGCCGCGCATCGACGTCACATTGCAGCTTGGAAGCCTCGCAGAAACGATACAGGTCACGGGTGCGGCGCCGCTGCTGCAAACCCAAAGCGCGTCGGTCGGCACCGTCGTCGGTAGTCGAGCGGTGCAGGAGCTGCCGCTCAACGGACGCAACGTGCTCAATCTGATCGCCGTCGCCCCTACGGTCGTTCCGCAGGGCGGCAGCGAGGGCAGCTTGACCGGAAAGAACGTGTTTGCTGCCGGCAACTACCAGATTGGTGGTGGGGTCGCCAACCAGAGCGCTTCTTTCTATGATGGAGTCCCTCTGCAGGACACGGCGTACGGCAACATCATCGTGCTGACGCCCAGCCCCGAAGCGGTCGACGAATTTCGCGTGCAGACGAACAACAGCAGCGCCGAGTTCGGCCGCTTTACCGGCGGCGTCGTCAACATGGCGTCGCGCTCGGGCACCAATGCATTTCACGGCGGCTTGTTCGAGTATCACCGCAACAAGGCGCTGAACGCGAATACGTTCTTCGGAGAGCGCGCCGGGCTCGACAAACCACCGTTCGTGCAGAACAACTTCGGCGGCGTGCTGGGCGGCCCGGTGCTCAGGAACAAGCTCTTCTTCTTCTCCAGCTATGAAGGGTACCGCAACCGCGAAGGCGTGCTGTTCCGCCGCACCGTGCCGACCGCGCCGATGAAGCGCGGCGACTTCTCCGATTATCGGAACCTGGCTACAGGTGCCGTCGTGCCAATCTACGACCCATGGACACAATGCGGCATCGTGAATCCAGGAACGGGCGGTTACAATGGGGACTGTGGGACGGTGCCCAATCGGCTGCCATTCCCCGGCAACATCATTCCGGCTAACCGCATCAGCCCGATCGCACGAAAGTATTTGGACTTCCCGGTGTTCGCCGAACCTACGGTGCCGGGCCCATGGAAGACCGAGAACTTCGAACGAAACGCGCCCGTAGGTGGCGATAACGATCAGCTCAGTTTCCGCGGCGACTACAACCTAAGCCAGAAACAGCGTCTGCTCGGCCGCTACACGCGGTTTGAGTCGACGAATCTTGCCGTCGACGTCTACGGCAATGGCCAGCGGCAAGGGGACCCGTACTCGCCGGAGCACTTCGTCACGACCCAGGTGATGGCTGCCGACACGTTTACGATCAACTCGAGCACCGTCCTGGATGTGCGCTTCGGGTTCTTGCACTGGGACTACGATCGCATCCCGGGTAATCTCGGCATCAACCTCACGCAAACATTTGGTCTGCCGAAAACGCCGTACGGCGAGATTTCACAGCGAAGCGGAATTCCGGGAATGGAAACCATCCCGACGATCGCCGCCGGGTCGAACAGCTTCATCAGCACCGGTCTGCTGTACGCCGACAACAGGTCGTACGCGGTGACGCCAACGCTGACGAAGATTGCCGGCGGCCACGCGCTCAAGGTCGGCGCTAACATCCTGGCGGCCACGGAAGACTACTTCCAGAACAACTCGACGGGAGGGACCTTCACCTTCAGCAACGCGCCGACGGCGCTCGACGGCACCAATCCGGGCGCGACGGGGGATCCGTTCGCATCGTTCCTCCTGGGCATCCCGACCGGAGGAACGTACCAGTCGTCTGGGTGGACGTACGCCCGCACGAACTACCAGGCGTACTTCGTCGACGATTCTTGGCAGGTCAATCGGAAGCTGACGTTGAATCTCGGCGTGCGGTGGGAAATTCCGGGTGTCTACACCGAAACGGCCGATCGAATCGTGACCTTTAACCCCGATGCCGTCAACCCGACACTTGCCGGTCGGACGAACCCAGTGACGGGACAACCATACAAGGGCGCGTTCGAACTGGTGAACAGCTCTGAGCAGCCGGAGCGCGGCCTCAGGAAAGAAGTGTTCAACCGTGTCGTGCCACGAGGCGGCTTCGCGTATCAGATCACCCAGAACACGGTCGTGCGCGGCGGCGGTGGAACGTTCATCACGCCTTCCACTGTGAGATTTCAGGACGGCGTTAACGGTCCCGTCATCCTCCGCACGAACAACATCGTGACCAGTGTCGACAACAACCGCACGTTCTTTACTGACCTGAGCGACCCGTTCCCCACCGGGGTAAACAACTTCCCTGGGCGCGATCCCAGCTTCCAGCAGGTGCTATTGGGCGGCACGGCCAGCCAGTTCTACAGGAATGAGGAGGGATATCCGGGCTACGCCCATCAATGGAACGTCGCTCTCCAGCATCAGTTCAGGAATAACCTGTCGATGGAAGTCACCTATTCGGGTCTCGACGGGAATCACCTGCCCAATACACTGAACTTCAATCAGTTGGGGAGAGAGCACATCGAACGAGCGGCAAACGACACGACCATCTGCAGCTTGACGAACAACGTGATCATTCCGCAGGGGCAGCCGGGTTACGTCTCGACTCAGCGGGATACTTGTTACGGTGCGTATCTGCGCCAACAGGTGCCAAATCCCTTCGCGGGGTTGATTCGCGAGGGAGCCCTGTCGACGCCGACCGTCCAGCGCGCGCTCCTGCTGGTGCAGTTTCCTGAGTACTCGTCCGCAAATCGGTCCGGCTACTTCGGATCGAGCCGCTATCACGCGCTGGCGCTTCGGGCAGAGAAGCGCTTTGGCGCCGGCGGTCTCGTGGGCGGCAATTACACGTTCTCGAAGAACATGACGAACGCCGAGACGCTGACGACGTGGCTCGAGTCAGGGGCGGGCACGCCGGCCGCCGGCTACCAGACCAACAATCTCGACGGGGAGTGGGCGCTGAGCAGCTTCGATGTGCGCCACCGCCTCGTCCTCAGCTACGTCGTGGACCTTCCGTTTGGCGAAGGCCACCGATTTGGCGCATCCACGGGCGGGATCATCGGCAAACTGATCAGCGGCTGGACCGTGAATGGCGTCACCACGCTCCAGAGCGGATTCCCGCTCGCCTTCACCGCCACTCCGAACCTGATCGGCTCCGGTTACGGTTTGCGGCCGAATGTAAATCCGAACTGCAATAAGCAAGTCGACGGTTCTGCGGTCGACCGTCTGGATCGGTGGTTCAACACCGACTGCTTCAGCGTGCCCAGCGCAGGGTTTGTAGCCAGCGATCCGTCAACCAGTCCAGGATTGCGATGGCAGCTTGGCAACGCACCGCGTGTCGACCCGGATCTCCGGGGCGACGGCGTCAATAACTGGAACCTCGCGGTCGCGAAAACAACCCCGATTCAGGGCCACGTGAATTTGACGCTACGTGCCGAGGCGTTCAACTTGTTCAACCGGACGCAGTTCAGTCCGCCCGATACGCAAGCAACCACAGCTGCGCAGTCGACGTTCGGTCGCGTGACCAGGCAGTTGAACCAGCCGCGGCTGATGCAACTGGCGTTCAAGTTGACGTTCTAGAAGCGGTTTTCACAACTGTACAGCGAGCCGATAACCGCAGTGTCGGATGCAGTTCCGGCACTCCTCCGGCGTGAAGAGCACGAGTGCAGCCGCGACGAGCGTCAGCACGTGATCGAACGTTCGTGGTCGCGCGGCCCGGAGGAACGCTTGGAGTTTGGCGAACGCCTGTTCGATCGGATTGAAGTCTGGACTGTAGGGCGGCAGAAAGCGGATGTGCGCGCCGACGGCTTCGATGGCGGTGTGTATCTCCGGCTCTTTGTGCACGGCGAGATTGTCGAGCACCACCACATCGCCGGGCCGTAACGCCGGCACAAGGACCTGCTCGACATACGCACGAAAGCTCACCGCGTCGATCGGACCGTCAAAGACCGCTGGCGCGCTGATGCCCTCGACCCGTAAGGCCGCGATCACCGTCTGGGTTTCCCAATGACTGCACGGCGTGTGGTCGTGCAGGCGCGTGCCGCGAAGACTCCGGCCGTAGCGGCGCAA
>Ga0075426_10001245_pt1 | contig 18047 bp, 18 predicted proteins | sample SoiMethybrSBSTD5_FD_75304 | JGI IMG/M metagenome (GOLD analysis project Ga0075426, IMG submission 75304) | Bulk soil microbial communities from a Populus tree surrounding site in Tennessee, USA - Soil MetaG P. TD hybrid SBSTD5 | ecosystem: Environmental > Terrestrial > Soil > Tree plantation... | reverse complement strand
GGGCCTGCTCCAGCCGGCTCAATGCTCGCCGGCCTCCCAGCCCGCCGGGGTGCGCCGGTCGCGGCCGTTGGCGAAGTTGCGCCACGACGAGGTGCCGCGCAGCGTGTTGTCGACGGGCGGGCGCAGATGGTTGAACTCGTCCCGCCAGGCCGCCGGGAGCAGCGGCAGCCGCCGCGACCGCTCGTACCCGCGCAGCCACACGCAGCGCATCTCCGGCTTCACCTCGCAGCCGCCGTCGGCGCGCACGCCGCCGCAGGGCCCGTTGCGCAGCGTCTTGGGGCAGTTCATCGGGCAGGTCATGCCGGTCGAGTGCAGCACGCACTGACCGCACATCTGGCAGCCGAAGACGGGCTTCTTGACCGCCGCCTCCATCGCCGTCAGGAGGCCCATCTAGACCGCTGCGGGCTGCTGCCGGTGCTGCTCGATCAGCGCCTTCGCCAGGCGCACCGCCGTCGAGGCGTCCGCCGCGTAGCCGTCGGCGCCGACCGCGTCGGCGTACTCCTTCGTCACGGGGGCGCCGCCCACCATGACGATGACGCTGTCGCGCAGGCCTGCCTTCTGGAGCGCGTTGATGTTGGCCTTGAACATCGGCATCGTGGTCGTGAGGAACGCCGAGAAGCCGACGATGTCCGGCTCGTGCTTCTGCACCTCCTCGACGAACTTCTCCGGCGCGACGTTCACGCCCAGGTCATGGACGGTGAAGCCGGCGCCCTCGAGCATGATGTTCACGAGGTTCTTGCCGATGTCGTGCACGTCGCCCTTGACCGTGCCCATCACGAAGGTGCCGATCGGCTTCGCGCCGGTCTCCGCCAGCAGGGGCCGGAGGATGTCGAGCGCGCCCTGCATCGCGCGGGCGGCGATCAGCATCTCGGGGACGAAGAAGTCGCCGCGCTCGAACCGGGCGCCCACCTCCTCGAGCGACGGGATCAGCGCGTCGTAGAGCATCGACTCGGGGTCCATGCCCTCCGCGAGGCCCTGGTTCGTCAGGTCCTTGACCTCGGGCGCGTTCCCGATCAGCGTGTTGTCGTACAGGCCTTGGAGGATCTCGTCGTGGCTCATGCTGCTCCTTGCGTGGTCGTCCCGTACCCCAGTCGTGCCGACACCGTAGCCGCCTCGTCTAGGAGGACGGGCGCCAGGCCGGCGATTCGCTCCCGTGTCAGCCGCGTCTCCGGGCCCGAGATCGAGAGTGCGGCGACGACGTCGCCCGCCCCCGCGCGCACCGGCGCGGCCATGGCCGCGAGGCCCGGCTCGAGCTCGCCGATCGCGGTCGCGTAGCCGCGCACCCGCACCGCCTCGAGCTCCGGGACGAGTCCCGCGTGCTGCTCGGCGATGCGCACGGCCCCGAACGCCAGGAACACCTTGCCGACGGCGGTCGTCTCGTGCGGGACGCGGCGTCCGATCCAGTTCGTCGAGCCGATGAAGTGGTGGCTGTCGACCTGGCTCAGGTGCTCGACCCCGAGCGGCGTGGGCACGGCCAGGTTGATCGTCTCGGCGCTGGCCTCGGCCAGGTGGCGGAGGGCGTCGGCGCTCAGCTCGGTCAGGTCGCGGTCGCCGACGCCGCGGCGGGCGAGCCTCAGCATGACCGGGCCGGGACGCAGCGGGCCGCGGACGCCGTCGCGCTGGACGAGCGCATGCCGCTCCAGCGCGGCCACCAGCCGGGACACGGTGCTCTTGGGCAGGTCGGTCGCCTCGGCCAGCTCGCCGACCCCGATCGGGGCGGCGCTGTCCGCAACTGCGATGAGCAGCTGGGCGGCGCGATCGATCGACTGGGTCCCGGAAGGGTTCGGCATTGAAAATGGACTCACTATGTGGAACTATTGTTCCACGATAAGGATCATAGGGACCGACCTGGGGGCCGTCAAGCATGTTCCGGAACACGATGCCGCGCTATGAAATCCTCTCCGAGGAGGCCATGGACACCCTCGACCGGGGCTGGCGGCGGATCGTGTCCGAGATCGGCGTCGAGTTCATCCTCCCCGAGGCCGTCGAGATCTTCCGCGCCGCCGGCTGCCGCACCGAGGGCGCCGCCGTCTTCCTCGACCCGGACTTCGTGATGGAGCAGGTGGCGAAAGTGCCGCGCGAGTTCGACCTGGTCGCCCGGAATCCCGAGAAGTCGGTCCGTATCGGCGGCGACAACATGGTGTTCACCGGCGTCTACGGCCCGCCGTTCGTGCGCGACGGCGACGAGCGCCGCGACGCGACGATGGCCGACTTCGAGCGCTTCGTCATGCTCTCTCAGGCGTTCGACCAGCTCGACTCGGCCGGCGGCACGATCTGCGAGCCGAACGACACGCCGCTCGACTCGCGCCATCTCGACATGGTGTTCGCGCTGCAGACGCTCTCCGACAAGCCGCACATGGGCTCGGTCACGTCCGGCCCGAACGCGGCGGACACCGTCGCGATGAGCGAGATCCTGCACGGCGGACGGGACCGGATCGAGGAGGCGCCGGTCACCATCTCGCTGATCAACGTGAACTCGCCGCTGCGCTTCGACGACCGCATGCTGGCGGCGATGCTCGAGTACAACCGCGCCAACCAGGCGGTCATCATCACGCCGTTCCTGCTGATGGGCGCGATGTCGCCCGTCACGATCCCGGCCACGCTCGTGCAGCAGATGGCCGAGGCGCTCGCGGGCATCGCGCTGACCCAGCTCGTGCGGCCCGGCTGCCCGGTCGTGTTCGGCTCGTTCCTCTCGAACACCGACCTCCAGTCGGGATCGCCCAGCTTCGGCACGCCGGAGTCGGCCCTCGGCCTGCTCTGCACCGGCCAGATCGCGCGCCATCTCGGCCTGCCCTGGCGCAGCGGCGGCGGTCTCACCTCCAGCCAGACCGTCGATGCCCAGGCCGCCTACGAGGCGCTGATGACGATGCTGCCGACGTTCCTGGCCGGCGCGAACTACGTCATGCACTCGGCCGGGTGGCTGGAGTCGGGCCTGGTCAGCTGCTACGAGAAGTTCATCGTCGACATCGAGATCCTGCGCATGCTCCAGGAGGAGTTCACGCCGCTTGAGATCGACGAGGCCAGCCTGGCCTACGACGCCCACCAGGAGGTCGGCCACGGCGGCCACTTCCTGGGCGCCGCGCACACGCTGGAGCGGTTCCGCACCTGCTTCTACCGGCCGCTGCTCTCCTCGACCGAGAACTTCGAGCGGTGGAAGTCGAAGGGCGGTCGCGACGCGACCGAGCGGGCGGGCGAGATCTGGCGGGAGACGCTCGCGGCGTACGAGCCCCCGCCGCTCGACCCGGCGGTGCGCGACCAGCTGAAGGAGTACGTCGACAGGCGGCGGATCGAGCTCGGCGACTGACCGGGCAAGGGGAGGGACAATGGCAGAGAGGCTGGCAGAGAGCATGGACCGGCTCGGTACCGAGACCGCGTTCGAGGTGCTGGCGCGGGCGAAGGCGCTCGAGGCGTCCGGGCGACGGGTGATCCACCTCGAGATCGGCGAGCCCGACTTCGGCACGCCCGCGCACATCGTCGAGGCCGGCATGCGCGCGCTGCGCGACGGCCACACCCACTACTGCCCGGCGCCGGGCCTGCCCGAGCTGCGCGAGGCGTGCGCCGCGCACCTGTCCGCCCACCGCGGCATCGCCGTCGACCCCGGCCGCGTGCTGGTCGCTCCGGGCGCGAAGCCGTTCCTCTTCTTCGGGGTGCTCGCCACCTGCCAGCCCGGCGACGAGGTCATCTACCCGAATCCCGGGTTCCCGATCTACGAGTCGGTGATTCGCTTCGCCGGCGCGACGCCGGTGCCGCTGCCGCTCGTCGAGGAGCGCGGCTTTGCGTTCACGGCCGCCGACCTGGCCGAGCGGCTCAGCCCGCGCACGCGGCTCGTGATCCTGAACTCGCCCGCGAACCCCACCGGCGGCATCGTGCCGCCGGCGCTGACCGCCGAGATCGCCGAGGTGCTGGCAGGGCACGACTGCTTCGTGCTCTCCGACGAGGTCTACTCGGAGATGCTCTACGGCGCCCGCCACGACACCGTCGCCGCCCACCACGGCCTGCTCGACCGCACCATCCTCCTGGACGGCTTCTCGAAGACGTTCGCGATGACCGGCTGGCGGCTCGGCTATGCGGCGCTTCCCGCCGAGCTGGTGGAGCCCGTCACGCGCCTTCTGATCAACTCCGTGTCGTGCACGGCGCCGGCGGTGCAGCTGGCCGGCGTGGCCGCCCTGACGGGCCCGCGCGGCGAGGTGGACGCGATGCTCGCCGAGTTCGAGCGCCGGCGGGTCGCCGTCGTCGAGGGCCTGAACGCGCTCCCGGGCGTCACGTGCGTCATGCCGCAGGGCGCGTTCTACGCCTTCCCCAACATCTCGGGGACGGGCATGGAGGCGCGCACGGTCGCCGACCGGCTGCTCGAGGAGGCCGGCGTGGCGGTGCTCGCCGGCACGGCCTTCGGGTCGTACGGCGAGGGCTACCTGCGGCTCTCCTACGCCAACTCGCTCGAGAACATCGCCGAGGCGCTGGCCGCCATGGGCGGGCTGCTCGAGGCCGTCGCGGTATGACGGCGCCGGCGGCGGCGCGCATCGTCGTCACCCGCCGCATCCCCGAGCCCGCGCTCGAGCTGCTGCACGGCGCCGGCGAGGTGTGGCTCTCGCCGCACGACCGGCCCATGACGACCGCGGAGCTGCACGCCGCGATCGCCGGGGCCGACGCGGTGGTGACGCTCCTGCACGACCGGGTCGACGACGCCTTCCTCGACGCGGCCGGCCCGTCCCTGCGCGTCGTCGCGAACGTCGCGGTGGGCTACGACAACATCGACGTGCCCGCCTGCACGCGCCGCGGCGTGATCGCGACGAACACCCCGGGCGTCCTGGTCGACGCGACGGCAGACATCGCGATGGCGCTCATCCTCATGTCGACCCGGCGGCTGGGCGAGGCCGAGCGGATGGTGCGCGAGGGCGGCACGTGGTCGTGGTCGATGTTCTTCATGCTCGGTACCGGGCTCCAGGGCAAGACGCTCGGGATCGTCGGGCTGGGCCAGATCGGCGCGGCCACCGCCCGCCGGGCGCGCGGCTTCGGGATGCGGATCGCCTACGCGGGCCGGCGCCGGGCCGATGCGGCGGTCGAAGCGGAGCTCGACGCGACGAAGCTCGACCTGGACGAGCTGCTGGCGACCGCGGACGTGGTCTCGATCCACACGCCGCTCTCGGCCGACACCCGGCACCTGATCGACGCCCGCCGGCTGGCGCTGATGAAGCCGACCGCGCACCTCGTGAACACCTCGCGCGGCCCGGTGGTCGACGAGGCCGCGCTGGCCGCCGCGCTGCGCGACGGCACGATCGCCGGCGCGGGCCTCGACGTGTTCGAGCGCGAGCCCGCCATCGAGCCGGGGCTGCTCGAGCTCGAGAACGCCGTGCTGATCCCGCACCTGGGCTCGGCGACGATCGAGACGCGCACCGCGATGGGCGTATTGGCAGCGGAGAATGCGGCGGCGGTGCTCCGCGGCGACCCGCCCCCGACGCCGATCGGCTAACGCACCAAGCGGGGTCAGACCCCTTTTGGTGCACCGCTTCGCGTCGCACCACCAGAGGTCTGACCCCCTGGCGGCGACTCCTCAGTCAGCTGTTGAGAGCGGCGGCCATGGCGGCCATGTGCGCCGGCGTCGAGCCGCAGCAGCCGCCCACCAGCTCGACGCCCAGCTCGCGCATGCGGCGGGCGTAGGCGGCCATCTCGGCCGGCGAGGTGTCGTAGTGGAACTCGTCGCCGCGGATCACCGGCAGGCCGGCGTTCGACTGCGCGATCAGGAGCAGGCCCTCGGGGCGGTGGGCGACCATCTCGACCATCACCGCCTCCATGTCTTCCAGGCCGCGGCCGCAGTTGGCGCCGACCGCGGTGACGCCGAGCTCGCCGAGCGTCTCGACCGCCTGCGCGGGGGAGACGCCCATCATCGTGTGGCGGTTCGTGTCGAAGCTGAGCGTGACGGCCACCTCGAGCTCCGGCGCGGCCTCGTGCGCGGCCCGCACGACCGCCTCCGCCTCGGCCAGGTCGCTCAGCGTCTCGCCCAGGATCAGGTCGGCGCCGGCGCCCGCCAGCGCCTCGATCTGCTCGGCGAAGATCGCCTGCGCCTCGGCGCCCGAGAGCGTCCCGAGCGGCTCGATCAGCTCGCCCGTCGGCCCGACGTCGCCGGCCACCAGGGCGCCGAACTCGTCGGCGACCGAGCGGGCGATGCGAACGGCGGCGGCGTTCACCTCGGCCACGCGATCCTCAAGGCCGGCGGCGGCCAGCCGCGGGGCCGTGCCGCCGAAGGTGTTCGTGGTGACGAGCACCGATCCGGCAGCAGCGTAGCCACGGTGGATCTCGGCGACGGCCTCGGCCCGGTCGAGGTTCCAGCGCTCGCCCGACTCGCCCGCCTCGAGCCCCGCGTTCTGGAGCATCGTCCCCATGGCCCCGTCGAAGAGGGCGCAGCCGCGGGCGGCGATCAGATCGCGAAGCGTGGTCCGGGAGGCGGTGGTCATGCCCGGAGATGGTACCTCCACTGCGGCCGGGCGCGCCCGCAAGACTATCGACGATGAGCCGCCCACCCGGGATGCCGACCGACCGCGAGGTGCTCTGGCTCGCGATCCCGGCGCTCGGCGCGCTGATCGCGGAGCCGCTCTACGTGCTCGGCGACACGGCCATCATCGGCCATCTGGGAACTGTGCCGCTGGCCGGGCTCGCCCTGGCCGGGCTGCTGCTCTCGGAGATCTTCGGCTTCTGCACCTTCCTCGAGTACGGGACGACGGCCCGGGCGGCCCGCCTGTACGGCGCCGGCCGGGTCGACGAGGCGCTCGATGTCGGCGTGCAGGCCACGTGGCTCGCGCTCGGGCTGGGCGTGATCCTCGTCATCGGCATCGAGATCGTGGCCGCCCCGGCCATGCACGCGATGGCCGGCGGCAACACCGCCGCCTCGGTGCAGGCGCTGCGCTGGATGCGGATCGCGGCGCTGGGTGCCCCCTTCGTGCTCGTCACGGCCGCCGCGCAGGGCTGGATGCGGGCGCTCCAGGACACGCGCACGCCGCTCGTCGTGATCGGCCTCGCGAACCTGGCCAGCATCGCACTCTCGGCCACCCTGGTATTCGGCGCCGGGATGGGCATCCGCGGCTCCGCCGTCGCCAACGTCGTCGCCCAGGCCGCCTCCGGGCTCGTGTTCCTCGTGCTCCTCTCCCGCCGCGGCGTCTCGCTGCGGCCCTCGCTCGAGCGGATCCGGCTGCAGTTCGCCGCCGCCCGCGACCTGACGCTGCGCACGGCGTCGTTCTTCATCGCGTTCACCGTGGCCGCCTCGGTGGCCGCGCGGATCGGCGACACGACCCTGGCCGCCCACCAGATCGGCGCCCAGATCTGGACGTTCTGCGCGCTCTTTCTCGACTCGACGGCGATCGCCGCCCAGGCGCTGGTCGGCCGCCTGCTCGGCGCCGGGCAGGTCGACGCGGCGCTTGCCCTCGGCCGCCGCCTCCTGTGGGCCGGTGCCCTGCTCGGGATCGCCTTCGCGGCGGTCCTGGCCGCGGGCTACGCGGTCATCCCCCGCGCGTTCACGTCCGACCCGGCCGTGATCGACAAGGCGCACGTCCTGTGGCCGTTCCTCGTGCTGATGATGCCGCTGAACGGGTGGGTGTTCGCCCTCGACGGCATCCTGTTCGGGGCGGGCGACCTGCGCTTCATGCGCAACGTGACCGCCGCTGCCGCCGTCCTCGGCTACCTGCCGATCACCCTGGCGACGGCCGGCTTCGGGTGGGGGCTGGCCGGAATCTGGATGGGCATCTCCGCCTTCATCTGGATCCGCTCATGCGTAGGGTTCGCCCGCTGGCGCGGCCGCCGGTGGCTGATCGGCGGGGCCCGGCTCGCCGACGAGGCTGCATGAAACCTGCTGCACATTCCCCCTTTCGGGGCACAGGACCGACCCCCCAACACCCGTATATCTACGGGGGGTCAGAAGCATGGAAGTCTGGAGCAGGGAAACAGCAGGGGCCTGGATGGTCCCGCGATCGCGCGGCATGGTCGCCGCGGTCGCGCTCGGCGCTGCGCTCACGGCGGTCTACGCCGTGCTCGCCGCGCTCGCGCTGACGGCGCCGAACGCGCTGACCGCGCCGAGCTTCGGCAGCTTCGTGCGGGCCGACGCCGGCAGCTTCACGGCGCTCCTCCAGAGCTCGCGCCCTGCGCATCACACCCACGTGCTCGCGGCCGTCGCGAGCGTGCCTCCGCCTACGGCCGCGCCCGTTGCAAGCACGGTCAGCACCACACCGGTCGCGCATACGCCGCCGCTGAAGCCGCAGCCCCACCACCAGGCGGCAGCGAACCGACGGGAGCGACACTCCCACCGCCACCACGGGCATCGGCGCCACCACCGCGCGCATCATCACAACCGTCGTTATGGTCACGAACGGCGTAACCATCACGAAATGCGCCGCCACCGTCACGGCGCGCCCCGCGCGCACCGCGCCGGTCACCACGCCCACCACAGCCACCACAGGCGCGTAGGCCACCCCCATGAGGGCCGCGTGCACCATCACGGCCGGACGCATGTGCGGCACGTGCACCACCGCAGCAGCGGCCACCACGGCACGATCCGCTCAGGCGGCTGCCGGCGTCACCGCCACGGGGGCGGGGAGCACCACCACCGGCACCGCCGCTAGATCGCGTCGACCTTCTCGACGTACCACACGACCCAGGCGCCCTCCGTGCGCTCCGCCTGCACCACGCGGGCGGCGGGAGGCAGCGGCACCTGACAGAACTCGCGGGACATCCCCCGCACCTCGCCGATCGCCTCGCGCTCGACGGCCGTCAAGGGCACGACGATCCGCGCGAGGATCGGCATCCCCTCGGCTTGACTCAGGTCGAGATTCTCCATGCGCGCCAGGTTCTGCGGCCGACCGGCGTCTCCTGCAATCGGGATCCGAACGAGGTCTGGCTACCATCAGGCGAGGAGGCTCGCTCATCTCGCTGCTGCTCGCCATCTCGCTGTACCACGTTCCGGCCAACCTCGGATACGCGGTCCTGTTCGGGCTGATTCTGGTCGAGTCGGCCGGAGCGCCCGTGCCGGGGGAGACGAGCCTGATCGCGGCGGGCGTGCTGGCGTCGGCCGGGAACCTGTCGCTGCCCGTCGTCTTCGTGGTCGCGATCTCGGCCGCGATCATCGGCGACAACCTCGGCTACCTGTTCGGGCGCCGGGTCGGCCATCGCGTCCTGCTCGCCCCCGGCCGCTGGGAGCGGCAGCGGCGCCAGTTCGTCGCGGAGGGCGAGCACTTCTTCGCCCGCCATGGCGGCAAGACCGTCTTCTTCGGCCGCTGGCTGCCGGTGCTGCGCTTCACCGCGGCGCTCCTCGCCGGCGTGAACGAGATGCCCTGGCGGCGGTTCTTCGTCTTCAACGCCCTCGGTGCGATCGGCTGGGTGACCACGGTCGGGACGGCCGCCTACGTGCTCGGGTCGAGCGCCTCCAACCTGTTCGAGGCGATCGGCTTCGCCGGTCTTCTGGCCGTCACGCTCACGATCATCGGCCACATCGTCTGGCGCCGCTCGCAGCGCAACCGCAGGCCGGCGGGGTCAGCCGCGCCGGCTAACGAGTCGGGCGACTGAGCGCGAGCAGGCGCTCGTACTCCTCCGGCGTGTTCGCGTTGCGGACGGCGGCGGGGTCGGACAGGTGGATCCGGGCGACTCGCGCGCCGTCCAGGAGTGCGGCGATCCGCGGACGTCCCGCGGCGAGCAGCTCCCGGGCGCGCAGCAGCGTGCGGGCGTCGTAGGCGGCGGCCAGGGTCTGGTCGTGGCCCGCGACGACCGGAACGGCCGCGTCGTAGCCCGGCAGCGCCGAGACGAGCTCGGAGACGACCTCAGCCCGCAGGAGCGGGAGGTCGGTCGCGGCCAGGAACACGGCGCCGGCACGGCCGCCGACGGCGCGCATCCCCGCAGCGACCCCCTCGAGCGGCCCGCGACCCGCCACCGCGTCCTCCGCCAGCTCGACACCGTCAGGCAGCGGCAGCTCGTCGCCCGGCGCGGCGACGACCACGACGGGGTCGCAGACGCTCGCCAGGATCGAGGCGACGTGGTGGACGAGCGGCGTCCCGTGCCAGTCGAGCAGCGCCTTCGGCCGGCCCATGCGGCGCGACGCGCCGCCGGCCAGGACGATCGCGGCGGCGTCCACCGTCAGTGGGCCGATACGTACTGGATGATCATGTTGTCCGTCATCCACTCGATCGGCGCCTTGTCGTCGGTCAGCGGGTTGCTCGTCGGCCCGATCGGGCGCAGGTGGCGGGCGAGCGCCGCCGCCTGCGCGAGCGGGTAGGGGGCGCGCAGCAGCCGGTAGGCAAGCGTGGCTCGGCTGACGCGATGGCGGAAGCCGATCACCATGTCGTTGTAGCCGCTCTGCTGCCACAGGAACACCGACGCGAACCGGGTGGCCATGGTCCCGGCGATGTCGCGGGCAAGGCTGTCGTCGTCCGGGATGCGGCCGATGTTGGCCATCACCATCCCGCGCGCCTTCAGCCGGTCGGAAGCGAGGCTCCAGAACTCCTGGGTCGTCAGGTAGAACGGGATGTAGGGCTGCTGGAAGGCATCCAGAAAGATCGCGTCGTAGCGGGCGTCGTGCGTCTCGAGGTAGACGCGCCCGTCGGCCGTCGCGACCGAGACACGCCGGTTGGAGGCGAGGCCGAAGTAGCGTCGCCCGACCGCGGTCACCTGCGGGTCGAGCTCGATGCCCTGGATCCGCACCTGCGGCCAGAACTGCCCGTAGGCGCGGCCGACGGTGCCGCCGGCGTAGCCGATCATGGCCAGGTTCCGGAACGGCTCGCCGTGCAGGAGCGGCGCGAGCAGGAACTGGTCCCAGTAGCCGCCGGTCAGCACCTGGTGCGGCCGCCACACCGAATGGTCGGCCCAGCCCTCGTTCAGGTGCAGGACGCGCTCGCCGTCGGAGAGCCGCTGCACCTGGATGAACTGGTAGGCCGACTCGCCCTCGTACATGATCCCGCTGCCGGGCTTCACGGCCCCGGGCGGGATCAGCGCGATGGCCGCGATCGCGACCGGGGCGAGCATGTACCGGCGCCCCAGCGCCGGCGCCGCCGCGAGCGCGAGCAGGGCGGCCGACCCGAGCATCGTCCGGCGCGTGCCGATCTCCGGGATCAGGAGCGCGACCGGGACGAAGGTGCCCAGGATGCTGCCCATCGTCGAGAGGGCGTACATGCGCCCGGACACCTCGCCCGCCTCCTCGACCGTGCGCACGCCCAGCCGCACCGCGAACGGCGAGGCCATCCCGAGCAGCGTGACCGGCACGGAGAAGAGCAGCATGACCGCGAAGAACGAGCCCAGGAACGCGCCCACCGAGGTGCTGGCGAACGCGCTCACGGCCGCCGACAGGAACGGCTGGGCGATGAACGGCAGCACGGCGATGGCCGCCGCCGCGATCAGCATCAGCCGCGCCATCACGGTGATCGAGGGGTAGCGGTCGGCCACCCGGCCGCCGACGAAGTAGCCGACCGCCAGGTAGATCAGGATCAGGCCGATGATGTTGGCCCACACCAGGATGGAGGCGCCGAAGAACGGCGCGAGCAGGCGCGAAGCGCACATCTCCGTCGACATGGTGGACGCGCCGGCGATGAACACCAGCGGGTAGAGCAGGCGCGATCGCACGCGGCAGAGCGTACAACCCGGGTCTGAGACAACCGTGATGGATGGAAGGGGCCAGGCGCCGGTTGCCGGGCCCCACCTACTCGCGGGCCCGGCGGCGCAGGACGCGCTCGTCGCCGACGCGGCGGGTGATGCCGTTCGCGTCCATCGCCTCGAGCAGCGCCTGGGCGTATTTGCGCGAGATGCCGAGCCGGTCGCGCAGCTGGGCGAGGGTGACGCTGCCGCCACCGCCCGCGATCTCGACGGCCGCATCGCGCGCCGTTGCGAACGCCGCGGCCGTGAACGCAAGGTCGCGGCCGGCCCGCACCGCTCGGCCCTGCTCGACGAGTGCCGCGACCGCCGCCGCGTCGCCCGCCTCGAGCGACGGCGGCTGGAGCGGCGTCGCCGTCAGCCGCGCCTCGAGCTCGGCGAGCGCCGCCTCGGGTACGCCCGGCCGCTCGGGCGCCGGCTTCGGCTCGGCCTTCGCCGCCCTTGCCGCCATGCGGTTCCTCGGCGGGGCCGGATCGGTGACCGTCGCCCCGGCCACGGTCACCTGCGGGCTCGTCAGGCGCAGGATGACCCGATCGCCCGCCACGGCCGAGACCGGGCGGCGCAGCCGCAGCTGCACCTCGCCGCTCTCGCCCGGCCGAAGCTCCGGCCGGTCGCGCAGGACGACGGTCGCGGGCGTCTCGGCCGTGCCGTGGTGGACGGTCACGACCTCGCCGTGGCGCAGCGGCTTCGCCGCCGAGCCGAGCACGCGCAGGCGGCAGTCGAGCCGGTAGGACCGGGGCAGCGTTCCCGGCGTCGCGGCCGTCTGCCCGCGCCGCACCTGGGTCCGCTCGACGCCGACCAGGGCGAGCGCGACCCGCTGGCCGGCCCCGGCGCTCTCGACCGCGCGGTCGTGCACCTGCACGCTGCGCACGCGCGCCTCGCGGCCGCCGGGCTCGATCGCGAGCCGGTCGCCCACTGCCACCGTGCCCGCCCACAGCGTGCCGGTCACCACCGTGCCGATCCCGCGCAGGGTGAAGACGCGATCGATCGGCAGTCGCACGGGGCCCTCCGCGGCGTGCTGCTCCGCTCGCCCCGCGAGCCCATCGAGCGCCACCCGCAGGTCGGCGAGGCCCGCGCCGGTGCGCGACGACACCTCCACCACCTGCGACCCGCCGTACGGCCCCTCGTCGAGCAGCTCCTCGATGCCGAGCCGGGCCAGCTCGGCCAGCTCGTCGTCGACCAGGTCGCGCTTCGTCAGCGCGACTGCGCCCGCAGGCACGTCCAGCAGCTCGACGATGGCGAGGTGCTCACGCGTCTGGGGCATGACGCCGTCGTCCGCCGCCACGACCAGCAGGAAGAGGTCGATCCCGGTCGCCCCCGCCACCATCGTGCGTACGAAGCGCTCGTGGCCGGGCACGTCGACCACCGACAGGCGCCGGCCCGATGGCAGCTCGAGCGGGGCATACCCGAGCTCGATCGAGATCCCGCGCGCCTTCTCCTGGGGCAGCCGGTCGGTGTCGACGCCGGTGAGGGCGGCGACGAGCGCCGTCTTCCCGTGGTCGATGTGGCCGGCGGTGCCGAGCGTCAGAGGCTGATCTGCAGGCACTGCTCGTCGGTCAGCGTGCGGCAGTCGAGCAGCACCCGGCCTTCGCGCACCAGCGCCACGACCGGCGGATCGCCCGCCCGCAGGGCCGCGGCGACGGCCTCGCCGCCGTCCAGGGCGCAGGCGAAGCTCGCGATCTCGAGCAGCGGGACGGCCCCGCCGCCGACGCGGGCCGTGGTGGCGACGACGTCGCCGCCCAGGCGCTCGGCGAGCCGCCCGGCCCGCTCCCGCACCGCCTCGGAGGCCTCGGCGGCGGCCGCCAGAACCGGCACCTCGCGCAGCGCCCGCTGCGGATCGCGGTAGAGCTCGAGCGTCGCCTCCAGCGCGGCCAGGGACAGCTTGTCGATCCGCACCGCCCGGGCCAGGGGGTGGCGGCGGATGCGCTCGACGGCGGCCCTCGCGCCGACGATGACGCCGGCCTGGGGGCCGCCGAGCAGCTTGTCGCCGGAGAAGCAGACGACGTGCGCGCCGGCCTCGACGGAGCTGCGCGCGGTGGGCTCGTCGGCGAGGTCGGGCAGGTCGAGCAGCTGGCCCGAGCCGAGGTCGTCGATCAGCGTCACGTCCCGACGGGCTGCCAGCTCCGCCAGCTCGCCGAGCCCCGGCGCCGCGGTGAAGCCGACCATGCGGAAGTTCGACTGGTGGACGCGCACGATCGCGGCCGTCTCGGGGCCGATCGCGGCCTCGTAGTCGCCCAGCGAGGTGCGGTTCGTCGTCCCCACCTCGACCAGCCGCGCGCCCGACTGGGCGAGGATGTCGGGGATCCGGAATCCGTCGCCGATCTCGATCAGCTCGCCGCGGCTGATGATCACCTCCCTGCCGGAGGCGAGGGCGGCCAGGCTCAGGAGCACGGCGGCCGCGTTGTTGTTCACGGCCATGCCGGTCTCGGCGCCCGTGAGCTCGGCCAGCAGGCCGCCGAGGTGGTCGTGGCGCGATCCGCGCGCGCCGGCGGCCAGGTCGTACTCGAGGTTGGAGTAGCCCGAGGCGACCGCCCGCGCCCGTTCGAGCGCATGGGCCGCCAGCGGCGCCCGGCCCAGGTTCGTGTGGACGATCACGCCGGTCGCGTTCAGGGCCGGTCGCAAGCTGGGCGGGCGGCCGAGCAGCTCCGCCGCTCGCGCGAGCAGGCGGTCGGCCGGCCGGGCCTCGCCGGCGGCGCGGGCCTCGGCCAGGGCGGCCCGCAGCGCGTCGACGGTGGCGGGGCGGCCGTAGATTGCGACCAGCTCCGAGGCGTCGGCGAGCAGCGCGTCGACCGAGGGCAGGTGCCGTAGCGGATTGGCCGCCATGGCTGCGATTGTACGCGGTGGGAGTGAACCGCCCTGTGCGCCCACCGCTGTATGGCCTGGAGGCCGGCCGCCGCCGCCGGCGTCGCCGCCGCCTGCCCGCGCTCCGGCTCCCGCCGCTCGCGGCCGTCGCGCTCGTGCTCGTCGCGGTGATCGCGGCAGGGAGCGCCTTCGTCACCTACCGGCTGTGGCCGCTGACCGACCGCAGCGCGGGCGTGATCGGGCCGCCCGTGCCGAAGGGCCATCACACCCACGGCGCGTCGCCCCAGGCGGCGTTGCCCCTGCGCCCGCTCACCGCGCCGGGCGAATCGCGCGTCCACATCCCGGGCGTGCGGGTCTCGGCTGGGATCCTGGTCGACAGCGCGAGCGGCAGCGTCCTCTGGGGGCACGAGGTGCACCGCCGGCTGCCGATCGCGAGCCTCACCAAGCTGATGACGGCGCTGCTCGCCGTGCCCGACCCGAAGCAGCTCGACAGGCCGTTCCGGGTCACGCCGGCGATGGTCGGCGTACCCGGCTACACGATCTCACTGCATCCGGGCCAGAAGGTGACGCCCCGAAAGATGCTCGCCGGGGCGCTGATCGCGTCGGCGAACGATGCCGCGAACGCCCTGGCGGTGCACACCGCCGGCACGGTGGGGAAGTTCGTCGCCCGGATGAACGCGGAGGCCGGGCAGCTGGGCCTCTCCGACACGCACTACTCGAACCCGTCCGGGATCTTCGACCACGACAACCGCTCGTCGGCCTGGGACGTCGCCGACCTCTCCCGGCACGTCCTCGAGAAGCCGCTGCTACGGCGGCTGGTCGGCGAACGCGCCTACCAGAGCGGGAACAACCTCTTCGTCAGCCGCAACCGGCTGCTGTGGTCGTATCACGGCGCGATCGGAGTGAAGACGGGCTCGACGACCGCCGCCGGCAACTGCCTGGCGGTGGCCGCCGTGCGACACGGCCGCACGATCGTCGGCGTGCTCCTGCACGTGCACGGCGACCAGTTCGCGGCGGCGACCCGGCTGCTCGACTGGGGCTTCCGGCACGACCGCTGATCCGTGTCACGAAGGTGCGACGGAAGTGTGCCGGCCCCCGTTCGGGGTCAGACCCCGAATTGGCGGGGCGCCTTTCCGTGACGGCTACGACGGGCGCGGCACGTAGGCCGCGTGCATCCCGGCGACCAGCAGCACGACGAGGCCCAGGTACACGGCGGCGATGCCGATCCGCTGCGGCACGGTCACCGAGTGGTACTCGTCGAAGCCGGGCATGTTGCGCCGGCTCCAGCGGCGGTAGAGCTCGTAGCAGCAGAACAGGAGCACGATCAGGAGGATCGGGCTCTCGTACTTGAAGAAGAGGATCGCCAGGGCGAACAGGCCGGCGAACCAGAACGCCGGATGGAGCGCCGAGATGGCCCGGCCGCCGTCCAACGGCACGATCGGGATCAGGTTGAAGAGGTTGAGCAGGAACCCGATGTAGGCCAGCGCCCGCAGCAGGTTGCTGTTCGTCTCCTCGGCCCAGATCAGGACGGCCAGCGCCCCGGCGGTGCCGAGCACGGGCCCGGCCAGGCCCACCTTGGCCTCGACGTAGGCGTTCTTCGGCATCTCCTTCATCGCCACGAACGCACCCATGAACGGGATGAACACCGGCATGGTGGACGTGATCCCCTCGCGTTTGAGCCACAGCACATGGCCGAGCTCGTGGACGAGCAGCAGGACGGCGAATCCGAGCCCGAACCACCAGCCCCAGAAGAGCGCGTACGCGCCGACCGTGATCGCGAACGTGAACAGGAACTTGAACTTGAAGAGGATCGCGAACTGGCCCAGGAACTTGAGCGCCAGAAGGCCGCCGCCGACGATGCCGCCGCCGAGCCGCCGCAGCGGCCCGCGGTGCTCCTGCACGGGTGAGTGGAACTCCGGCTGCGGATGCTCCGGCGGCGCGGGCGCGAGGCCCGTCGGCGCGTCGCGCGGATCCCAGGGGTCGTAGGTCATGCTCACAGCGTACTCGCCGCCTGTGCGCTGTCTATGTGCCCTCGCGCCCGATCCACTCCTCGCCGCCCTCGAAGACCTCCTTCTTCCACACGGGGACGGTCTGCTTGAGCGTGTCGATCGCCTCGCGGCAGGCGTCCATGGCCGGGCCGCGGTGGGCGGCGGAGACGGCGATGATGACGCTCGCCTCGCCGATGGGGACGTGGCCCGTGCGGTGGGCCATGGCGACGTGGAGGACGTCGTGGCGGGCCTTCACGTCGCCGGCGATGCGGGCCATCTCGGACTCGGCCATCTCCGGATAGGCGTCGTACTCGAGGTGGACCACGGTGCGGCCGCGGCTCTGCGTCCGGGTCGTCCCCACGAAGGTCGCGATCGCCCCCGCGGCCGGGTCTGCGACCTGGGCGACGACGGCGTCGAGGTCGAGCGGGTCGGGGCCGATCGCGAAGGCTCCGCCGGACACGGGCGGGATCACGGCGACCTCGTCGCCGGCTGCGACGGCGGTCTCGCGGCCGGCGTACTCGCGGTTTCTGGCGTAGGCCAGGCCGGGGGGCTCGTCGCCCAGCTCGAGGGCCGGCCACACGTCGGCGACGACTGCGCCGTCGGGCAGGTCGAGCTCCCGCTGCGACCAGCCGGCCCGCTCGCGCAGGGCGGCGAACAGCCTCACCGTGATCCGCATCCGTCCAAGGGTATCCGCCGTCCCGTCGGGCGGGTTGAAGCGCGGGCGGCCGCGCTCTACTGTTGCGCCGGGGGAGCCCCGGAGGCCGGGATGCGCTCGAGACGCCGGTGCTCCGTGCAGCCTGCGTCGAAGAAGGCGATCCGGGCAGCCGGGGCTCCTCTATCCTGCGCGCGTGGCTGCAGCCGATCGCGAGCGCTCGACGGAGTCGGGGATCCCCATCAAGCCCGTCTATCGCGCCGCGGACGCGCCGGAGGAGCGGCCGGCGCCCGCCGAGTACCCGTACACGCGCGGCGTCCGCCCGGACGGCTACCGCGAGCGGGCCTGGACGATGCGCCAGTACGCCGGGTTCTCGTCGGCCGAGGAGACCAACCGCCGCTTCCGGCTGCTGCTCGACCGCGGCCAGACCGGGCTCTCGGTGGCCTTCGACCTGCCCACCCAGCTGGGGCTCGACAGCGATCACACGCTCGCGCGCGGCGAGGTCGGCCGCACGGGCGTCGCCATCGACTCGATCGCCGACATGCGCGCGCTGTTCGAGGGCATCCCGCTCGACAGCGTCTCGACCTCGATGACGATCAACGCGCCGGCAGCGCTGCTCCTGCTGCTCTACGAGCTCGTGGCGGAGGAGCAGGGCGTGACGGCCGAGGCGCTCGCCGGCACGATCCAGAACGACGTGCTCAAGGAGTACATCGCCCGCGGCAACTACATCTTCCCGGCCCGGCCCAGCATGCGCCTAACCGTCGACACGTTCCGGTACTGCACCGACCGATTGCCGCGCTTCAACACGATCTCGATCTCCGGCTACCACATCCGCGAGGCGGGCTCGACGGCCGCGCAGGAGATCGCCTTCACGCTCGCCAACGGCATCGCCTACGTGCAGGCCGCCGTCGACGCCGGGCTCGAGGTCGACGCGTTCGCGCGCCGGCTCTCGTTCTTCTTCAACGCCCACAACAACTTCTTCCAGGAGG
>Ga0075426_10001244_pt1 | contig 18049 bp, 13 predicted proteins | sample SoiMethybrSBSTD5_FD_75304 | JGI IMG/M metagenome (GOLD analysis project Ga0075426, IMG submission 75304) | Bulk soil microbial communities from a Populus tree surrounding site in Tennessee, USA - Soil MetaG P. TD hybrid SBSTD5 | ecosystem: Environmental > Terrestrial > Soil > Tree plantation... | reverse complement strand
AGCCGACCTGAGACGAGATGCACAGCGTGCGGCGCTTCCCCTCGGGGATGAGGACTGACTCGACCGCTTCGCCGTCGCCCAGGTCCCAGAGAAATTTCTCCGTGCCGTCCTTCGATACCTGGCGGGCGGCGAGCTTCAGCCGGCGGAGCGGGAACGCGGCCTGGAGATCGCGCCTCAGACCTGCGGGCAGCTCCGTCGCCTCCTCCCAGGATCCGACAGGCCGTCTCCAGAGGCGAGGCAGGATCTGTTTTGCCCGGTAGGCGGGCTCAGCGCGCTCGGCGAGCCACGTCGTCAACGCCAGCCGAGCCTGGTCGGGCGTCAGATTCAGCGGATCTGCCACGTAAGTGCTCTCCGGGGAAAGCGTTGCATGTCGCAGGTAACTTAACTATCTTCAACCGCTTACGACACTTGGGCCATCGTGCGCCTGTCCGAGCTGCTGACTCCCGCCCGCATCCGAGTCCCCCTACGTGCGACCAACAAAGAGGGGGTCCTCCGAGAATTGGTGGACGTGGTGGCCGTCGGGAACGGGGGCCCGTCGGACGAGGTCCTCGGGGCCATTCTGGAGCGCGAGCGACAGTTTCCCACCGGCATCGGATACGGCGTGGCGGTTCCGCACGGCAAGACGCCGGCCCTGACCTGTCTCATGGTCGCCGCCGGCACGACGCCCATGCCGGTGCCCTATGAAACGATCGACGGCCAACCGGTGCGCCTTTTCTTCCTGCTGGCCGGGCCGGAATCCGCCGCGGGCGCGCATGTGAAGGCCTTGAGCCGCATTTCGCGGCTGGTGCGCCGCGAGCCCGTCCGGGGAAAGCTATTGAGCGCCCGCACGCCCGAAGAATTCTACCGAGCGCTATGCGACGCGGAGGCTCCATAACGACCGTCAGCGGAACGTCCCGGCGGACACACCGGTGTGGTGAGCTGCGCGCGGAGCATGTCGGGCAGCGGGTCCGCTTGGGCGGCTGGGTGCACCGCCGGCGTGATCTCGGGGGCATCGTGTTCGTCGATCTGCGGGACCGGGCAGGCATCGTCCAGGTCGCCATCGGACCGGGCGCCCCCGAGGAGGTACGACGCATCGCGGGCGGGCTCTCGAGCGAGAGCGTGGTGGAGGTCGAGGGACAGGTCACGGCGCGCCCCGCGAGTATGAAAAACCCGGAGCTCGCGACGGGCGACGTCGAGGTTCAAGCGGCCAAGCTCGTGGTGGTCGGCCCCGCGGTGACGCCCGCCATTCCCGTCGCGCGGGGCAAGGGTGAGGAATTACCGGCGGAGGAGCTGCGCCTCAAGTATCGTCTCCTGGACCTGCGTCGGCCCGAAATGCAGGCGAACCTCATCCTGCGTCACCGCTTGCTGCAGCGAGCCCGTCGCACCCTGTCCGAGCTCGGGTTCCTCGAGATCGAGACACCGATCCTCACCAAGCCGACGCCGGAGGGAGCGCGCGACTACTTGGTGCCGTCGCGCGTGCACCCCGGGGAATTCTACGCGCTCCCCCAGTCGCCGCAGATCTACAAGCAGCTTCTGATGGTGGCGGGCTTCGATCGCTACTTCCAGATCGCGCGCTGCTTCCGTGACGAAGACTTGCGCAACGACCGTCAACCCGATTTCACGCAGATCGACCTCGAGGCCTCGTTCGTCGGGACGGAGGACGTGCTCGGCTATGTGGAGACCGTGCTCGTCGATCTCTGGGAAGAGGGCGCGGAACAACGGGTCGCGCGGCCGTTCCCGCGGATGACCTGGCGCGAAGCCATGGAGCGCTACGGCACCGACAAGCCCGACCTGCGGTACGACCTGCCGATCGTGGATTGGACCGCGCAGGTCCAGCCGCTCGGGGTGCCGTTCTTCCAGTCGGCGTTGAAGGATGGCGCCCGCGTGCGCGGCCTCGCGGTCAAAGGGGGCGGCGCCCTGTCGCGCAAGGACGTGGACCAGCTCGCCGATGCTGCGAAGCAATTGGGCGGCGCCGGGCTCGCATGGGTGAAGCGACAAGGCGAGCAGATCTCGGGCTCCGTGGCGAAGCATTTCACGGCCGACGCGCTCGGGACGATCGGCGTGCGCGACGGTGACGCGGGGCTCATGACCGTCGGGCCGGACCGTGTGACCTCTCCCGTACTCGATCGGGTGCGGCGGGAAGTGATCCACCGGCTCGGCGTGAAGCCGAAGAGCGCGCACGCGTTCACCTGGGTGGTCGACTTCCCGCTCTTCGAGCCCGACCCCGAGACGGGGAAACCGGTGTTCGCCCACCATCCGTTTACGTCCCCGCACCCGGACGACGTCGCCCGGCTCGACACGGATCCGTTCTCGTGCCGCGCCCTTCACTATGACGCGGTCTATAATGGGAACGAGCTCGGATCGGGCTCGATCCGGATCACGGACCCCGCCGTGCAGCGCAGGGTGTTCGCGCATCTGGGATTGTCGCCGGCCGACATCGATGCGCGCTTCGGGTTTCTGTTGAACGGGCTCCAGGCGGGCGCGCCCCCCCACGGCGGATTCGCGATCGGGTTCGATCGGGTGGTCATGCTCCTCGCCGGCGCCGGGAGCCTACGCGACGTGATCGCCTTTCCGAAGACAACGACAGCCCGCGCGCTGTTCGAGGGCGCGCCGGCGCCGGCGAAGCCGGCCGACCTGGCGGCGCTCCACATCGAGGTGAAGCCATGAGTGACGACGTCACGCATCGGCTTTCGACCGAAGGCGTGGATCCCCTCATGCTCGCGGGCGTGAACGACGGCAATTTGGTCCAGCTGGCGAAGCGGCTCGGCGTGCGCGTTTCGCTCCGAGGGGACACCCTGATGCTGCAGGGGTCGCTCACCGCGGTCGAGCGCGCGACCTCCGTGGCGCAGGCACTGGTGGACCTCGCCCGCATGGGGGAGACGCTCGATGTGGGCGACGTCGATCGCCTCGTCAGCGACGAAGGCCACCAGCCACCCGGCGAGAAGACGGAAGGCGACACACGGATCATCCTCCCCGGCCTGCGGCGCGTGATCCAGGCGAAGACGGCGGGGCAGGTCGACTATCTGAAGGCCATCGCCGGGCACGACATCGTGATCGGCATCGGCCCCGCGGGTACCGGGAAGACCTATCTCGCCGTGGCGGCGGCCGTCGACGCGCTCTCGCGCAAGCGCGTCCGCCGCATCGTGCTGGCCCGCCCGGCGGTCGAAGCAGGCGAGAGCCTCGGCTTCCTCCCCGGCGACCTCCACGAGAAAGTCGATCCGTACTTGCGCCCGCTCTACGACGCGCTCGAGGACATGATGCCGCGCGACCGGGTCCAGAAGGCCATCGACAGCCGGACGATCGAGATCGCGCCGCTCGCCTACATGCGCGGCCGCACTCTGTCGGACGCCTTCGTCATTCTGGACGAGGCCCAAAACGCGACAGGCATGCAGATGAAGATGTTTCTCACGCGCCTCGGCGTGAACTCACGCGCGGTGATCACCGGCGACAAGACGCAGATCGACCTCGCGAACCGCGAAGACTCCGGGCTCCTGCAGGTGGAGCGGATCCTGCCCGGCATCGAGGGCATCGCCTTCTGCTACCTCGGCGACACCGACGTCGTCCGGCATCGGCTGGTCCGGGACATCATCCGGGCGTACGCCGAGGACGTGCAGGGCTGATATGAGACTGCCGTCGAAGCAGCAGCTGGAGTATCACGGCAGCCGCTGGGCGTGGGTGCCGGGCCTGGCGCTGCTCGCCTATCTCGTCTTCCCCTCGAGCGCCACGAATGTCGAGCCGCTCGCGGTGGGAGCGCTGGCGGACCGGGATGTGGTCGCCCCGTTCACGTTCCCCGTCAACAAGTCGGACCAGGAGCTCGCGCGGGAGGCGGAGGAGCTCGCGGGCACCGTCAAACCGATCTATCAGTTTCAGGACCGCGCGCTGGACAGCGCGCGGACCGCCATGCTGACGTTTTTCTCGAGCATCGAGACGGCGGCCGATCAGGGCGGCGCCGCGGCCATCTCACAGGCAGCCAAGGTGCAGGGGTTCGCGCTGAGCGCGCCCGAGGCCGGGTACCTCAATAAGGGCGGCAAGCGGCACGCCCTCCAAAAGTCGCTGACCGAGCTCTTCGACCGCACGCTCGTCCTGGGCGTCACGGGCCCGGGCATCCTGCAGGTGGAGCAGTCCTCGGATCTGATCGTTCGCCGACGCTCGGGCGAGCAATCGGTGGCCCGCGATCAGGTGCTGTCGTACGCCCAGTATCTCGCTCGCGCGCGAGCGGTGCACCCGGACAAGGGGTCGAGCGTCGGTGACCAGCTGTACGTGCGCCTGTCCGGACACTTTTTCCGGCCCACCCTCGTCCCCAATACCCTCGAGACCGAGCGCCGGCGTGACGAGCTGCGCCGCAGCGTCGACCCGAGCAAGTACATCGTGCGCGCGGGCGACCGGATCGTCGGCGCTCGCGAGGTCGTGACGAACGAGACGCACGAGAAGCTCGCGGCCCTCCATGCCGACCTGGTGCGACGAGGCGCGGCGACCAGCCGCTCCCTGGGCGGCGTGCTCGGTCCGGTGCTACGCGACTCCCTGATCCTCGGGATCTTTTGGGTGCTGATGATCTTCTACCGGCGCGAGACGTATCACGAACGCCGGCAGGTGGCGCTCATCGGCGGGCTATTCGGACTCGTGTTAGTCGAAGCGGCCGTCATGGCCCATTTCGTTCCGGGGCACCCCGAGATCGCCATCCTCCCCTTCATGGCGATGATGCTCAGCGTCCTCTTCAACGGGCGCGTGTCGATGATCGGCGCCATGATCGTGTCCATCGTGATCGGCCAGCAGCCGGTGTTCCACGACATCCCCGCGCTGTTCCTGTGCGTGGTCGGTGGCGTGACTGCCGCCCTGTCCGTCCGAACCATGCGGAGTCGCAGCAACTTCTACGTTCCGGTGTTGATCATCGCCCTCGGGTATCTCGCCGGCGCCCTCGCGCTCGGCCTCGCCGGGAGCTGGACGGTCCTCGAGATCGCCCTGCGCGGCGTGTGGGGCGCCGCGAACGGGCTCGTGTCGGCCGGCCTGACGTTCTTCCTCCTGCCGGTCGCGGAATCGATCACCGGGATCACGACGGACCTGACCCTGCTCGAGCTATCGGATCCGAGCCGGCCCCTGCTGCGGCGACTCTCGCTCGAGGCACCGGGCACGTACGCGCACTCGGTGGCGATGGCGAACCTCGTGGAGGCCGCCTGCAACCGGGTCGGCGCCGACGGCTTGCTGGGCCGGGTGGGCTGCTACTACCACGACATCGGGAAGATCAACAACCCGCAATATTTCGTCGAAAACCAGACGCGCGGAAACAATCCGCACGATCGCCTCAAGGCCTTCCAGTCGGCGCAGATCATCAAGGCGCACGTGACCGACGGGCTCGTTCTGGCGCGCGAAGCCGGCCTTCCGGACGCCGTCACGGCGTTCATTCCGGAGCATCACGGCACGACGGAAATCACGTACTTCCTCGACCGCGCGAAGAAGAGTGGCGACGGCGGCTCGCCCCAGCCGAAGGATTACGCCTATCCGGGCCCCAAGCCGCATTCGGCGGAAACGGCGATCACCATGCTCGCCGATTCCGTCGAGGCGGCCCTGCGCGTGCTCGAGGATCTGACGCCGAAGAAGATCGAGGAAGTCATCAATCACATCGTGCGCAACAAGCTGAACGCAGGCCAGCTCGATGAAGCGCCGATGACGTTGCGGCAGATCGACCAGGTCAAACAGGAGTTCGTGCGCATCATCAGCGGCATGTACCACAATCGCATCGACTACCCGGAGTCCAGCGGTGGCATCACGGCGACCTGGCAGCCCGCGGCCAAGGCATGAGCCGCCGGCCCGGCTCCGGCGCGCGACGGACCGGGTACTCGCCTGGGAAGGCGCCGGAGGGACCGCGCGGGTCGAGCTGACCCTGCTCGATGCCGCGGCGATGCGGCGCCTCAACCGACGCACCACGGGTCGCCGCGGCCTGACCGACGTCATCGCGTTCGCGCTGCCGCAGCCGGATGGCACGCTGCTCGGGGACGTGTACGTCTGTCCGGCGGCGGCGAACCAATGGCTGAACGGCCGGGGCCGAGGGAAGAGGGAGCACCGCGGGATGGACGAGGAACTGCTCCGGCTCGTCGTGCACGGCACGCTGCACGTGCTGGGCTACGACCACCCCGAGGGGTCGAGCCGGACGCGATCGGCGATGTGGCGCCGGCAAGAGCGGTATGTCCACCGTCTGGTCCGGCGGGCACCATGACGTTCAGCGGCGCCGCGCTCACGCTGGGTGCCGCCCTCGTCGCGGGGGTGGCCGCACTCTGGGCCGGCCTTCTCGCGTTGGGCGAGGAGGCGGCCGTCGGTGAAGCACTCCACACCATGGGCGACGCGCCGACCACCGGCGGAGGTCGCGTGCCGTTGCATCGCGGCCTGTACGTCGCGCGCCTGGCGTTGCTCGTCCTCGGCGCCGTGGCCGCGGCGGAAGCCCTCGACTGGTGGCGCCGCCCCTGGGGGGAAGCGCTCGGCGGGTGGGCCGTCGCCGTCGGCTTTCTCTTCGTCGTGGGTGACGCCCTGCCGCGGAGCCTGGCCCGCGTCGCGCCCGAAGTCGCGGCTCTGGCGCTGACGCTGGCCCGTCGGACGCTCGCGCCCTTCGGGCCGCTGTTCTGGCTGCTGGGCTGGGTGGACCGCGGGCTGCACGGCCTCGTCTCCACGCGTCGCCCGCTCGAGCCGGATCTGGGCGTGGCGCAGCGCGACATGCTCCTCGGCGTCTTCACGCTGGCCGATGCGCGGACCGACGAGGTCATGACGCCCCGACTGGACATGATCGCCGTGGATGTGGCCGCCTCGCTGGACGATGTGCTCGAGGCGTTCCACCAGAGCGAGCATGCGCGCCTGCCCGTCTACGACGGCACCCCCGACAACATCGTCGGGATCGTGTTCGCGAAAGACCTCGTACCCCTCGCGATGGGTCTCACGGATGCGAGCGGCACGGGCGGTCCCCGCTGGCAGGCCGTGGTGCGGCCCGCCTCGTACGTGCCGGAAGGCAAGACGCTCGACAGCCAGCTGCGCGATTTCCAGCGCGGGCCCGCGCATCTCGCGATCGTGGTCGACGAATTCGGCGGCACGGCCGGCCTCCTCACGCTCGAGGACATCCTCGAAGAAATCGTCGGCGACATCAAGGACGAGCACGACGTGGGGGAGGCGCCGTCGATCCGGCAGGACGGCGACCGGTACTGGGTGGACGGCCGGGTAACCCTGGACGATCTCTCGCACGCCCTGGGGCGGAGCTTCGAGCACCCCGAAGTCTCGACGGTGGGAGGACTGGTCTATTCCGTGCTCGGCCGCGTGCCGCGAGCCGGCGATGAGCTGACCCTCGACGGCTATCGAGTGGTCGTGGAGCGTGTGGACCGTCGGCGCGTGATGCGCGTGCTGGTGCAGAGGCAATCATGATGCTACCGCTCATCTTGCTCATCGGCGCCCTGGCTCTCGCCGTGACATCCGCGGCGGTCGGCGTGGCAGCGGCGGCCGTCAGCCAACTCGAGCTGACGCGCTGGGTGTCGTACAAGCTTCGCGGCTCCGGTGGAGCCGCGGGCGTGCTCGAGAATCCCGGCCGGGTGCTCGCCACGGCGAACGCGCTCACGACCATCGGGACGCTCTGTGCGGCCGCCGTGATCCCGGCGCTGCTCGCCCGAACGACGCCCACGGTGCTCGGGGTGTTTACCGTCGCCCTTGGCGTGCCCCTGCTCGTGAGCGCGGCGTACCTGGTGCCCCGGGTAGTGGGACGCCGGTGGGCCGAGCCCATCGTGGCCCATGCCGCGCCACGGCTCGAGACGCTGGGCAAGCTGTTCGCGCCCTTCGTGCCCTGGCGCGACCCGTCGCGGCGCACAACGCTCGCGGCCGTGTTGACGAGCGCGGACACCCAAGCCCTGGCGTCGGCCGACGAAATGGCGGTCGTGTCGGGTGTCTTGGCGTTCGCGGACCGCCCCGTCCGCGAGCTGATGACGCCGCGCACCTCGATCGTCGCGATCCCCGAGGGGTTGCTCGCCGCGGAAGCCGCGCACGTGGCCCTGCAATCGGGCTATAGCCGATATCCCGTGTATCGGGGGTCCCTTGATGAAGTGGTCGGCGTCGCCCACGCGTTCGACCTGCTGCGCCTGTCGCCGGATGCACCGATCCCCGTGCACCCCGCGCTCGTCGTGCCGGGGACGACCCGGGCAGCCGACCTGATGCTCGAGATGCAACGCGGTCGCAGCCACCTCGCAGTCGTCCTCGACGAGTTCGGTGGAACGGCCGGCCTCGTGACCTTCGAAGATCTCCTGCGGGACCTCGTGTCCGAGATCTTCGAGCCGGCAGAACGGTCGGCGGCCGCCGAGGCGCCGGCCCGCATCGTGGAGCTCGAGGGCAGCGCTCCCGCCAGCCGGCTGGAAGAAACCCTTGGCGTGACCCTCAACGTCCCCGGGATCCAGACGGTCGGGGGCCTGTTGGTGCACACGCTGGGCCGCATTCCGCGGGCGGGGGAGCGGTTCGCGCTCCACGGGCTCGAGTTCGACATCCTCGCCGCGACGGCGACGCGGGTCGAGCGCATCGCCGTGCGTCCCGGGCCGGTCCGCACGGTACCTCTGGAACGCGTCGAAGAGCGCCCATGAAGTCCCACCCATCGCATGGTTACCTTGCATGAGCGTGGAGCGCATCCTCGAAGGACTCGGCAAACGCGAGCCCGCCGCATTGGCGCGTGCCATCACCCTCGTCGAGAACCAGCGGGACGGGTTCGAGCGTGTATTGTCGCACGCACACGGGCTCCTCGGCCGGGGCGGGGCGAGGCGGATCGGCATCACGGGACCGCCTGGGGCCGGGAAGAGCACGCTCACCGAAGCCCTCATCCAACGCTTTCGGGCACAGCAGCTCTCGGTGGGCGTCGTCGCCGTGGACCCCACCAGCCCGTTTACCGGTGGCGCCCTTCTGGGCGACCGGATTCGCATGGAGTCCGTGAGCCTCGACCCGCACGTATTCATTCGATCGATGGCGACGCGGGGCGCCCACGGGGGACTCGCGACCACGACGGAGGAGGTCGCCGACCTGCTGGAGGCATTCGGCTTCCAACGGATCATCGTGGAAACGGTAGGCGTGGGGCAGACGGAGCTCGACATCGCGCGGACGGCAGAGACCACGGTGCTGGTGCTGGTCCCCGAATCGGGCGACGGAATCCAGACGCTCAAGGCCGGCGTCATGGAGATCGCCGACCTGTACGTGGTGAACAAGAGCGATCGCCTGGGAGCGGACAAGCTACGCCAGGAAGTCGAGGTGATGCTCGGCATCCGAAGGGGCAATGCGTTTCGGCACGTAGCTCCGCACCACAGGTCGGACAGTCGGACCGTCGGACAGTCGGACCGAAAGCGTTTACAGCCCGACGGTCCGGCCGTCCGACCGTCCGAGCCATGGGAGCCTCCCGTGTTGGGCACGGTCGCGTCGACGGGTCAAGGCGTCGACGAGCTCGCGGAGGCCCTCGATCGTCACCACGCCTATCTTGAAGCGAGCGGCCAGCTCGTCGAGCGGCGCCGGCGACGACTCGCGGCGCGGACGCGGGCCGTTTTGGAGCGTGGTGTGCAGCGCTGGCTCGTCGAAGCGACGCGCGCCGAGGAGCTATTGCGCCAGCGCCTCGACGAGGTGACGGACGGCCGGCGCAGTCCTTACGACGTCGCGGCGGAAATCCTGGATCAGGTGAAGACGGGGGTGGCCCGATGAGCGGAGACGAGCGGAAGTCCGTCTACACGGCGGACGACCTCGCGCGGGACGGCTTCGACGCGCGTCGCGCGTTGGGCGGTCCGGGTGAGTATCCGTTCACGCGCGGGATCCACCCGACCATGTACCGTGGCAAGCTCTGGACGATGCGCCAGTTCGCGGGCTTCGGGAGCGCGGAAGATACGAACCAGCGCTACAAATTCCTGCTCGAGCACGGACAGACGGGTCTGTCGGTCGCATTCGACTTCCCGACGCTCATGGGCTACGACTCCGATCATCCCCGCGCCGAAGGCGAGGTGGGGAAGTGCGGGGTCGCGATCTCCTCACTCGCGGACATGGAGGATCTGTTTCGCGGGATCCCGCTCGATCGGGTCTCGACGTCGATGACGATCAACGGTCCGGCGGCGATGCTGTTCTGCTTCTACGTCGCCGCCGCCGAGAAGCAGGGCGTGTCGGCCGACAAGCTCCGCGGCACGGTGCAGAACGACATCCTCAAAGAGTACATGGCCCAGCATGCCTGGGTGTATCCAGTCGAGCCCGCGCTCAAGATCATCGTGGACATGTTCGAGTGGTGCGCCGAGCACGCCCCACTGTGGAATACGATTTCGATCTCGGGCTATCACATTCGTGAGGCGGGAGCCACCGCGGCCCAGGAGCTGGCGTTCACGCTCGCCAACGGCTTCACGTACGTGGAGCGGGGCCTGGCGCGTGGCCTGGACGTGGACGCCTTCGCGCCGCGCCTGTCGTTCTTCTGGGACATTCATAACGATTTCTTCGAGGAGATCGCCAAGCTCCGGGCGGCGCGCCGGATCTGGGCCCGGCACATGAAGGAGCGCTATCACGCGAATCCCCGCTCCGGCATGATGCGCTTCCACTCGCAGACGGCGGGGGTCACGCTCACCGCCCAGCAGCCGATGAACAACGTGGTGCGGGTGGCTTATCAGGCGCTGGCGGCGGTGCTCGGGGGCACACAGTCGCTGCATACGAACTCGCTCGACGAGACGCTCGCGCTCCCCACGGAGGAGGCCGTGCGGCTCGCCCTGCGCACGCAACAGATCATTGCGCACGAGACCGGCGTGGCCGACGTGATCGATCCGCTCGGCGGCTCCTATTACGTCGAGTCGCTCACCGACCAGCTCGAGCGGGAAGCCGAAGCCCTGTTCGCGGAGATCCAATCCGTCGGCGGCGTGGTCCGGGGCATCGAGAGCGGCTGGTTCCAGCGGCAAATCGCCCGCTCGGCAGAGGCATTCCAGCGAGAAGTCGAGGCGGGACAGCGGGTGCTGGTCGGGGTCAACGATTTCCTGAGCGAGGACGATCACCCGGTCGAGATTCTCAAGGTCTCGGACGATGCCGAAGAGAGTCAGCGGCGCAAGCTCGCGCGCCTGCGCGCGGAGCGAGATGGGGGGTTGGTCGCCGAGCGTTTGGAAGCGCTGCGCCGCGCCGCGCAGGCCGACCGCAACGTGCTGGGCCCGATGCTGGACTGCGCGCGCGCCTATTGCACGTTGTACGAGATCCGGCATGCGCTCGAGAGCGTCTACGGCGCGTATCGCGAGCCGGTGTTCTTTTAACCCGTGACCGCCCTCCCGATTCCCGGCCGGGACAACGCCCTGCGCGCGGCGGTGGATCGGCTGTCGCGCATCCAGCCCGGCGACTCTCCGGTGGTTTCGTGTTACCTGAAGCTCGAGCCGCGCGACAAGACGCGCGGCAAGTATCTCATCAAGATGAAGAATCGCGTGCGCCAGGCGGCCGCCGCGGTGGAGCGAGCGGCCCTGGAGCGCGCCGTGCGCGACGCCGTGGCCGCCGATCTCGACCGGGTGCTGCGCTACTTCGAGGAGCCGAGCCGGCTGCCTCCAGCCCGGGGCATCGCGCTGTTCGCCTGTCAGCGGCTCGATCTGTTCGACGTGCTTCCGCTGCCCCATGTGCACCGTTCGCGCCTCGCGGTCGCGGCGGTGCCCCTCGTCCGCGAGCTCGTGGCCCTCGAGGAGGAGGTCGGGACCATCCTCGTCGTCGTCTGCGATCGCACGGGCGCGCGTTTCTTCGAGGTCACGGCGTACGCCGTCGCCGAGCTCGCGAGCTTGACCGCATGGGCCACCCGGCCCGGCAAGTTTCACGGCGAGCGTCAGGCGAAAAAGGGGACCGTGCTGGCGGGCGGGTTCGGCGAGCACAACTATCATATGCGCATCCGGGAAGAGAAGCACCGCCATTACGCGCATGTCGCGCAGCAGATCTTTCACATTCACACACAGCGCCCGCTCGCCGGACTCGTGCTGGCGGGCGTCGGCGTCGACGCCGGCGCGCTACTCCCCCACCTGCACACCTACCTGCACGATCTCGTGCTCGGCGTGGTGCGCCTGAACCCGAAGCGGGTCACCGCCGCGGAGGTGCGCGAGGCGGCGCTGGCGCTACGTGAAGATCGGGAGCGGGCCTGGGAGCGCGCGCATGCGGAAGCGGCGCGCGAGGGCGTGGGTACCGGCTGGGCGGTGAATGGTGTGGACGCCACCCTCAAGGCGCTGCAGCGAGGCCAGGTCCGGACGCTGCTGGCTGACGGGCAAGACGACGATACGCGCATCGACGACGCCGTCGAGGAAGCGCTCGCCCAGCGCGTGCAGGTCGACGTCGTGTACGACGAGCGGGCCCGCCGCATGGTGGACGGACTCGCCGGCCTGCTCCGGTTCCGTCGCTGATGGCGGGCCCGAAGCGTCCCATCCGGGTGCTCGTGGCGAAGCCCGGCCTGGACGGTCACGACCGCGGCGCCAAGGTCGTCGCGGCCGCGCTGCGCGACGCGGGGATGGAGGTCATCTACACGGGTCTGCATCAGACCCCCGAGATGATCGCTCAGGCGGCGATGCAGGAGGACGTGGATGTCGTGGGTCTGTCGATCCTGTCCGGCGCCCATCTCACGCTCTTCCCGCGCGTAAAGCAGCTCTTGGTCGAGGCGGGGCGGGAGGACGTCCTGGTGACGGGCGGCGGCATCATCCCGCCGGAAGATGTCGAAGCGCTGAGCAAGCAGGGGATCGGCCGGCTGTTCGGCCCCGGTACGCCCACCGCGGAGCTCATCAAGTACATCGAAGAATGGGCGGCCGAGCATGTGTCGGCGTAAGCCATGCCGGTGAGCCGCCTCAAGACGCTGAGCGATGAGTATCGCGAGCTTCGGACCCGCCTCGAGCAGGGGGGCGGGCCCGACAAGGTGCGCCGCCAGCACGAACAGGGAAAACTCACCGCTCGCGAGCGGGTCACCGCACTCCTGGACCGCGATGCCGAATGGCTCGAGATCGGATTGCTCGTGGCCTCGGACCAGTACGACGGGCAGGCGCCGGCGGCAGGCGTTGTGACGGGCCTCGGACGCATCGCGGGACGACCCGTGGTGGTCGTGGCGAACGACGCGACCGTGAAGGCGGGCTCGTGGTGGCCGGAGACGATCAAGAAGATGCTCCGGGCTCAGGAGATCGCGATGCGCCAGCGGATACCGATCATCTACCTCGTGGATTCCGCCGGCGTGAACCTCCCGTACCAGGGAGGCGTGTTCCCCGGGCAGTACGGCGCGGCGCGGATCTTCTATTACAACTCCATCATGCGCCATTACCTCCGCGTGCCGCAAATCGCCGCCGTGATGGGGCCTTGCATCGCCGGCGGAGCGTATCTACCTGCCCTGTCCGACGTCATCTTCATGGTCGAAGGCACGTCGTTCATGGGCCTGGGAGGCCCGAATCTCGTGAAGGGCGCGACCGGGCAGGTGGTCGACGCGGAATCCCTCGGCGGCGCCGGCACGCACACGACCGTGAGCGCCGTGGCGCACTATCGCGCCAAGGACGACACGGAATGCCTCGCGCGCATCCGCGAGTACGTCGCGCGGCTGCCTCGCTCCCCCCGGCCCCCGACGGCGAATGGCAAGCCGAAACGCAATCCCAAGGAGCTCTACGACCTCCTGCCTTCGGACCATCGCATGAGCTACGACATGCGCGCGGTGCTCGAGTGCATCCTCGACGGAGGAAAGCTCGACGAGTTCCAGCCCGACGTGGCGCCGGAGATGATTTGCGGGCACGGCGCCATCGAGGGCCGGCCGGTCGCGGTCATCGCCAACTCCCGTGGGGTGATCAAGGGCAAGAAGGGTCAGCCCCCCAAGATCGGCGGGATCATCTACACGGAGAGCGCCGAGAAGGTCGCCTATTTCATCGAAAACGCCGATCGCGAGCGGATCCCGATCCTGTTCGTGCAGGACGTCTCCGGGTTCATGGTCGGCACCGACGCCGAGCACTCGGGGATCATCCGGGCGGGTGCCCGTTTCGTCGAAGCGATGGCGACCGCGACCGTTCCCAAACTGGTGCTCACGGTCAACCATGCCTCGGGGGCTGGGTATTACGCCATGGCGGGACAGGGGTTCGATCCTGATTTCATCGTGTCGTGGCCCACGGGGCGTATGGGCGTGATGGAAGGGGAATCCGCCATCCAGGCCGTGTTCGGCAACGACGCGGCAAAGCCGGAGAACACGTCCGCGGTCGAGGCGATGCGCGCCGACTACGACCAGCAGCTCGACGCGCGGTTTGCCGGCGCTCGCGGCTTCGTCGATGCGATTCTGCTGCCCGAGGAGACGCGGGACATCCTCGCGTTTTTGCTCGAGGCCAGCACGGAATTCACCGGCCCCCACCTCGGGGCCTTTGTCCTCCCGAGCTCTTCATGAAGACCGGTTGTCTCGTCCCTCTGGCGATCGTGCTCGCGGCGTGCGGCGGCGCGTCCCCCCGACCCGCCACCACGCCAAGTCCCACCCCGGCGCCCAGCGGCCTATCGGCCCCGGCCGACGCGAGCGCCACAGCCGCCACGCCCGCCCCGCGGGGGAAGGAGCCGGCACTCCCGCCGGCGGTCGCCCTCATGGCGGGGCTCATGCCCCTGCACAGCACGGGCGTCGACCAATTCCGGACGCGGCACCCGACGTACGACGGCCGCGGCGTGCTGATCGCCATCCTCGACACCGGCATCGACCCGGGCGTGAACGGCCTGATCACGACCAGCACGGGCGCCCCCAAAATCGTCGAGCTGCGCGATTTCTCGGCCGAAGGCGCCGTCGCGCTCACGCCGGTCGTGCCCGCCGGAGACGGGACGGTATCCGTCGGCGGACGGAAGCTCGCCGGTGCCGGCCGGATCGGTCGCCTCACGAGCGCCGGCACGTGGTACGCCGGTGTGCTGCGCGAGCTGCCGCTCGGCAAGGTGCCGGCGGCGGACCTGAACGGCGACGGGAACAACACGGATGCCTTCCCCGTGATCGTGGTGAAAGCGACGGACGGTTGGGTCGCCTTCATCGACTCGAACCTGAACGGTTCGTTCGAGGATGAGATGCCGCTGCACGATTATCGCGAAGGCCGTGAGACCATCGCCCTCGGGACGCAGCCGATCACCCTCGCGGCCAACTTCGCCGAGACGAACGGGGTTCCCACGCTCGATTTCTTCTTCGACAACGGCGGGCACGGGACGCACGTCGCGGGCATCGCCGCGGGTCACAACCTCTTCAACCAGGCAGGCTTCGACGGTGTCGCGCCCGGCGCTCAGCTGCTCGGCCTGAAGATCGCGAACGCCGCGAGGGGCGGCATCTCCGTGACAGGCAGCATGGAGCGCGCCATGCAGTACGCGGCGCGCTACGCGGCGCAGCGCAACATGCCGCTAGTGATGAATATGAGCTTCGGCGTGGGCAACGAATTCGAGGGCCGGGCGGTGATCGACTCGATCGTCAACGCGTTCCTCACGGCGCATCCCGATATCGTGTTCACGATCAGCGCCGGCAACGACGGCCCGGGCTTGTCGACGATGGGGTTTCCGGGCTCCGCCGATCTGGCCGTGTCGGTCGGCGCGTCGTACCCCGGCGCCTTCGCGCGCCCGCCTCAGGCCGGCATGCCGCCCGCCCCCGACGTGATGGGGTGGTGGAGCTCACGGGGTGGAGAGCTCGCCAAGCCGGACCTCGTGGCTCCCGGCGTGGCATTCTCGTCCGTGCCCCGTTGGGACACTGAAAACGAAGTGAAGGGGGGCACGAGCATGGCCGCACCGCACGCGGCCGGCCTCGCGGCGTGTCTCGTCTCCGCCATGCAGCAAATGGGACGGCGGGTGAGCGCCGCCGACGTCGTGCAAGCGCTGCGCGCTTCCGCCGTGCCCTTCGGCGGTGAGTCCGCGATCGACGACGGCGCGGGCCTGCCGCGACTCGAGGCGGCGTACGGCTGGCTGCTCGCCGGGCATCAGGGCTCGGCATACGTCATCCGCAGCCAAGGGGAGGGCACGTCCGGGGCGTTCCGGCGAAACGGCCTCGCGGGCCCCGCGGATACGGTGCAGGTGTTCCGCGTGCGCCACGTCGCCGGCCTCCGGGCTGCGCAATTTCTCCTGACGAGCGACGCGCCCTGGCTCTCCGTCCCATCGACTGTACCGGCGGGCCCGCGCGAAACGGACATCCCGGTGACCTACGCGCCCGGGGGGTTGACCGCGCCCGGGGCGCACATCGGGGTCGTGAGTGTACGCAACGCGAGCGATACGCTCGCGGGCCCCCTCTTTGTCCTCGCGAACACGGTGATCGTCCCGTTCGACATCGGGACCAAGCCGCTGTTCGATGAGCGACGGGCGATCGGGCGAGCGCGGGTACAGCGGTACTTCCTCCGCGCGCCGCAGGACGGCGGGACGCTCGAAGCGAGCGTCACACTTCCGGACTCGGTCCAGCAGACGGCCACCGCCAGGTTGTACGAGCCGGATGGCCAGCCGTTCCGCGACGCGGAAGAGCTCCCGCTCGGGCGAACCGATCCAGGCACTGCGCGGTTCGTCGTTCGCGCCGAGGACCAGGTGCCGGGCGTCTACGAGCTGGATGTGTTCGGCCCGCCCCTCGCGGGGGCCACTGTCAACGTGCGAGCGGCACTCTCGCCCCTCGCGCTCACCGAGACGGCCGGACGGGTCGAGGCGGCCAATCCCGGCGGTGAATCCGTTTCCGGAAGAGCGCTGCAGCAGCTGTTGGGCGCCGCGCGAACCGTGACCGTGGCCGGACGCGGCGCCCCCGCGGAGAGCGTGACCGTTCGCGTTCCCGAATGGGCCGCTCGCGCCGTCGTCGACGTCACGATGCCGCGCGAGCGGTGGGACGACTTCACGGACTTCGGCGTCACCGATTACGACTCCACGGGCCAGCAGGTGGGCCAGGGCGCGCTGAACTACGCCGTCGGCCGCCATTCGTTCGCCGTACCGCCGTCGCTGCGCGGGCATCCGCTCACCATCGAGCTGTTCCCCGCCTTCGCGCGCGAGAACGGGGCCCGTCCCTGGCCGGCGGACGTGACGGTTCGGTTCCTGCTCGCCGATCCCCGCCCGCTTGGAGACGGCGCGGACTTCCGTGTGGTGGCGGGCGGCCGGAGCAGCGTGGCAGTCGGGAAAGCGCCGGACGACGTCGCGTTGCCGGCGGGCTTCGCGCCGTTCGTCGAGCTGCGCCTGCACAGTGCGGGCGGCGCGGTGCCCGACGCGGTCCGCCGCGTGGCATTGCCCAGGTGACCCCCCCCTCTCCCTCCTCCTCCCCACGACCGGGCGGCAAACAGACGATACGGATCGCGGGCGGGCAGGGGTTCTGGGGCGACTGGCTCGAGGCTCCGTACCGCCAGGTGACGGGCGGGCCAGTCGATTATCTGATGATGGACTACCTGGCCGAAGTCACGATGTCGATCCTGCAGAAACAGAAATCCCGCGACTCGTCGCTCGGCTACGCCAAGGACTTCGTGCCGTTGATGGAGCGGCTCCTCCCCATCCTCGCCGAACGGCACATCAAGGTCACCTCGAATGCCGGCGGCGTGAATCCGAAGGCGTGCGCGCAGGCGGTCGGCGCGGTCGCTCACCGCCTGGGGCTCGGCGGTAAGCTGCGGATCGGCGTGGTCACGGGCGATGATCTCCTGTCCCGATTGGACGGACTGCTGGCCCGCGGGCACCAACTGCGCAATCTCGACACCGGCCGTCCCCTGAGCGACGTACGGGATCGGGTTCTTTCGGCCAATGCGTATCTGGGCGCGTGGCCGGTGGTCGAGGCGTTACGGCGCGGCGCGGACATCGTCGTGACCGGCCGGGTGACCGATACCGGACTCACGCTGGCCCCGATGATTCACGCCTTCGACTGGCGGCCCGACGCGTGGGACCTGCTCGCCGCCGGCACCGTGGCCGGGCACACGATCGAATGTGGCGCGCAGTGCAGCGGCGGGAACTGCCTCAAGGATTGGCAACGGATTCCCGACCTGGCCAACGTCGGCTACCCGATTGTCGAGGCGGCGCCGGACGGGACCTTTGAGATCACGAAGCACGCGCGCACCGGCGGGCGGATCGACGTCGCCGGCGTGACGGAGCAGCTGGTGTACGAGATGGGCAACCCGGCGGAATACATCACGCCCGA
>Ga0075426_10001243_pt1 | contig 18057 bp, 19 predicted proteins | sample SoiMethybrSBSTD5_FD_75304 | JGI IMG/M metagenome (GOLD analysis project Ga0075426, IMG submission 75304) | Bulk soil microbial communities from a Populus tree surrounding site in Tennessee, USA - Soil MetaG P. TD hybrid SBSTD5 | ecosystem: Environmental > Terrestrial > Soil > Tree plantation... | reverse complement strand
TGACTTCGACGAGAGCCCCGACCACTGCCGCGCCATCGTCCTGGCGAATCTCGGTGGCCGCGGAAACGTGAACGGTGTGTCCGCCTACTCGCCAGTCACCGATGAAGCCGCCGGCAGGCAAACTCTCGATAGCGCCTTGAAAACTGGTGTCACCCTCACCCGGGCCGCCCCCGCCACCGAAGTCATCTCCTCCTGCCTGGAACATACCGTGGAGTACTGCCTGGCCTGCTGGGTTGCGAAGTTCAATTACTTGAATTGCGGTAACTGGTCGGAGAGCGGGCGGAAGTATGGCCCCGCTCGAACCATCGCTCGAGAACTCGACTTGCAGGTAGCCCGACTGAGCGACGACCGAGCCGAGATTCACACTGTCGGCGAATATTCCGTATGCAACGCCTGATTCGAGTCCGTCGACTTCCACCCTCAGCTTTTCTCGTTCCGGGTCGACCTCGGCGCGCGCTTTGCCACTCGCTTGTGGGATCACACCGGTCGGGTTAAGAGTTGCTTGCTTTTCGAAGGATTGGCCTCCGCCCGGCTGCCTAGTGTTGGGCGCGGGCATGAATATATTTGTGAGCACAACGCGGTCCTGCGAGTCTCGAACCTCGACCTTTTTAATGCTGGTCACAGGATTGAGTACTGCAGGAAGTAACAAGCGATCATCGGACGGCGTGGTCGAGAACTCGATTTTGAAGCTTCCAAAGCTGCTGGTTATTCCCCGATCACGATTAGGATCCTTCGAGTTCGCCCCGTCAACAATCACGTTGCCATCGACGACGATCTTGTACGCCGCTCGCGGCTGAAGCTGTTCTGCTTCGATCTCGAAACGCTGCTCGGCGCCGGAAACAGAAGCTTCTGCTTTGCCCTTTGCAACCGGCTCGATATTGGTTGGCAGAAGTGTGAGTTCGCTGGTGTTGCTTGTGATCGGATCGAAAGATTGAAGCGCGCGCAGTGTATCGATGCGGCCCTTGCCGAGCTTGCCTGCCAGTCCTGGGTTGCTGTTGTCGATACCAGTCGACGTATTTTCGATTACGTCTCTGGCGTTGCGTTGCGGATTGTTTTCCAGAATAAGCGCGGCCTCGGCCGCGACGAGTGGAGCGGCGAATGAGGTTCCGCTCCACATCGCATAATCCGGGGAACTGTTTAGTTCCGGATAGAGGCTGATCAGGTTCACACCAAGCGCGCTGACCGAGACATCATTGCCGTAGTTCGAGAATATCGCTTTACGATCGCCGGCGTCGAGCGCCGCGACGCCCATTACTTCGACGCTCCAGTTTGCGGGAAACTGCGGTGCGAGATCGTTGCCTTTATTCTCGTTGCCGACGGCCGCGATTAGAACCACGCCGCGCTGGTGCGCGTAAGTCACCGCCTCGTGCATGACGTGCGAGTCTTCGGTTGAGCCGAAACTCAGGTTGATGACTTGCGCTCCATGATCAACGGCGTACTTGATTGCCTGCGAGACGGAGAAGGCATCGCTCACGCCATCGCTGGAGAAGGCCCGAACCGGCATGATCCTGGCTTTGGGCGCGATCAACGCGATGAGCCCCGCTATGAAGGTTCCGTGACCCGCGATGCTTGTTTGTGAGCTTGCACGGTGCTCCATGGTGTCGGGCGTGTTGTCGAAAAAGTTCCAGCCAAACACATCATCCACCAAACCGTCGTTATCGTTATCGAGATTATCGCCCGGAACTTCGCCCGGATTGATCCAAAGGTGATCCTTGATATCCGGATGATTACGATCGATGCCGGTGTCGATAACCCCGACGATTACACCAAGGCCGCGCGCGCGAAGTTGAATCGCTACCAGATCGCCGACGAGTTGCTGCGCCACATAACTCGCTCGATCTTGCCCGGTCGACGGGTGGTCGCCAGGAAAGCCGATGACAGCGCGCCCGAAGACATTTATCGGTGTCATGATGACCGGGTTGAGTGTCGCACTCAGCACATCCGCATCATTGGCAAGCCTCTTGCGAAACTTTGCTTCCTTCTTGCGTTTTGGTGTACCGAGCCGATAGAAGTTCGTGCCGTAAATGCGCTGGATCGTAGTGGTGCCGTAACGTTGGTTTATCGCATCGATCGAAGCGCCAGGCTTGACTTCTATCAGGACTTCGCCGGGACGGAAATCATCGATGCCGTTCTGTGCCTGCGCTCTTGAAGCGAAGGCAATCGTTACAAGTGACAAGCTCAACACGAGAGCCACGTGTTTGAACGACTGCAGAAGGTTAAGATTCCCTATCATAGTCAACATCCTTGCGACCCAAATCAGAACCACGATTCGTTGCGAGTTGCCAAACATCTCTGCTTACAAGATATTGAACCACCGCGCCGCAAAACGCCGTGACGCCCATCACACCGATTCATTGTGGATTTCCCATCAAAACGAACGGCGCCCAATAATACGGATGACCGTAGGCATCTTTGATTGCGAGTTGCGCACGGCGAATTGCGGCCCGCTTGCTTGAGCCTGCGCGAATCTGCGAATACATCTCACGCATGAATTCGGCGGTTGAGCGATCGCTCACCGCCCACAAGCTCGCCACGACTGAGGGTGCGCCGGCGTAAAGAAAACCGCGCACCAATCCGTGCAGCTCGTCACCGGGGAAGACCTTGTTCACCCCGGTATGGCAGGCCGATAGCGTAACCATTTCGGCGTTCAGCCTAAGATCGAGAAGATTGTAAAAGTGCAAATTCGAGTCGGCGAGTTTCAAGAACGAGAACATCGGATTGTCACGGCGAAAATATCCGTGCGAAGCAAGATGCAGGAACCTCGCACGCGGAGCAGCTTCAAGCAAGTTCGTGCGGGTCGCCTGACTCCCAGTCAGAGCTACAGAGTCCGGAAATAAGGCCACAAGCGAATCGATCTCTTCGTCGATGTTGGGCGTGCCGGATTCAGCCAGCCCCAGCGCAACGAGCAATCCCTCGCTCGAAAAATCGGATTTCAAATCGGACGACTGAGAAGACGCTTTCCTCGCTCGGCACAGCTTAAGAACTGAGGCGCTGGGGACGGATGAGATCTCGAATCGTTCGATGAGATAATTCCTGCCATTGTGTAGCGCGTGAAACGGAATGTAATGCAGCGCGCCATGAGGAATGACAATCAGACGATCTGCGCTCACCATCGCTTCAAGCGGGGTGAAAAGCTGTGTGTGAAGTTTGGTCAGAACCTCATTTGCCGCCCGCCGAAGCTGTCCGAAATGGGCTTCGACATACTCTGGGCCATAATGGAACTTGCCGATCTGGAAGCTCAGACTCGAGAGACATCGATCGATCTCGCTTCTGGAAACAATGTCGCGCGCGACCCGAACCTCCTCGCGCGAAACGACAAAAGCCGAAACGCGATCGCCTGTAGTAAAATACTCAACGACCGTCTCTCGGGGTTCGAGCGCTCCGCGCAAGTCGTCTAGCGAAGCACCATCCAGCCGCTGAATCTCAGTGTACTCGGGAGCCTCAGTTTCCATTCGCCGGAAAAGCTGAGAGATCTGACGTTCGCATCGCACGACTGCGCGCCGATAGCGGCTAGCATTTTCTGCGCTGCGCTCATCACCTTTGTCTTCCGCGAGCCCCGCTTGTGAGCTGTACCAGTTCAGATCTTCGATCAATTTGGCGAGCCGCGAGCGCGCCTCGGTAGAGAGTCCTCTCCCGGCAGCGTCCTCGGACGAGCCGCGCACGTATCGTCCGAGCAGTTCCGCGAGAGCTCGTGACTTGGACGACTCAACTAACCTAAAGGCCTCATCGATGAACTCCTCGCTGCCGCTTTCCGCTCTATCAAGGCATGCCGCGATGGCGTCCTCATATGCAGAAATTTTGTCGTGCAGGAAAGTCGCCTTGAACTCGTCGGCTGCGATACCGACACGCATTGCCTCGATGATCTGGATGGTGCGGCGAAAGCTTTCAATGGCCTCCGTGCTTCGATTACGATCGCGTTGAATGCAACCGATCAGATGATGGCATCGATAAGCTACGGAAGGTGCCGCCACGCGCTCAACTGTGTCGAGGGCGGATCTCGCCATCCGCATGGCTCTCGTCATATTGCCTAATTCGTAAGCCGCTCGGGCCGCTAGCAATCGCGCATGTGCCGCTCGCGTCGAGAGGTTTTGCCGCGCAAAGACGCGCAACGAAGCGGCTGCATACTCCGATGCTTCCGCCGGTCGTTTGCGACGAAGCGCCAGTTCGGCCAGGTAGGCGTTAATCAACGCTTCAAGAGTTTTGTTGCTGCTCTGCGCGAACACTTGACGAGCATCCAGCAAATCGCGCTCGGCCTGGTCGAACTGCTGCCTGCCCATCGTCGCAAGCCCGTGCACAACCAAAGCCTGAGCCGATTCGTAGGGCAATCCCAGTTCAGTGAAGCTCGCTTTCGCCAGCTCGGCGTTTTCCACCGCGTCGTCAAACGCGTTTAATGCCAGTAGAATCTCGGCAATTTCATGGTTGCACCATGCGACCAGCTGGGTGCTGCCCAGTCGAGTCAGTTCTTCGCGAGCCTGATAGTGAGTCGTCAGCGCAGAATTGTAGTCGCCACGCAGGAATTGCAGGTAGCCGATATGAAATCTGGTTTGAGCCGCCCACAACGACTGCCCTGCGCGCTCCATCGCATGCATTGCTCCCTCGAGCAGATCAAGCGCTTCGCCGTGTCGGTCGGTCTCCATCAGCGCGTGCGATAGGTTGGTGTCAACAACTGCGCGCATGCTCTCGTCTCCCTCGGAGGTGAAGATGCGTCGTGCGCGCTCGTAGTGCCGGATCGCTTTGCGATAGCGATCAAGCCGGTAATACAGAATGCCGACGTTGGTTTCCAATTGGGCAAGATATAAGGGCGCATTTTTTGATAGGACACGACGGGAAGCGCGCGACTGCGCAAACGCATCGTCGTAGCGACCCATCTGTGTAAGAGCAAACACGCGGTGCATTTGTATTATCGCCGTATCCGTCCTCAACCCTGCGGCTCGGGTTGCCTGAATTGCGCTTTCGTAGAGCGCGTCGGCTTCGGGATAACGGCCAATGTGATGCAATACACGAGCACGACCGGCCTCGGCGAAGGCACGTGAGGTCGAATCGCCGATCAGCGCCGCGACCTCCTCGACGCGTTCCGCCAGCTGATCGGCCGCTTTTAAGTCGAATCCGATCAAGCGATCAACTTCAGTTTTAAGCGCGGAGACGGTCTCCCACGTTGCAGCAGAGCTGCCTTCGCGGAGAAATGCTGCGGCGCTTTCGGCGCCAATTAACTTTCGTGCATCGTCGTTGCTCACGTTCTTACGTCAGCCCTTATTTTAGTAAACTCTCTCATATTCGAAATATCAGAAAAGGCGTCGGCTAGGATTCAACCAATGGCAGATCAGGGACGGTAATGTGTCCTTCAGATAACTCGATTCGTAACTTGTAAACGCCATACTTCATTCCACTGACCTTAAATTCTCCCATCTCGTTCGTTACGGCCGAGTAGACCGACTCCTTTCCTTGCTCGATCACAAGGTTCAATCCTGAAACCGACTCAAAATTCGCCTCGCCCTCTTTGAGCACTTGCCCAACAAGATCAGCACGTTTCCGTTCAACCGGAGCAATCTGCAAATCGATATTATAGTTGTCGGCGCGATAGAGAAGCTGTCGATTGACAGTCTCGCTTGAGCGGACTCCCGCCAATGCAGCACTCCCGAAACTGTCGAAAACCAGCGAAGCGACTAACTTTCCGATACGCTCGGCGATCCTGGGACGTTGTACGGCATCGAAGACTCTGACTGCCCGCTTGAAGACCCACTCCGGCGGTCTGATTGTGTCATCACTTGAAGATACAAGTCGTACGCGTTCATACCACGTTAGGCTTTCAGCGCAAGTCAAACACCCCGTAGCCAAATGGGCTGCTACTCTCGTCCGATCCGGTTCCTCGATCGCGTTGTCGAAGTAGTCAATCAAATTCTCAAAGCTGGGGCATCTCATTGTTGTGATCCTCGGTCTGTTCATCCATCTCAATAGAGCGGAAATGGCCCGGATAAATACTGGTCAGCGCACTGACAGTCAAATTTTGTTTTGCAATATCCTCTTTAGCTTTTCCAGGCAACGAGCTCGTGTAGGACCGACAGACGGCACTGGCATGGCCATTCTACGGGCGATATCAGAGTAAGAGGACTCCTCGCGCTCGTAGAAGAGCATTGTCAACAACTGGCGACAGCGTTCAGAAAGCGTCTTGATCGCATCGCGAAGCATCTGCTGACGCTCGAGCAACTCGTGTTGTTCGTCTGCTCGTAGACCGGCTGACGGGATCTGAGACAAGAAATCGAGTTCGCTTCCGTCATCTGAGCTTGGTGTTTGAGATTCGCGCCTGCTGTGAGCAGCGACTCGCCAACATTCGCGCGAGGTAGTGGTGATCAGCCAGGAGCTTATTTTGTCGTGTTCGCGTAGGGTCGCAAGCTTCTCGAAGAGTTTGAGACAAACGGATTGAAAGATGTCTGCTGCGTCGTCAGGCGAGAGGCGAGCCTTCAGAGGAATGGAATAGATCAACCGCTGATAACGATGGATTAGCGCCTCCCATGCTTCACGTTCCCCGCTGAGACACGCGGCTATCAGGTCTCGGTCCTCCCGCCTGGCGAAGTCTGAGGTCAACGCAGTCGCGGCCTGGCTTTTCATCTTCGTCACGAAACGATTATATCTGGGGTACTGAGATACAAGTAGTATTACATCGTAACAAACAGTCTGTTTTGGTAGGAAGCATAGTCCGAGACAAGAGCGAAGTTAGGTGTCGCGCGAAACCTGAAGGCAACAGTTTCCACTGAATGAACTCGAGCTGCTCGGCACTACTCTAGTGCCCGAACAGCTCGATGTCATCTGTATGTTTTTGATTCTGTCAGTCTGCGACTTGAATCTTGGTTGCGACGAGTGAGCCGTCTGCTAACTTCAGACCTTTCGCTTTGACTCTTGTACCGAGTGCGAAGGCACCGTGTTCAGCTTTCAGTTTCGTAGATGAAGTGACATGTACGATGCGGTTGTCAATCATCCAGTCGCCTACCAAGTTTGGACTGGTCGGCAGGCTCTGAATCATCCCAATTACCTTGGCGCTTTGGCCTTCATCGGGTGATCCGCCGGTGTCGCTCGATGCTTTCTTAATTTCGATCTTCGTTGCGTCAATCGAGCCATCGGGATGGCTTGTTCCCTTAACTTCCACCGAAGCTCCGACCACTACTGGACCGTTCTCCTGGTCAATGATGGTAGCAGCGGTAACGTGGACCGTCCGGCCGCTCACTTTCCAATCACCAATGAAGCCCGGAGTGTTCGGTAAGCTCTCAATCACACCGTTAAGCTCGTCCCGGCCATCGTTTCCGTTGACATTGGACTCGACTTCGATCTTCGACGCATCCATGGAGCCGTCCGCGCGCAAGGTTCCTTCAATTTCTACAAAAGCCCCGACCGCTACGGGCCCTTCTTCGGTATTGATTTTTGTAGTGGTGGAAACGTGTATTGTGCGTCCCCCGACTCTCCAATCACCGATGAAACCCGGTGCTGCAGGGAGGCTTTCGATGGTGCCCATGAACTTTGTTTCATTCTCATTTTCGTTCTCTGCAGCTTCTTTGACATCGATTTCTTGAGCGTCAATAGAATTGTCGGAACGGGTTGTACCCTCGATCTTAACCGTTGCGCCCACGGCTACAGCGCCATCTTCTTGCTCGATCCGGGTAGTCGAGGTCACGTGGACGGTACGTCCGCTAACTTTCCAATCTCCGATGAAGCCTGCCGTGTTGGGCAAGCTCTCGATTACGCCGGTGAACTGGGTTTCGTTGTCCTTGCCGTAAGCCGCGCTTACTAGTACAAAGCCCAGCGTCAGCGCTAGCAGCGAGAGATTTCTGAACACAGTGCGTTTCATTTTGCCTCCAATTTTTTTGTTAGTCCCACTTTTTGAACAGAGGCGAATTTTAGATAAAAAATACCTCCTCTCTCAGGCACGTGCCATTCTTCTTTTAGAATGGGTTGATCGGCGAAACCGTCAGTAGTTGACAAATTCAATACGCGTCGAAATGAATATAAAAGACCGTCAGCTTGTTGTAGCCGACGGCCTCCGGAAGCTATGCAATTAATTTGCACGAGGAAGCTGCGAATCGAGCGCCGCGAGAGTGGTCACGCGGCATTCACGCGCTGCTGCAGTAAGCGGCGCAGCTTCAACCTTCCCTTGTGCAACTGCGATTTAGAAGTTCCCGCGCTGCAGCCGAGCATTTTGGCGATTTCCTCGTGTTCGTAGCCCTCGACATCGTGGAGCACAAATACTGTGCGGTAGCCCGGAGGAAGCTGCGCGATCGCGTCTTCGAGTCCTATGCGATCGACGATCGGCATCGCTTCGGGGTTGATCGTGTCTGGGTCGATCGAATCCGGCATCTCGCCGTCATCAGTCGTCAGCTCGGATCGAACCGAGCGCTTGCGGAAATGCATAAGAACTTGATTGACGGTCAGTCGATGCAACCAGGTTGTAAACGCCGCCTCGCCACGAAACGAGCCGATCTTGCGATGTAGCTGAATGAATACTTCCTGGGTGAGATCTTCGGCTTCGGCAATGTTGCCGGTCATTCTAAGGCAGATCGAATAAACTCGTCGATAATGCTTGCGATAGAGATCTTCGAACCCGCTCATCGCGTCGCCGGCTAAAGCCGCATTCAATCCGGCGTCGGATTTAATCGAGATCGCGTTGGTTGACATCTGTCGTTCCTCCGAGTGTTCGCTAAGAACCTTTGTCCGTGTCGCTGAAAATAACGTCGGAACAGAGAATAGCTACTGGCGTGCCAGCCGTCGCTTTGTGATGACTGCGCTTAAGGCCTCATTCTTACAGCAATTATCGCCTGGTTAGTGGACCTTCCGGGGACTTCCGGCAAGCGTCGACTTCTGGTTATGGTATGAGGTCACACGAAATAGTGTGCGGTCGGGTTAGGTTGGAGCGATCTGAAAAACTAGAGCCGCCGGGCTAATAGATCTGCTACGCGGGACAATAACGCCTCGTCTTGCTGGCCAAACGCCTTCTCCAGGTCGCTGTCGATATCTATCTGCCCCAGAATCGCTGAACCGCGTCGAATCAGCACAACGATCTCCGAGCGCGTGCCGACACTGCACGCCAGGTAGTTATCAAGCTTCGTGACATCGGCAACGATTTGGTTCGCGCCTTCGGCTACGGCGACACCGCAGACTCCGACGCCGACCGGTATTCGAACGTGCTCGGTTGGCTTACCGATGTAGTTGTGAAGCACAAGCGTATCGCCGTCTAAGAGGTATATGCCTACCCAGTCGTAGCGCTCGTGCTCTTCCTTGAGCGTGCGCACCGCAAAATCAAGTAGCTCATCAACCGTCGCATCGGAGTTAACCTTGTGTTCGATGTTGGCCACGATCTGGTCAGCGGTATTCATTTGTTCGCGTTGAGCTCCGTTCTTTTCATTGTTGCTTCATATACGATCCGAGAAACATCTGCGATTAACTTGTGGGCGCGATTCTCATCTTCGATCCCGCGCGTCAGCACTATCAGCACGTACGGCTTTCGATTTGGCGGATAAACAATCGCTGCATCGTGATTGATTTTGGTTATTGAGCCGGTCTTGTGCGAGACGCGCACTGCGGGCGGCAAACCCGCCGGCACGCCTTCGTTGAATTTTTGATCGAGCATGATTTTTATCATGTCGTCGGATGCCTTTCGTGAAACGGCGCTACGCTCCGCTATTCGATGGAAGATGATCATCAGATCGCGCGCGGTAGTCGTGTTGTTCAAACCTCTTTCAAAGGCTTTTCCATCCTCGACGCCTCGCAGCACGCGCATGTTGTTAGCGCCAATCGCTCGCATCAAATCCATGACACGGGCCGGCGTGACTTGTTCGATGAGCAGGTTTGCGGCCAGATTGCTGCTGACGGTGATCATCAATCGAACAAGCTCGCGAACGGTTTCATTCTGGCCGACTTTCTTGTAAAGCGATTGATCCGAATCGCTCTCCGGGTCCAGGACGTAGTGACTACCGTCGACGATGCTGCGGAAGTCATTCCTGACTTGAATGCGTTGATCGAGCGATAACTTTCCCTCGGCCACCTGATGAAAGACTTCCATCATCACTGGCACTTTCATCGTGCTTGCCGCGTGAAAGTTGATATCGCCGTTGATCAACAACTCGTGGCCAGTCGCCATATCGTGGTACGCGACGGCTACCGTTTCGGCGCCGCTCGCTCGAACAAGCGCCTCGATTTTCGCCTTAAGCTCAGAATCGTCATTAGTTGCGGAAAAACCCGGCGAGACAAAACACAAGAATGCAGTGAGAAGGCCGAGCACGAATGCTCGGATTACCAAAGAAGAATTTTGAAGTGATGTTCGACCCTCTGCCCGATATCGCATCGTGTTCAGGAACTCTTGAGCGCGCGGGCCATCAAACCCAGGCCTGCTGCAAACAAGGCGAGCATGATTATGACGTTGAAAAGACTCGTTTGACGAAAATAGATTTGAAGATTCGCGAGGATGCCGACGAAGATAATGACCGTTCCCGCGCCGGCCAGCACCCAACCGGCGATCGACTTGCCGTCAAAGAACAAGAGTCCCAGTCCTATCACAAGCGGAATCAGAGTCAAGCCAAATGTGTTCGTTCCCCACCAGCTCCAGTAACCGCTGGTTACCTGGACCTGGTTCATTATCAGGTAGCCGCCGGCGACTGTAAGCGCGGCTCCGAATATGAACATTCCAAGTCCACCGGGTGTCCCGCCCGGACCTTGAAATCGTCGCGAAGTCTTAGAGCTGTTTGGTTGTTGCTGTGGTTCTGCCGCGGTCACGCAGCGAAGCGTAACATCGAACAGCAAGGGACGCAAAGCTGAAGCGTGAGAATAACACGTGAAACGTGAAACGTGAAAAAAATGAAACTTGGAGAAGCGAGACGAACGCTTTCACGGTTCACGTTTCATCTATGGATAACGCAAATTGAGGTCGCCCGAAATGGAAGACATTTTCAGGTGACGAGAGCCCGAGCCAAGAGTAGTACGCGCCGAGCTCCGCGAACCATACCGCTCCGTGCGGACCTCAACCCCGAAATCGGTTTTGATGGAACCACTGAAGCTCGACATATCGACTTCAGCGTCGAGGCTGGCAGGTAGGGTCACGCTGACATTGCCGCTAACGGATGAAAACTTCATGTCGTCGCTTCCATCCAGCCGCGCGATTTCTACGCCTACGTCGCCGCTCACTGAAGAAGCGCTCACCGAACCGGAGACATCTTTGATATGAACCCCGCCGCTGACCGACGACGCATGCAGCCTGCCAGTCGCGCCGGTCACGCTGACCTCGCCGCTCACCGACGACACATGATCGAAATCGTAATTGATCGAGCGTGGGACCTGCAGGTCGAAATTGACACTCGCGTCGCAGTTGCAATGTTTAGGATAGCGGACTCCAAGATCGATGTTTGCTGTCCCGCTTCGGTCTTCGATTTCTACCATGTCGCGATCGCGTCCCGACTTCGTAGCCTTAACCAGAATGGCGTCTCCATCGTAAGCAGTAACAGTAACGTCGCCCGATACAGTGCCGACTCGGACCTGACTGCCGGCGCCCAGCCTGTACGTCTTCTGAAAGTCCTGCGCGTTGGCAGTCGATGCGATCGCGGGGCCGAAGATTGCGAGTAAGAAAGTGATTCGCATTAAGCGCGTCTTCATTGGTTGATCCTCCGTTGCAGTCTGTTTTCCTTCGTTAGATTGAGTTAGTGGCGCAGAAGCAAGAAAGGTTTCAAATGCTCACGTAACTGAGTGTTGAGTTGACGAGCGCGGATGGCGGTACCAGAATAGTTTGTCGAACGAATGAAGCCAATCATGATTCGAGCGATTGCCAGCGTCTTGGTTTTGTTGACTCTCATCGGCTGCGGTACTGCGCCTGCCCCGACTCGCTCGAACAGTCAACCGTTTTCAATTATCTCGGAACAAGCAGACCCGGCTGCGGGCAGTGACACTCTGCTGATCAAAGTCGCAGGACCCGCCACCGAATCAAATGTTAAGTCGGCTGCTGAATCAGCCATCGCAAGCCGCAAGGGCGAGTACCGACACTTGATCGTTAAGTCGTACGTCGAAGGCATGACCGCAAGCGACGCTCCATTCGCTCTTTCACGATTTGAGGATGGCGTCGTGACTCATAAGTTCAACGCGATGGCAGAGACGCAGCGAATACCAACTCACTAGCGATGACTTGCGCTTCCACAACAACGAGATTGTCCGAGCCGGAAATCAACGAAAGACTGTTGCTTTTGAATGGTTGGTCCACGGTTGAACACTGGATCGAAAAGCAATTCAGCTTCACGGACTTTCTGCGGGCGATGTCGTTCGTCAACGCCGTGGCATATCTCGCCGAGGCCGTGAACCATCACCCGGACATCATCATTCATTACAACGAGGTTAAATTGAAAAACTGGACGCACGCTGCCGGTGGCATAACGGAGTACGACTTCATGCTGGCCGAGCAAATTGAAGCGCTGCCGATGCTTCGAACAATCAAACAGGAGTAAAAATGGGACTCATTTCCGAATCCGACAGAGAAACAATCCGAAATCATTTCGACGATCGTCTGGATGGCGAGGTCGAGATCGTGATGTTCACCGAACACGAATCGCCGATCATCATACCGGGAAAGCAACCTTGTGAAACGTGCTCGCAAACTCAAGAACTGCTCGAAGAGGTCGCTTCATTGTCGGACAAACTCAAGCTGACGGTGAACGAAATCTCGAAAGCGAAAGAGGAAGCATTCGCCCTTGGGATCGATCGCGTGCCGGCATTTGTTTGCAAAGGCGCGTCGCGCGGCCAAGTGAGATTCTTTGGCATACCATCGGGGTACGAGTTCTCAGCTTTGATCGCCGACCTGATAGATGTCTCGACCGGGACGACCGAGTTGAGCGACGAGACAAGAGAATTTCTCGGCGGGCTGACCGAAAACGTGAACATCAAAGTCTTCACGACACCTACGTGACCGTACTGTCCCGCCGCGGCCAGGATGGCTCACCAAATGGCGGTTGAAAGCGCGCACGTTACGGCGGATGTGATCGAAGCGATGGAGTTTCCTGATCTCGCGCAGCGATACGGCGTTCGAGGAGTGCCAAAGATCGTGATCAACGAAAGCACGGAATTCGTAGGCGCGCTGCCCGAGGAACAGTATCTCGCTCACGTTCGCGCTGCAGTCGAAGCAAACGGCAAAGCAACATCGGAGTAAGCTCGCCGTTGCAGTCTTATGATCCTTTTCTCCCGATTTCTCAGGTTGAACTCTGAGCAGTCATCGACTATCGTGATGTCCTCTCACCGCGCCTCAGGAAAGGAAATACTATGGACTTCGAATACTCCGACAAAGTTAAGGGACTGCAGAAAAAACTTCTCGCCTTCATGGACGAACACGTTTATCCGAATGAGAAGAAGTTTTACGATCAAATAGCAGAAGGTGATCGCTGGCAGCCGACCGCAATCATTGAAGAGTTGAAGCCGAAAGCGCTAGCGGCCGGGCTATGGAATTTGTTTCTCCCGGAAAATCCTTACGGGGAGGGATTGTCGAACCTCGAATACGCCCCGCTTTGCGAGATCATGGGCCGATCGCATATGGCGCCGGAGGTTTTCAACTGTTCTGCGCCCGATACGGGAAACATGGAAGTGCTCGCGCGTTACGGCAGCGATGAACAAAAAGAGCGTTGGCTCAAGCCGCTGCTCGACGGAAAGATTCGTTCGTGCTTTGCGATGACCGAACCCGCAGTCGCTTCATCGGACGCAACCAATATCAAGGCAAGCATCGTTCGCGATGGCGAAGACTACATTATCAATGGGCACAAATGGTGGAGCTCCGGCGCGGGCGATCCTCGTTGTAAGATCGCGATCTTCATGGGGAAAACCGATGCGGAGGCCGCGCTGCACAAACAGCAATCGATGATTCTTGTCCCGATGGATGCTCCCGGAGTCAAGATAAAGCGAATGCTCACCGTGTTCGGCTACGATCACGCGCCTCACGGACACGGCGAAGTTGTATTCGAAGACGTGCGCGTTCCCGCCTCGAACATTTTGCTGGGCGAAGGTCGAGGATTTGAAATCGCTCAGGGGAGATTGGGGCCGGGCCGCATTCACCATTGCATGAGACTGGTCGGATTGGCCGAGCGCGCGCTGGAAACGATGTCCAAGCGAGTGCGCTCGCGCGTTGCATTCGGAAAACCAATCGCTGCGCAAGGCACGATTCGCGCCGACATTGCCAACTCGCGAATCGAGATCGAGCAATCTCGACTGCTCACGTTGAAGGCCGCTCATATGATGGACACGGTCGGCAACAAAGCAGCGCGCGCTGAGATCGCTATGATCAAAGTAATAGCGCCGAACATGGCGTTGAGAGTGATCGATCGCGCGATCCAGGCTTGCGGGGGCGGAGGCGTCTCGCAGGAGTTCGAGCTTGCCGCCGCATGGGCCAACGCTCGCACACTGCGGCTTGCCGACGGACCAGATGAAGTTCATCGCGAAGCAATTGCAAAGCTCGAGCTGAGAAAGTACGAGTAACTCGAGGGGAGATGAAACTCAGGGACAAAGTCGCAGTTGTTACCGGAGGCGCGAACGGCATTGGCCGCGCGCTGTGCAATCGATTCGCCGCAGAAGGCACCCGAGCGGTTGTCGTTGCAGATTTGGATATCGACCGCGCCGATCAGCTCGCGAACGAAATTGGCGGGATGGCGGTGGAAACCAACGTCGGCGACGAAGCCTCCATCATCAATCTTGTTAGACGAACCACTGAAGCTTATGGAGTAATAGATTTGTTCTGTTCAAACGCGGGCATTGGCACTCCGGGAGGCGCTGACGAGCCGAACGAGATTTGGCAACGCATTTGGGAAGTGAACGTGATGGCTCACGTGTATGCCGCGCGCCACGTCTTGCCTGGCATGCTTGCCAGAGGCGAAGGTTACATTCTGGCAACCGCTTCGGCTGCGGGCTTGCTGAGCCAGATCGGATCCGCGCCTTATTCGGTGACCAAGCACGGCGCTGTTGCTTTTGCTGAGTGGCTCTCGATCACTCACGGCGACGCGGGTATCAAGGTTTCGTGTTTGTGCCCTCAAGGTGTGAACACAGACCTGCTAAAAAAGTCAGCAGGCGGGCCGGGGGATTTCCTTCGAACGAATGCTCTCGAGCCTGATGACGTCGCCGATGCTGTCGTGAAGGGAATTGACGAAGAGCGCTTTTTGATCCTGCCTCATCCCGAGGTCGCGGAGTATATGCGCCGCAAAGCCACCGACTACGATCGATGGCTTCGCGGCATGAGAAGACTTCAAGCGAGTTTCAGAACGCTGAGCTCAAACGCGCAATGAAGTTATTCAGAGTTCGCGACTACTTCTTCGCAAAGACTAGTTTGGTATCCTGCGTTCCGCGCGGACTCTCCGACACTCGGTGAACCTTAAGCGTCTTCCCACCGTCGGCCAGCTCCCAATGCTCGGTCGTCATTATCGTGACGTCGTTGCCCTGCACGCTGACCTTTCGCACGGAGTTGAGCTCGAGAACCTTTCCGTCGTCTTGCCACTTTGCTTTAAGAGTGGCTTTGCCCGGCATTCGTCCCGCCACGTCCATCGTGGTTTCACTGCCATCGAGATTGTAAGTTCTCTTTTGCGGCGGTATATCTTGCGGAGCGCCCGAGAAGGTCGCTTCAACGGCGAACGACTTGGTGTCCTGTGTGACGACCCACGTTTGATCGACGCTCGCCATCGGACCCTGAAGCCCTTCGCTCTTGCTCTTGTCCAGCGACCATGTGCCGGCGAAGTTCGTCGGCGATGCGCTCACCGACCAGAAGCCAACCATCAAAACACTAAACAGACTAAGAAATGCTACAGACCTCTTCATCATCTACTCTCCTTGAATTCAGTTGAAAAATTATTTGCGGAGACTTGAAGCTGATAGAACTTTGCATTGTTTCCGCTGATAGCCAGGACGCCACAAGGCTTACGGCGGTTACAATGAAATCCCTTCGATGCCCGAAGCCTGTAACAACCAATCAAGGACGTTTCCACGCCAGCATCATTCCGTCACGTACCGTCAAGCACACATTCTCGACTCGCGGATCTGATTGCACGAGCTTATCAAAATCAACGATCGCATGATCGTCGCTTGATTCAGGATGGAGAACGCGGCCGCTCCACAGAACATTATCGGCGACGATCAAGCCGCCGGGTCTCACAAGCGGAAGACAAGCTTCATAGTAATTCGAATAGTTCCCTTTGTCTGCGTCGATGAAGACCATATCGATAGGACCGCTGAGCGTGTTGATCGTTTCGAGCGCCGGGCCCATTCGAACTTCGATCTTGTGACCATGCGGACTTTCATTGAAGTAACGCCGGGCGATTGCTTCGGCCTTCGGATCGACATCACAGGTGATGAGATGCCCGTCGTCTGGTAAGCCTTCGGCCATCATAAGCGCGCTGTAGCCCGTGAACATTCCGATCTCCAGGACCTGTCGCGCTTCAGTCAATCGAACGAGCATTTTCAGAAAGCGGCCTTCGATCCGGCCCACTTGCATCTGCGGGCTCTTCATTGTTGCGTAGGTTTCGTCCCGCAGACGGAGATACAATTCCGATTCCGGTTTCGTGTGATCGTGAGCGAATCGCCCAACGGCTTCGTCTATGAAATTCATTGTTGGTAGCTCCTGCTGATGCCATCAATCGGCGTTCATTAATCATTCAAGCATCGATGTATCGAGCAGCCGTGCACCGTGAATAATCCTTAACACATAAACCGTCTTCCTGAGATTCGAAACACAGTTCGATACTTACCGTAAAGAAGATGTCGATATCGCGTGCCCAAGATGTCATTTTCAGGAATCAACGGACATCGCTCAGGAAACCGTCCGAGAGTATTCATTTGTCGTTCGAGCCGCCCAATGAACTTATTTGCGTCGTCCAGACTATCGGCAGCTATAAATTGCCAGATTTCCGTGATGTCAAGCTTGGCTGACTTGGTCAGTCTAACGTGAAATCTTGTGGGCACGCTTGAACTCATGCAAGAATGAGCGCATCGAGCTTACTCGATTTGCGGCGATGTCTTCTTCTCTGGCGGCGAGTAATCTCCCGATATTGCTGGCTTTGAGATGCTTTTCGTATGTCTTCGCGTCGAGAATGACGGCATCCGCCCTGCCATTCGTGGTTATATTACGGGCCGCCCAGTTTTGTGAATCTGATCGAGGATCTTCCTGGCGTTGCGCTTCAAATCGGTAACGGGACGAATATCTTCGGTCAGCTTTACGGACATCATTTGCTCCTTGCTCGCGAGATCACAATTGAATTTAGCACCCGGTTGCAGGAATCCACAAGAATGTTTGGTGTCTAATTTCAACTTAAGACACCGCCGAATGGTTCGTATTTCCTCCCCCCTTGACAATCTACAAGAGAGCGCAGTACGATGCCCCCCTGTAGATAATCGAGGGGAGTGACAATGGCCAAACCGACTGACTTGCTACAGGGCACGCTCGATATGCTCATCTTGAAAACGCTGGCTTTGGGGCCAATGCACGGTTGGGGAATATCTCAGCGAATTCAGCAGGTTTCCCGGGACGTGCTGGTGATCAATCAGGGCTCGCTCTATCCGGCGTTGTATCGGCTCGAGCAGCAAGGGCTGGTAAAAACCGAATGGGGAAGCTCTGAAAATAACAGGCAAGCGAAATTCTATGAACTGACTCGCGCGGGTCGAAAGCAGCTCGCGGAGGAGACGGAAAACTGGGGACGGCTTTCGGCGGCCGTCGAGCGAATACTGCAAACAAGCTAACCGCCAAGAAGGCTTCCGAAGGCGGACGGAGGCTCGCGCGGTGTTGAACTCGATGTGGAGGCTTGGGGTATGTTCAGAAAAAGTTCAGACGCCCTGCGATCGCTCTTTCGAAGAGAGAGGGTCGAGCGAGATCTTAATGAAGAATTAAGTTTCCATCTTGAAATGGAAATCGAAAAGAATATTTCGCGCGGCATGCAACCGGTCGAAGCGCGTGCTCAAGCGTTGCGAAGCTTCGGCGGAGTCGAAAAATTCAAGGAAGAGTGCCGCGATGTTCGAGGCGGAACACTGATCGAATCCTTCGTTCGCGATGCACACTACGGTATGAGGATTCTGTTTAGG
>Ga0075426_10001242_pt1 | contig 18060 bp, 18 predicted proteins | sample SoiMethybrSBSTD5_FD_75304 | JGI IMG/M metagenome (GOLD analysis project Ga0075426, IMG submission 75304) | Bulk soil microbial communities from a Populus tree surrounding site in Tennessee, USA - Soil MetaG P. TD hybrid SBSTD5 | ecosystem: Environmental > Terrestrial > Soil > Tree plantation... | reverse complement strand
CTCGGCGGCTACCAGGGCGGAAAGATGCTCTTTCTCGGGCTCGGCACCGGGCTCGGATCGGCGCTGATCGTTGACGGGGTGATCGTGGCGATGGAACTGGGCCACCTGCACTACTCGAAGCGATGCAACTACGAAGACTATGTCGGCCAGCAGGGGCGAAAGCGTCTCGGCGACGAGAAATGGCGCGCCATGGTGGCGGCGGTGGTGCGCGGTCTGCGCAAAGCGCTGCTGCCCGACTATGTCGTGCTGGGCGGAGGCAACGTCAAGAAGCTGAAGCGGCTGCCGCCGCAGACGCGCCGCGGGGACAACTCCAACGCCTTTGTCGGCGGGTTTCGCCTGTGGCAGCAGAGCCGTTCGAGGAAAGGACGGCATGCAAGCGCCCGATGAGGTTGTGTTCCTCGTCGATTGCGACAACACGCTGCTCGACAACGACCGCGTGCAAGCCGACCTGCGTGCGCACCTCGAGCGCGAGTTCGGCGCACGCAACCGCGATCGCTACTGGGAAATCCTCGAAGGGCTGCGCGAAGAGCTGGGCTACACCGACTACCTGGGCGCGCTGCAGCGCTACCGGCTGAGCGCGATGAACGATCCGCGGCTGCTGCTGATGTCGGCGTACCTTGTCGACTATCCGTTTGCCGGGCGCCTCTATCCGGGCGCGCTCGCCGCGCTCGCGCACCTTCGCTCCTTCGGACCGACGGTGGTGCTGTCGGACGGCGACGTGGTCTTCCAGCCGCGCAAGGTTCAGCGCTCGGGACTGTGGGACGCCGTCGATGGCCGGGTGCTGATCTACATCCACAAGGAGCAGATGCTGCGTCAGATCGAGCGGCTCTACCCCGCGCGTCATTACGTCATGGTGGACGACAAGCTGCGCATCCTCGCCGCGATGAAGAAATCCTGGGGCGAGCGGCTGACCACGGTGTTCGCGCGCCAGGGACACTACGCGCTCGACCCCGCAATCCTCGCCGCCTATCCGGCGGCCGACCTCGCCGTCGAGGCCATCAGCGAGCTCGCGCGCTGCGAGTTAACCACTTTTCTCGGAAGGCAACATGAAAACGACCCGAAAATTGCATGAGCTCGGCCAAAGACTCTGGCTCGACAACATCACGCGCGGGCTGCTGACGAGCGGCACGCTGCGTCGCTATATCGACGAGTATTCGGTGACCGGGCTCACCTCCAACCCGACTATCTTCGACAAGGCGATCGGCGAGGCAGCCTTCTACGATGCCGCCATCCGCCGCAAGACGGCCGAAGGCAAATCCGGAGAAGCGCTGTTCTTCGAGCTCGCCCTCGAGGACCTGACGCAGGCGGCTGACCTCTTTCGCCCGGTCCACGATTCCACCGGCGGGCTCGACGGCTGGGTGTCGCTCGAGCTTTCGCCCCTGCTCGCGCACGATACGGCCGGCAGCATCAAGGCGGCGGCAGAGCTCTACCGCCGGGCAAAGCGGCCTAATCTGTTCATCAAGATTCCGGGAACGCCCGAGGGCGTCCCGGCGATCGAGGAGGCGATCTTCGCCGGCGTGCCGATCAATGTGACGCTCCTTTTCTCACGCGAGCAGTATCTCGCCGCGGCCGAGGCTTACCTGCGCGGCATCGAGCGACGCATCGCGGCCGGTCTCGCGCCGCAGGTCAGCTCCGTGGCCTCGATCTTCATCAGCCGCTGGGACGTGTCGGTGAAAGACAGGGTGCCGCCGGCGCTGCGCAATCGCCTGGGAATCGCCATCGCTCGCCGCGCCTATAAGGCGTATGTCGAGCTTCTCGCTTCGCCTCGATGGCTCACGCTCGCCGCCGCCGGCGCCTGGGAGCAGCGCCTACTCTGGGCGAGCACGGGCACCAAGGATCCGCAGGCGCCGGACACGCTGTACATCGAAGCGCTCGCGGCGCCGAATACCATCAACACCATTCCCGAAAAGACCCTGCTCGCCTTTGCCGAGCACGGCGAGCTGAAAGGCAAGATGCCGATGGACGGCGGCGATGCCGAAGAAGTGCTCGCGCAGTTCGCATGCGCGGGCGTCGACGACGCGGCGCTCGCCGCTAAGCTCCAGCGCGAGGGTGCCGAAGCCTTCGACAAGTCATGGCACGACCTGCTCAAGCGCATCGCCTCGAAGAGCGCCATGCTGGAGAACGCCGCGCATCCATGAGCGATCTTCCGGTGTGGAAAGAGCTCGAGGCGCACGCCCAGAGGCTCCGCGCGGTGCACCTGCGCCGGCTCTTCGCTGACGATGCTCGGCGCGGCGAGCGCTTTGCAGTGGAAGCTGCCGGCCTTTATCTCGACTACTCGAAGAATCGCATCGACGGCGAGACGCTGCGCCTGCTCTTGCGCCTTGCCGAGGAGCGCGGGCTACGTGCACGCATCGAAGCGATGTTCCGCGGCGAGAAGATCAACACGACCGAGCAGCGCGCCGTTCTGCACACTGCTTTGCGCGCACCCAAGGGCGAGCGGATCCTGGTCGACGGGGTCGACGTCGTGCCCGAAGTCCACGCGGTGCTGGAGCGCATGGCCGCATTTGCGCAGCAGGTCCGAAGCGGCGACTGGCTCGGCCATACCGGCAAGCGCATCCGCAACGTCGTCAACATCGGCATCGGCGGCTCCGACCTCGGCCCGGTGATGGCCTACGAGGCGCTGCGTCACTACAGCCAGCGCGAGATGACTTTCCGCTTCGTGTCCAACGTCGACGGCACGGACTTCGCCGAGGCGACGCGCGATCTCGATCCCGCACAGACGCTCTTCATCGTCTGCTCGAAGACCTTCACCACGCTCGAGACGCTGACCAACGCCCATGCCGCGCGCGCCTGGAGCCTGCGCGCGCTCGGCGACGAGCGCGCAGTGCGCCGGCACTTCGTCGCCGTGTCGACCAATGCCGAGGGCGTGGCGCAGTTCGGCATCGACACCGCCAACATGTTCGGCTTCTGGGACTGGGTCGGCGGCCGCTACTCGATGGATTCGGCGGTGGGGCTTTCGACCATGCTCGCAGTCGGGCCGGAACACTTCCGCGCCATGCTGGCGGGCTTTCACGCGATGGACCTGCATTTCCGCGCTGCGCCGTTCGAGCGCAACCTGCCGGTGCTGATGGGGCTGCTCGGCGTCTGGAACAGCAATTTCCTCGGTGCTGAAACGGTCGCGGTGCTGCCCTACGAGCAATATCTCAAGCGCTTTCCCGCTTATCTGCAGCAATTGACGATGGAGAGCAACGGCAAGCACGTCGCGCTCGATGGCGCGCGCGTCGACTACCAGACCGGGCCGATCTACTGGGGCGAGCCCGGCAGCAACGGCCAGCATTCGTTCTACCAGCTCATCCACCAGGGCACGCGGCTCATCCCCTGCGACTTCATCGGCTTCTGCCGGCCGCTGAATCCGCTGGGCAGGCAGCACGATCTCCTGATGTCGAACCTCTTCGCGCAGAGCGAGGCGCTCGCCTTCGGCAAGACGCAAAGCGAGGTCGAAGCCGAGGGCACGCCGCGCTCGCTCGTGCCGCACCGCGTGTTCGAGGGCAATCGTCCGAGCAACACGATCCTCGCCGAGCGCCTGACGCCCGAATCACTCGGTGCTCTGGTCGCGCTGTACGAGCACAGCGTATTCACGCAAGGCGCGATCTGGAACATCGACTCCTTCGACCAGTGGGGCGTCGAGCTGGGCAAGGTGCTGGCGCAGAAAACCGCTGCCGAGCTCGAAAGCGCCACCGAGCCCAAGCTCCAGCACGACAGCTCGACCAATGCGTTGATTCGCCGCTACTGGCGCTTCAAAGGCGAAGCCGGGTGAGCCACGACTCTTTTGCCGCAAGCCTCAGCGCGGCAGACGACCGGGTTCGCCTGAGCCACTGGCTGCCGCCGAAGTCCGGCGTGCCGCCCAAGATCCGCATCGGCGGGCGCTGGATCAACATTCTGTGGGCCGTGCCGCTCGCCTTCGGGCTGCTGGTTCTGGGCGTGGCGATCGCGCAGGCGTTGCGGCAGGTGCCGGCGGTCCAGGAATTCCTGCTGCGCTATCCCGGCGTGCCAGCGTCGGCGCCCGCGGTCACCACGGGCTTTCCGGCCTGGCTGCGGCTGCTGCACTTCCTCAACCTATTCTTCATGACCTTCATTGTCCGCGCCGGGGTGCAGATCCTCGCCGACCATCCGCGGCTGTACTGGAAGCGCGACTGCACGCCCGGCACCGAATGGTTCCGCTTCCAGAAAGCGGTGCCCGCGGACCGGATCTGGACCGCCAAGGACGATGCGGTCACGCTTCCCGGCTGGCTCGGCATCCCGGGCATTCGCCACTCCATCGGACTTGCCCGGTGGTGGCATTTCTCGACCACCCTTTTCTGGATGATCAACGGCATCGTCTTCTATATCCTGCTGTTCGCGACCGATCAGTGGGTCAGGCTCGTGCCGAGCACCTGGGAGGTGTTCCCCAACGCCGCATCAACCGCGCTGCAGTATCTGTCGCTTGCCTTTCCCGCCGAGGAAAGCTGGACGCGCTATAACAGCCTGCAGCAGCTCTTCTATTTCGTCACCGTGTTCGTCGCCGCGCCGACCTCGATCCTCACCGGGTTCATGCAGAGCCCCGCCATCTCGAACCGCTCCGGTTGGTTCGGCAGGCTGCTGAACCGGCAGCGGGCGCGTTCGATCCATTTCCTTGCGCTGTGGTGGTTCCTGTTCTTCATCCTCGCGCACGTGACGCTGGTTTTCATCACCGGCGCGCGGGCAAACCTGAACATGATGTTCGCCGGGGTGAACGACGCTTCCTGGAGCGGCGTCGCGATCTTCGTCCCCGCCATGCTTCTTGTCGCCGCGGCCTGGTGGGCGGCCACGCCGTTCACCCTGCGCCGCGCGCGCCTGGTCCAAAAAGTCGGCGAGCTTCTCTCCTGGCCGTTCAACAGCCTGACCGAGTGGTGGGACCCCCGCAGCCAGCTCAGCGAGAAGGACATCTCGCCCCACTTCTGGCCCAACGGAACGATGCCCAAGTCCGATGAGTTCGACAACCTGGTGAAGGGCGGCTTCGCCGGTTACCGGTTGCGAATCGACGGCCTAGTCGAGAAGCCGGCGCAGTTCTCCTACGCCGAGCTGAAGGCGATGCCCAAGCAGGAGCAGATCACCACGCATTTCTGCATCCAGGGGTGGTCGGGCGTCGCGAAATGGGGCGGCGTGCCGATGCGCCACCTCCTCGACCTGGTCAGGCCGACCCCGCAGGCCCGCTACGCGGTGTTCTACTCCCTCGCCGACGGCAGCGACGGCGGGCGCTACTACGACGTGCACCGCCTGTCCAACATGCGGCACGAATTGACGATCCTCGCCTACGAGATGAACGGCGCGCCGGTCAGCGTGCTGCATGGCGCGCCGCTGCGGCTGCGCTGCGAGAACGAGCTCGGCTTCAAGATGGTGAAGTGGATCGCCGCCATAGAGTTCGTGCATGACTTCGCTGACCTTGGCGCGGGCCAGGGCGGCTACAACGAGGATCACGAGTTCTACGGCTACCGCATGCCGATCTGACGAGATGGAAAAGCGCCGGCCGGTATTTTTCAATTTGCTGCAGATTCAGCTGCCCGTGGGGGCCTTGACCTCCATCACCCATCGCATCACAGGCCTGCTTCTCGCGCTCGGTATCCCAATGAGCGTCTATCTGCTCGACCAGTCGCTCCAGGGTCCGCAATCCTATGCGCAGATCACGAGCCTGCTTGACCACTGGTCCATGCGCGGCGCGGCGATCCTCTTTGCGTGGGCTCTGGCGCATCATGCGCTGGCGGGCGTGCGCCATCTGCTGAGCGATATCGATATCGGCACGCAGCTGCCGGCCGCGCGCCGCAGCGCATGGATCGTGAACCTCGGCGGGGTGGCCTTAGCGCTCGTCGCTGCCGGAGCGTGGCTGTGAGAAGAACCGTCACGGGGCTGCGCGCTTGGCTGTTGCAACGGGCAACGGCCGTATACATGTTGGTGTTCCTCATATTTTTTCTCCTTCATTTCATTCTCGACCGTCCGCGTTCCTACGCGGCCTGGCATGGATGGATGAGCGCTCCAGGCGTCAGCATCGCCGCGTGCGTCTTTTTTGCGGCGCTGTTGTTGCACGCCTGGGTCGGCGTGCGGGACGTGTTCATGGACTACGTCCGTCCGGCGGCGTTGCGCGTCTGCGCGCTCGCTTTGCTGTTCCTCGGGTTGTCGGCAACCGCGGCCTGGGTCTTGCGGATTTTCTTAGTGAGGTCGGGGTGAAGCTTTCGATTTCACGCTACAACCCGGAGCGCGACGAGAAACCGTATATGCAGGATTACGAGATCGCGCCCGGGCCGCAGGACCGGATGCTCCTGGACGTCATCCTGCGCCTCAAGGCTCAGGACGATTCGCTGACGATCCGAAAATCCTGCCGCGAGGGCGTGTGTGGCTCCGATGCCATCAACATCAACGGCCGCAATGGGCTAGCCTGCATTACGAAGATTGCGGACCTGAAGGAGCCTGTCGTGCTGCGCCCCTTGCCGAGCTTCCCGATCATCCGCGACCTGGTGGTCGACATGACCGGGTTCTTCAAGCAGTACCACTCGATCAAGCCCTACCTGATCAACGACGATCCCGCGCCCGAAAGGGAGCGCCTGCAATCCCCGGCACAGCGCGAACTACTGAACGGTTCATACGAGTGCATCCTGTGCGCGTGCTGCACGAGCCAATGCCCTTCGTTCTGGTGGAACCCGGACAAGTTCGTCGGCCCGGCCGGCCTGCTCCAGGCGCATCGCTTCATCGTCGATAGTCGCGATCAGGCGAGGCAGGAACGCCTGGATGACCTGAACGATGCCTACCGGCTGTTCCGCTGCCGAACGATCATGAACTGCACCGAGGTGTGCCCGAAGGGTCTCGCCCCGTCGCGGGCGATCGAGCAGATCAGGCTGCTGATGGTCACGGACTTCCTCTGATCCCCATGACCTTCGTGGTGACAGAGAGCTGCATCAAGTGCAAATACACCGATTGCGTCGTCGTGTGCCCGACCGATGCATTCAGGGAAGGATCCAATTTTCTGGCAATCGAGCCCGACGATTGCATCGACTGCACCCTGTGCGTAAGGGAATGCCCGGTGAACGCGATTTTCGCGGAGCGCGACGTGCCGCCGGACCAAGCGCCTTTCATCGCATTGAACAAAGAGCTGGCGAGCGGCTGGAAACCCATCGTCAGAAAAAAACCGCCACTTCCCGACGCGGACCAATGGGGCGAGGTGAAGCAAAAACTTCAGCTGCTCGCTCGCGATCCCCTGGGACAGTCAAATGGGTGATGTCGTTTTCAAAGTCGGCGATCACGTCACCTGGAATTCGGAGGCCGGGCGCGTCAGCGGAAAGATCATCAAGGTGCACACCCGGGATTTCGACTACAAGAGGTACACCCACCACGCAACCCGGGATGATCCGCAGTATGAAATACAGAGTGACAAGAGCGATCACATCGCCGCGCACAAGGGCGTGGCCCTGAGGAAGTTGCGTGGCTGAGCACGCTCGCGGCGCCTCGAGCATCCGTCTGGTCATTGCGGATGTCGACGGCACGCTCGTCACCTCGGAGAAGCTGCTGACCGCGCGCGCCCGAGCCGCCGTAGCGGCGCTGCGCGCAGCCGATATCGCTTTCGCCATCACGAGCGGCCGTCCGCCGCGCGGCATGGCGATGCTGATCGCGCCATTGGAGCTCGAGAAGCCGCTCGCGGGTTTCAATGGCGGAATTTTCGTGAAGCCCGATATGACGATCATGGAGCAGCACGTGCTCGCGACGGATGTGGCGAAGCACGCCGTCGAAGTCATTCTTAGCCAGGGCATGGATGTGTGGGTCTATAGCGGGCAGGATTGGCTCATCCGCGATCCCAACGCGCCCCACGTCGCCCGCGAGCAATGGACCGTCAAGTTCGCGCCGACAGTCGTGGCCGATTTTGGGCAATCGCTCAGCACCGCGGCCAAGATCGTCGGGGTAAGCAATGATCACGAACTGGTGGCGCGCTGCGAGGAGGAGGCCCGGCGCACGCTGGGCGCTGCCGCTTCTGCAGCCCGCTCGCAGCCTTACTATCTCGATGTCACCCACCCGGATGCCAACAAAGGCACCGTCGTCGGCACGCTCTCTCGATGGTTTTCGATCCCTGCGGCGCAGATTGCGACCATCGGCGACATGCCGAACGACGTCCTCATGTTTCGCAAGAGCGGCGTGAGCATCGCGATGGGCAACGCCGGCGCGGACGTGCAGGCGGCTGCCGATTTTGTGACCGACTCGTACGACGATGAAGGCTTCGCGAAGGCTATGGAGCGCTTCGTCCTCGACCGGCACCGAGCGACGCTCTGAAGGCGCGATGAAGCGCAAATCGGTAACCGAGCCCTGCCTTTTCGTCATCATCGGCGCGACCGGCGATCTCATGCGCCGCAAGCTCCTGCCCGCGCTGTACCAGTTGATGAGCGACGGGCTGCTGCCGGAACGCTCGCGCATCCTGGGTGTCGGCCGCGATGCGAAGCTGACCGATGAGGGCTTTCGCGGGCAGGCGCGAGCGGCGCTCGTAAATGCGGGATGGACGAGCCGGCAGAAGATCGGGCGCTGGTGCAGCGTCAGCATCGATTACCAGGCAATCGGCGAGGGCGGTGCCGCGGACTACGAGCGCCTTGCGGCGCGCATCGGCGATATCGAGCAGCGGCATGGCTTGCCGGGCAATCGCGTCCTGTATCTGGCGCTGCCGCCGCCGGCCTTTCCCGGCACCATCGAGGCGTTGGGGAAAGCGCGGCTCAATCGAAGCAAAGGCTGGACGCGGATGGTGATCGAGAAACCTTTCGGCCACGATCTAGCCTCGGCGCGCCGGCTGAACGCGCTCGTGCACCGCTATTTCGACGAGGTGCAGGTGTACCGCATCGACCATTATCTCGGCAAGGAAACGGTGCAGAACCTGCTCGCGTTCCGCTTCGGCAACGCGATGTTCGAATCGGCATGGAACCGCGATCACATCGAGAGCGTGCAGATCAGCGTCGCCGAGGAGCTCGGCGTCGAGCAGCGCGCGGGCTACTACGAGCAGACCGGCGCACTGCGCGACATGGTGCAGAACCACCTCACCCAGCTGCTCACCCTGACCGCGATGGAAGTCCCGGCCGTCTTCGAGGCTGACGGCATCCGATTCGAGAAGGTCAAAGTGCTGCGTGCCGCGGCGCCGATCCGCGACGATGCGGTCGTGTTCGGCCAGTATGGCCCCGGAAGGACGAAGGGCGGGAAGCTGCGGGGATACCGCCAGGAACCCGGCGTCGCGAAGCGCTCGCGCACCGAGACGTTCGTCCTGCTGCGCCTGGAGATCGACAACTGGCGCTGGCAGGGCGTGCCGTTCTACCTGCGCACCGGCAAGCGCCTGGATCGGCAGGCGACCGAGATTACGATCACCTTCCGCCGCCCGCCGGTCGCGCTGTTCCGTGCGCTCGACGGTTGCACGGCGCAGACCAACGTGCTCGTGATGGCGCTGCAGCCCGAAGAGGGCTTCGACCTTTCCTTCGAGGTCAAGGCACCCGGCGAGCGTTTCACGCTGCAGACCCGGCACATGACGTTTCGCTATGCCGAGGCATTCGGCAGATCGCGCTCGACAGGCTATGAAACCCTGCTGCTCGAGGTCGTGCGCGGCGACCAGACGTTGTTCGTTCACGCCGATGAGGCCGAGGCGTCCTGGCGCCTGTACACGCCGCTCCTGCGCAAGCGCCGCCGGTTGCACTCCTATGCCGCGGGCGGTCCGGGACCGGCCGGGGTCCTCTGATCGAGCCTCATCTCGTCACCCAACGGATCCGCTGGCACGCGACGCCCGGCGGCGCCGCGCTCGCGGCGGCCGCGCTGCAGCGCATCCTGGCGGCGGCCGATACCGCGATTCGCGCGCGCGGACAATTTCGCATCGTGCTCGCCGGCGGAAACACGCCACGCGCCGCCTACCAGCGGCTGCGCGACGTTCGCGCCGACTGGGCGGCGTGGCAGATCTACTTCAGTGACGAGCGTTGCGTTCCCCGCAACGATCCCGCGCGCAATTCGCGCATGGCCGAGGAGGCTTGGCTCGATCATGTCGCCATTCCCTCGTCCCAGCGCCATCCGATTCCCGCCGAGCTCGGGGCGCCGTCGGCGGCCCGAGCGTATGGCGCAAGCGTGCAAGCCGTCGCGGCGTTCGACCTCGTGCTACTGGGCCTCGGCGAGGACGGTCATACCGCGAGCCTCTTCCCCGGGCATGATTGGGGCGAGGCGCGCGGCTCGCCGGCCGCGCTTGCGGTGCTCGATGCGCCGAAGCCTCCGCGCGAGCGCGTGTCGCTAAGTGCGGCGCGGCTGAGCGAGGCGCGTGAAGTGCTCTTCATGGTGAGCGGTGCATCCAAGCGCGAGGCACTGGCGCAATGGCGCGCCGGGGCACCGATTCCTGCGCGCGCGATCACGCCTGCGGTGGGCGTGGACGTGCTAGTCGCGGCCTAGCAAGCCGAGCGCCCGGGCGCACACGTTTTCGACGGTGAATCCGTATTCGCGCAGCAGCACTTCGCCGGGCGCCGAGGCGCCGAAACGGTCCACGGCAAGCACATCGCCACGGTCACCGACATAGCGATGCCAGCCCTGCGAGATGCCGGCCTCGACGGCCAGCCGTTTCGTCATCGCCCGCGGCAGAACGCTGTCGCGGTATTCCTGCGGTTGGACGTCGAACAGCTCCCAGCTCGGCATCGAGACGATGCGCGCCTGGATTTGTTTCTCGAGGAGCTTCTGCCGTGCCGCGACGATCAAGGCGACTTCGGAGCCGCTCGCGATCAGGATCACGTCCGGCTCGCCGTTGGTCGCGTCGGCCAGCACGTAGGCGCCCCTTCTCAGGCCCTCCGCGGGGGCGAGTGCACCGCGGTCGAGTGTGGGCAGATTCTGTCGCGACAGTACGAGAGCCACCGGCCGGTCGCGCGTTTCCACGGCGACGCGCCATGCCGAGGCAGTCTCGTTGGCATCCGCGGGGCGAATGACGACCAGGCGCGGAATCGCGCGCAGCGCGCTGAGCTGCTCTACCGGCTGATGGGTTGAGCCGTCCTCGCCCAGGGCGATGCTGTCGTGGGTAAAGACGTAGATCACCTGCAATCCCATGAGCGCGGCGAGCCGGATCGACGGGCGCATGTAATCGGAGAACACGAGGAATGTTGCGCCGAAGGGAATGCTCCCGCCGTGCGCGCCGAGACCGTTCAGGATCGCGCCCATGCCGTGCTCGCGCACGCCGAAGTGCAGGTTGCGGCCGGCGTAGTCCCAGCGGCCGCCGTCCGAGCCCTGCGTATCGCGGGCGCGGGAAGGCTCGAAATCGCCCATCCCGAGGAGCGCCGTGTGCGTCGAGGGATCCAGGTCCGCCGAGCCGCCGATCAATACTGGAAGCCGGCGCGCGATCGCGTTCATCACCTTGCCGCCGGCGACGCGCGTGGCGATGCCCTTCGCGTCCACCGGGAAGATGGGAATCTCCGCATCCCAGCCTGCAGGCAATTCTGCGCGCAGGGCCTGCTGCAATTCGCGCGCGCTCTCCGGAAATGCCTTCGCATACGCTGCGAGCCGGCCGTTCCAATCCGCTTCCAGACGTGCTCCGCGTTCGAGCGCCCGGCGAAAATGCTCGCGCGCCTGCTCAGGGATGTAGAAGGCCGGTTGCGTCGGCCAGCCCAGATTCTCCTTCGTCGCTCGCACTTCTTCCGCACCGAGCGGCGAGCCGTGCGCTTCGAACGTGTCCTGCTTGTGCGGCGAGCCGTAGCCCAGGTGCGTGCGCACGAGGATCAGCGATGGGCGCGCGGCTTCGTCTCGGGCGGCACGCAGCGCCCGGTCGATCGCCGCCAGGTCGTTGCCGTCCTCGACCGATTGCGTGTGCCAGCCGTAGGCGTCGAAGCGCCGTGCGCGCTCCTCGGTGAACGTGATGTCGGTGCCGGCGGAGAGCGTGACGTGGTTGTTGTCGTAAAGGCAAATCAGCTTGCCCAGGCGCAGGTGGCCGGCGAGCGAGGCCGCCTCGGCGGCGACGCCTTCCATCAGATCGCCGTCGCTGACGAGCGCATACGTGCAGTGATCGATGATCGGGAAACCGGGCCGGTTGTAGCGCGCGGCGAGATGTGCCTCCGCCATCGCCATGCCGACCGCGTTGCCAAAGCCCTGGCCGAGCGGCCCGGTGGTCACCTCGACGCCCGGCGTCACGCCGCGCTCCGGATGTCCAGGAGCAATGCTTTGCCACTGGCGGAATTGCTCGATTTGCCCGAGGGGGAGCGCATAGCCGCTCAGGTGCAGCAGGCTGTACAAGAGCATCGAGCCGTGTCCGGCGGAAAGGACGAAGCGATCGCGGTCAGGCCAGCGCGGGTTGGCCGGATGGTGCTTCAGAAATCGCGTCCAGAGCACGTACGCCATGGCCGCAGCGCCCAGCGGCAGGCCAGGATGTCCGCTGTTCGCTTTCTGCACCGCGTCCACGGCGAGAAAACGCAGTGTATTGATGCAGAGTGTGTCCAGTGCCGCACTGGACGAAGCGGAAACGAAGGCCGCGCTCACCCGCAGTCTCGATGGATTGGCGCGCAGTGCATCGAAGAAGGTTGACCGTCGCGACTACGCGGGGTTCCGCGCGTTTGATGAATAGGGGGAGGGCGGCGCGTACGCTGGCCTACGTGCTCCACGAGGACGCGGCGCGTCGCGCTCGCGGGTGAGCGGAACCCGCCCAGGCAGGATCACGGGCGCTGGGCGGCTGACGATGCCCGGCCACCACCATGCGCAGCAGGCCCGCGGCGAAGAGCGCGGCGTTCGCCGAGGGACTGTTTACCGGCATTATCTGATCCTCGTGTCGTTCTTCACCGAGCTCACGCCCTTGACTTCACGCGCCAGCTCGACGGCCTTGGCGGCAGCGTCGGGCGAATCCACGAAGCCGCTCAACTGCACCATGCCCTTGTAGGTCTCGACGTTAATCTGCGTGACCTTGAGCGAGGGCTCGGCGAGGATCGCGCTCTTCACCTTGGTCGTGATCCAGCTGTCGTCAACGTATTGGCCGGTGCTTTCCTGCTTCGGCGTTGCGGCGCAGGCCGTAGCGACCAGCGCAGCGAGGAACAATGCCGAACAGCGTTTGAACATTCTCATGATCATTTCCTTTGGTTAATGAGCGGCCACGCTACGCGGCACTGCGACACGCGTCTGAGCGTCAGCGCACATACGCCACCGACGCATTCGCCTTGGCCTGCTGATCGCCTAATGCTGTCCGCAAAACGCGTGCAGACCGCGCTGCACCTAGATCTCAAGAGCCGGCTACTTGCTGGGAAATCTATCTCGGTCTAGCCGATCCATACGACTTCCTGCCAGTGCCCGTTTCATCCGGTCTGGCGCGCCACCCCTTTTTTTCAAGCGCTGCGCGTGAGCACGTAGAGCAGGCCGACGATGGGCTTGCGGATCGCTTGCTCGCCGCGGAACGAAATGTTGAAGCCCTGCTCCTTCGCCAGGCGCTCGATGTAGCCTGCGGATTGCGCATAGCGACCGCTTTCCTGGAGCTGCCAGTCCGCGCCGGAGCAGGTTTCGATGGAGAAGGCGAACAGCGCCTTGCCCCGCGCAAGGCGCGCCGCTTCGGCGAATACCGTTCCCAGGTCGCCGATATAGATGAACACATCGGCGGCGACGATGACATCGAACTGCGCGGCCTGCGCAGCGCGCATCCAGCCGGGAATGTCGGCCTGCAGGAGCTCGTGGAAGCAGCCGCGCGCACGCGCCTGCGCGAGCATGTTGGACGACAGGTCGACGCCCACCATCCTTCGCGCGACGCGCGCGAGCGCAGCGCCCGAAAGACCGGTTCCGCAGCCCAGGTCGAGCACGTCGGCGCTCGCCGGCGCGAACGGCCGTACACGCGCAACGGCGCGAGCGATGGCCTCGGGCACGTGGTAGTCGAGATGGCCGATGAGCTGGTCGTCGAACTGGCGAGCAAAGCCGTCGAACGTGGCGCGCACGTACTCGGCCGGCGCCGAGGCGGTGGACCGGCCTTCCATGGCCGCGACAAGATGCATGAAGACGCCCGGCTTGTCGGCCGACGAAGCGGCCTGCCGATAGCATTGCGCGGCGTCTTCGCGCCGGCCCTGGTCGATGAGCAGGCGGCCGAGGTTCAGGTACGCCTGCGTCAGCGTGGGCTTCGCTTCGACCGCGCGCCGGTAGCTGGCGAGCGCTTCCTCGGGGCGGCCGCTGACCTGCTGGATGACGCCGAGGTTGTTGTGGGCCTCGGCGTGCCCCGGGGAAAGCGACAAGGCGGTCGTGAAATGCCGCTCGGCCTCGGCGAGGCGCCCTTCATCGCGCCGTACGTTGCCGAGCTGGTAGTGCGCAGCCGCGTGGCGCGCATCGATCTGCAGCACGCGCTCGAAGCCCTGCGCCGCCGCGGCGAGGTCGCCGGCATCGAAGCGCTCGAGCGCGCTCTGGAATAGCTGCTGCGCTTCGCGTTCGGCGGGCAACGAAGCTCCTTTACTCGGCGAGAGGGCCCGAGTCTACCTAAGGAGCACCGTCTTCGGCGGCGTGACCGCGCAGTTCGCGAGATCGATCTCGCCGCCGGCGGCAACCCCCTGGTAGAGCATCCACAGCCGCTCGTCCACCCGCTCTTCGCGCGGATGCCGCCTCGCTCGCGCGAAGCGGTCGACCCCGCGCGGACCGGCGTTGTACACGGCATACGCGGCGCGCGCGGCGAGACTCGGGTCGCCATGGCGCTCGGCGTACGGCATCGCGTAGTCCTTGACGTAACGCGACAGTATCTGCGCGCCGGCGCGCATGTTGTATGTCGTGTCCCAGCGCAGGCGCTCGACGGAGTAGAAGCCGCGCCAGACATGCTGGTTGATTTGCATGATGCCGACGCTGCCGACGGTCGAGCGCAGGTAGCTCACCTTGCCACTGCGCGCGACGTACTGGCGCCAGCAGCTTTCGATCAGTGCGGTGGTCGGTACCAGATTTTGGTAGATGCTGTCATAGGGCGCAGGCAGGGCGGCGCGCTGCAACTCGCCGAGCGACGTCTTTTGCAGGAGACCGGCCACGCGCGTTTCGTACGCCCGCAATTGATCACGCGTCGGCACCCAGCGGTCGAGCGCCGGCATGCCGGCCGCCTCGCCCTGCGCATAAGCGCGCGTGACGAAGAGATCAAGCCAGCTTTTCAGCGGTGGCGGCGCAGGCGGCGGCTCGGGAATGTCCTCCACGTTGAAGAGTTCGCGCAAGCGCGCATCGACGTCCCACCCGTACGCGAGCGGGTCCTCGGTCGCGCCCGGCCGCAATGCGCGCGCGAGCTGGCGCAGGCTATCGGCCGAGGGTCGCATGCCGAGGCCGGGAGCGCCGCGCTCGAGGGCGAGCAGCGCGTCGCCCGAATCGATGAAGAGCGCATAACGCAGCGCAGACGCACCGAGCGCCTGGTCGCGCTGCGCATCGCCAAGGATCCGCCGCAGCTCCTCCCAGGTGTCGACAAAGAGCCGACGAACCGGATCCGGGTCGGCCGCGACGTCGCCCGAAAGGATGGCGAGGAGCTCGTAACGGCTGTCGAGCAACAGTGTGAAGAGCCGCTTATGGAGCTCGCTGTCCGGGCTGTCCGAGGCGACCTGGCGCACGCTGTAGACGAGAAAAGCATCCCAGGGCTCCATGGCTTTTTCCAGAGCATCGATTTCCGCTTCCGTGAGGGCCGTCGTGGATGCGGCTGGCGGCGTCGCGGCGGCGACCCAGGCATCCGGAATGTCGATGGCGATGGGCACGACGATGTGCGTGGTCTCGACGCGCGGTTCGAGCACCTGCAGCCCCTTGAGCGCTTGCTCCATAACCGCCGCCTGCTCAGCGGGCGCGGCACTGCGCATGACGGAAACGAGGGCGCCGCGCGAGGCACCGAGTTCATAAGCGAATCGTTCCACGCGCGGATGCACGTAACGCTTGCTCAAGTCCCAGGCGAAGCCGAGCAGGCCTTTCCCGTTGCCGCCGTCGCGCAGCTTCGAATCGACGATGTGCAGGCGCAGGCGTCCGGCGCTATCGATGCGCGGGGCGAGGATGAATTCAAGGGAGCCCTGCCAGGCCGCGTTCTGGCACTTGCCCAAGAGCTCCGCGCCGAACGCGGCCGCACCCGGCCCGAGAAGCCGCAGACGTCCATCGACCGCTTCCAACTTGGGGCTCTGATAGCTCAGGTACCGGCAGGGTCCGTCGCGGTACACCACCTCCGGCCGCGCGGGTGAAGCGGCGAGCTCCGCGCTCAGCGCCTGGCGTACCGTCTCGAGCGGCACGTGGAGGGGAATTTCGAGCCGCGCGCCAAGCGCGGCCGGCGCGCATAGGACGGCGAGGCACGGCGTGATGCAACGCAGGAGGCGCATGGCCTCCATGACTACGAGGAACCCGGTGAACTGTCTAGCGGCGCGAGGCCGGTGCTACGAAGCTATCTGGATCACGCCGCGCGCGTGCGCGACAAATCGCACACCACCGCGTCGTTCGGCGCCTCGGACAATCGCGGCTCGCCCGTGATCCATTCGACGATCGGCATGAACTGCTTGCACTCCGCGACGCTCAAGCCGGCGTTCATCTCGAAGATGCCCGTGCCGGTCTCGGCGGCCTTCAAGTAGACGTCGGAATCGATCAGCCGCGCGAGGAGCCTCAGTCCCAGGGAATCGAGCAGTTGCTGCAGCGGCGGGTAGGCGGGCATCGTGCGGCGGACTTTATTGGCGATGACGGCCATGCGGATGTTTCCGCTTTTCATCTTTCCCAGCGTGACGAGCTCGCGGATGAAGTTGCCCGTCGCGTGCAGGTCGATCATGGAGGGCACGATGGGGATGAGCACGGTGCTCGAGCGATCGAGCATTTCGTGCAGCAGCACGCCGGCGGCGGCGGCGGGCGCATCGATGATGAGGCGTCGCGTCTCCGGCGGCACATACATATCGAAGCTGCGCAGGCGCCCGAATTTCTCCGGTGCGGCGTTCGCGGCGTGGATCCGGAAAGCACCCGTTGGCCGCGAGCGCAGCCAGTTCAGGCTCGACCCCTGCGGGTCGTAGTCCATCAACGTCACCGGGATCTGCGAGGCGGCGAAGTAACTCGCCAGATTGATTGCAACGGTGGTCTTGCCCGCACCACCCTTCGGGTTGACTACCAGCGTGGTCTTCATGTCTTGTGGAGGGTCGGGCCCCCTTCTTTTTGATTACGCGAGAAATAATGCGGCGGCTTGAAAGGAAATGCAAGCCTCTCGCGGCTTCCGGATGTCGAGATAAGGCGGGCTAGGGGGTCAGCGTCTTGCCGATGACGCGCAGATTCGCGCGTCCCGGCATCGAGGCGAGGGGATGGAACGCCGGCCCGACGGGTGCTTTCGGCTCGGCGGCGACGCCGCGCATCTCGATCCACTCCGCGATCGGCATGAACTGCTGGCGCTCGGCGGCCGATGCAGCGAATTCCATCTCGAAAATTCCGATCCCACGTTCTGCGGCGCTCAGGTAAACGTCCGAATCGCTCAGCCGCGCGAGCAGCGGCAGGTTCAGCGCACTGAGGAAGCGCTCGAGCGGCTGGTACACCGGCGTCGTCTTGCGAACGCGGTTGGCGATCACGCCGATGCGAATGTTTTGCGACCGCACGCGTCCGGTCAGCAGGAGATCGCGAATGAAATTCGCGGTGGCGTGGATGTCGATTGGCGAGGGGGCGACCGGAATGACGATGCAATGCGTTCGCGCGAGCATCTCCTGCAGCAGCAGCCCGGACGCGCCTGCGGGTGCATCGATGATGAGGTGCCGCGTTTCCTCGGGGACGCGCATGTCGAGGCTGCGCATGCGCCCCGGCTTCGCCGGGGCGGCATTCGCGCCATGGATACGGGCGAGGCCCGCGGGCCGCTGGCGCAGCCAGTTGAGGCTCGAGCCCTGCGGGTCATAGTCCATCAGCGCCGCGGGCATCCGGGCGGCGGCGAAATAGCCCGCGATGTTGGTCGCGATCGTCGTCTTGCCGGCCCCACCCTTGGGGTTGATGACGAGGGTCGTCTGGGTCCTCATGGCGCCTTAGCAGCCTAAGCCCGCGCGGCCCGGCCGGGTAGTAATTAGTGCTCCATCCCCGCGGCACCGAGCCGCGGCGGGTACCGAAAGCCTCCAAAATGCTCGCGCGCGAGGCGGGAACGCCACGCCCCTCGCCGAGCTCGCGAACTTCGAGACC
>Ga0075426_10001240_pt1 | contig 18062 bp, 17 predicted proteins | sample SoiMethybrSBSTD5_FD_75304 | JGI IMG/M metagenome (GOLD analysis project Ga0075426, IMG submission 75304) | Bulk soil microbial communities from a Populus tree surrounding site in Tennessee, USA - Soil MetaG P. TD hybrid SBSTD5 | ecosystem: Environmental > Terrestrial > Soil > Tree plantation... | reverse complement strand
CGCGATTAAGTTGATATTGGGCTGCATCCCAATGTTGCTGATCGCGGGCTTGATCGAAGGATTCATCTCGCCTGCGCACATTCCAGCAACGATCAAGTTTTCGATTTCGGCGTTGAGCGCGCTGCTGATGGCTATGTATTTTCTGAAAGCGGATCCGCGCGAAAAAGAGTCGCTGTAAGGCCCAGGGTCGCTCTTCGTAATAAGGTCATAAAGATATGAGAAGTTTTGTTCTAACTCTGTATGCAATCTCGCTGATAGGCTGCGGTCAACGCCCACAATCCGAAGCCGAGCTAAGACTCCGTCATTACTTCGATCTCCCAAAAGCAGCATCACTACAATCTAAGCCTTCACCTCTTTTTACAAAGCTTCCGATTGGGACTCCGGAGGCAGAGATTTACGATTTCCTGGACAAGAGCGGAGTAGGAAAGGACGGACTCAGCTCATACTATAAAGCAGGCAAACGTGGCGAGATCACCTGTCGCGTTGAGTACGATGCGAAATCGCCCAAATTGGTTAAAGAAAGCTTTGGCGTGTTTCTCCTGCTGGATGATGATCGAAAACTACGTAGTGCACGGGTCGAAAGATGGCTAACCGGCCCTTGAACCGCAACCGCGTCGTGCCATTTTTGATCGCTCATAACAACCCGCGCTCTTTGACCTCGAGATACTTGTTCACCAATTCAAGCGAAAGCCTTCCAGCCGGAACATCAAGCGCAAGTCCGCCCGCGTGACGAATGCGAGTCAAAGCTTCTTCGCGCTGGCGAAGAATCTCTTCGGCGACCGCCTGGCGATAAACATCCGTGGAATTTACCGGGTCGCTTCGAACCAACTCTCGAAGGTCGGTGTCCCCGATTGTGATGATCAGCGGAAGATGCCGTGGAATGAGCTGCGACGTGTGCGCCAGCAACTCAGCGGATGCATCACGATCGACCAAGTCTGTAAGGATGACCACTAAAGACCGGCGGTGACAATTCGCACTGAAGAAATTGAACGCGCGCTTGTAGCTCGGCTCGATCATTTGAGGCTCCAGGCTGTAAAGCGCTTCCATCAATCGATTGATTTGATCGTGCCCTCGCCGCGGCGGCAAATAACTCACGACTCGCCGCGAGAAGGCTACCAGTCCAACGTTATCGCCTCCCGCCGCCGCAACGTAAGCAATCGACAACGTCGCGTTGACCGCGTGATCCAATTTCGTGAGCTTGCCGATTCGCGCTGTCATCAAACGACCGGTGTCCAGCAACACCACAATGTTTTGACTTCGTTCGATCGTGTATTGGCGGGTGATGAGCTTTCCTCTCCGCGCCGTAGCCGCCCATGAGATGTGACGGATCTCGTCGCCGATGGCGAACTCGCGCAACGATTCAAACTCCCGTCCCTGGCCGCGTATTCGCATTCGCCGCAATCCGGGTTCAGGACGTTTATTTCGATGCGCATAAATTTCATGCTTCCTCGCTTCGCGAATATCCGGATAGACCTTCACGTCTGTAGTCGTCTGATAAGCCGCCTGCCGCCACAGCAACCCGAGCCTTGTGCGAAATCGAATCACAGTGTTGCCGAAGCCATATTTACCACGCGCAGTCGGAAGCAACTGGTAGCGCCAGGCTCGAGTGCGCAGAGCTGGGACCGTCAGTTGAGCTTCACGAGGGGTCATCAGCTCCATCTCGGCCGGAGGCTCATCCTTTACGATGAACGTGACTTTGCGTCGGGCGCGATTGAATATTTTTAGGCTGACTTCGTTTACTGCGCCCATCGCGAATCGCTCATCCATCTCACGCTTTACTCGAAATGCTTCCGCATTCTCTGAGAGCAGATAGTCAGCAACGGCTAACGCGATCAGCGCAGCATCATAAATCAGGGTCAGGTAAACCGCGCCTCGAGCTACCCAGCCAAGCGATAGCAACGCGAGCCCGGCCGCAAGCAAAAGAAGAAACCGAGTTGTGAAGGTGAACTTCAAATCAAGTAGTTCTCATCTATGCTGCCGGCTTTAAGAACATCGAGCAGCTCGGCGACAGTTGCGAAGCTGGCGATCGTAAAAACTGCAGCCTTTATCTGATACGGCAGCTCGAGCCTCGCAATGGCTTCATGCGCCGTTATCCAAATCTCTTCTTCAACTTCTTCGGCATTGAGAGAAGTGTTGAAGTCGCTCTCGACCGGATACGCGAATGTGAGCATATGATAGACGGGACCAGCATGCGCGCTCGTGTGAATGTTGCGTAGCGGAAGCAAATGGCTCATATCTATCTCGACACCGATCTCTTCAAGCACTTCGCGGCGAGCCGTCGCTCGAATGTCGGCATCTTCCGTATCGACTCTTCCTCCAGGAAACACGAACGCGCCAGGATAATATCGAAAGTGATTTGGCCTGCGGCTAAGATAAACCTCTATTCCGTTCTCCGAATCTCGGACGAACGCAACAGCGGCTGCAGGAATTGGTTTCATGATTCGACTGATTCAGGGAGCTCGGAAGACTCTATCTGGGTACTTCAACTCCGGCGATCACTTCATTGAGAACCTGGTCGGGCGAAGCGCCTTCAATTTCCGCCTCTGACCTGAGCACGATTCTATGTCTAAGCACGGGCTTGGCGATCTCTTTCACGTCGTCGGGCGTTACAAAAGTGCGGCCTCGAATCGCAGCCAACGCCTTCGAACAAAGCAGAAGAGCGACTGCGGCTCGCGGGCTCGCTCCCCACGAGACATTGATCGCCGTTCGAGACGCGCGAATCATTGAAACGATGTAGCGCTGAACACCCTCTTCCACTGTGACGCCACGAACTTCAGCACGACAGTTTAGAATCACCGACAGGTCCGGCACCGCGTGAATGTCCAGGTCTTCGAGCCGCCGCGCATTGAAGCCCGCGTTCCAATTGGCAACTACCTGCTGTTCTTCATCAGCGCTCGGATAATTGACGATGATTTTGAGCACGAAGCGATCGAGTTGTGCTTCGGGCAGCGGATACGTTCCTTCGTATTCGATTGGATTCTGTGTAGCAAGCACCGTGAACAGAGGCGACAATTTATGAGCTTCGCCGTCAATTGTGACCTGCCGTTCTTCCATTGCTTCGAGCAGCGCAGCTTGCGTTTTCGGGGGAGTGCGATTTATTTCGTCCGCCAGCAGCAAGTCGGTGAAGATAGGTCCGCGCCTCAGGGTAAAAGTCGAAGTCGGCATATTGAAAATATTCGTGCCGGTCACGTCCGCAGGCATCAAATCCGGCGTGAATTGAATGCGACCAAAGTCCGCACCGATTGCGCGAGCCAGCACTTTTATGAGTAGAGTCTTCGCGGTGCCCGGCACTCCTTCGATTAGGGCGTGACCTTCGGTGAGCAGCGCGATCAAGACTTGCTCCAGGACTTCATCCTGTCCAACGATGGCCTTAGCGACTTCTGTCTTGAGATGTTCGACGATTGAACTAACCGAATCGAGCAACGGCGTGACCTCCAATGCTTCTTCTGACAACCGAGCTTAGTAGACCTGCGGGCTTCGATGACTCTTCGCTGAAGCTCAGAAAGAATAAACGGTTGAACCTTTTACTGCAACGCGGCCTGGCTGAAATCCAACGTCACTCGAGGCATTCTGTCAGTTATTCACTTCTGATAACCGGCTCTGATCGCATAACGAAATGTCGCGATCACGTCGAGATCGATCGTCGCTCTGTCCTGATGTATCTCCTCAACCAAGCAATCTTAAGTTTCCAGAAAGAAAATTCTTGCGCTCCTTCGGGAAAGATGATACAGTCCGTCCCTGTCACGACCCCCTCCCCAGTTTGGTTGTCCGCCCCGGTTGGTTTGCAGGTTCCATCAGTCCATTTCGGGACTGTGCGTACTCAAGAATGATTAAGTTCGGGACTTCGGGATGGCGTGCTATCATCGCGGACGAATTCACCTTCGACGCCGTTCGCCATGTCACGCAAGCAATATCGAATTGGATCAGCAGTCACGCGCCTGTCAGCGAAGTCATCGTCGGTTACGACACCAGGTTTATGGCTGAAGTTTTCGCCGCAGAGTCCGCACGTTTGATCGCAGCCAACGGCCTGAAGCCGTTACTGTGCGATCGCGCAACTCCGACTCCGGCAGTCGCGTTCGCCATTCGATCCAGACACGCTAGCGGGGGCATCAACTTTACCGCGAGCCACAATCCTCCGATGTACTGCGGGATGAAATTCTCAACATCGGATGGCGCTCCGGCATTGCCAGGAGTCACCAAAGAAATCGAACGTGAAATATCGATGCTCGAAGGACAACAGGTTAAATCGCCGCCTCCTGATGAAAAGGTCGAGACCCTTTCGGTTGTGGATGATTACTTGAAGGACCTGGCTTCTAAGGTGAACCTCGAAGCGATTTCAACCTCGGGCTTGCGAGTCGCTTACGATCCACTGTGGGGCACCGGTCGCGGTTATCTTAACAAAGCTCTGTCGGATGCTGGCTGTAACGTCGAAACGCTTCACGACTATCGCGATGTTTATTTTGGCGGGCACAGTCCAACACCTGAAGGCGAGTATCTAAACGAGCTTCGCGACGCGGTGATCAATGGCAAACACGATTTGGGAGTTTCAACCGACGGCGACTCGGATCGATTCGGAATTCTCGATCGCGACGGTTCATTCATAACACCGAATCACGTGATCGCACTGCTGGTCGATTACCTCGCCGAAACTCGAGGCTGGAGCGACGCAGTAGCGCGATCAGTCGCTACAACACATCTTGTCGACCGAGTAGCCGAGAGTCGTGGTGTCGAGGTCATTGAGACACCCGTAGGCTTCAAGTTCATTGGTGAGTTAATAGATCAAGACAAAATATTTCTGGGTGGAGAAGAAAGCGCCGGGCTTACGATAAGAGGCCATTATCCTGAAAAGGACGGAATCCTGGCGTGTCTGTTGGTCGCTGAGATGGTGGCCACACGCAAGACACCGCTCATTGAAATGCTAAAACAGATTTATTCCAAAGTCGGAAAAATCGTGAGCGGAAGAATCGGCGTCGAGTTGACGCCGGAGTTGAAACAGGGATTGGCGAGCAAGCTTGCGCAAGATCCGAGCGAGTTCGCCGGTCATCGCATTGCATCGACGAATCGAATTGATGGAGCCAAGTTTATTCTCGAAGACGGCTCGTGGATCTTGATGCGTCCTTCGGGAACAGAGCCGCTGGTTCGTGTGTACGCTGAAGCTTCTAACGAGCAAGAATTGGAGGTGCTTCTTGAGTCAGGTCGCAAATACATATTGGGATGACACAGTAGAAAGGCCGCGCGCTTCTGCAAGGGCAGGCAAGAAGGCCGACGCTGAAGTGAAGGTAAATCCTATCGCCAGGCGGAGAGTTCGCGCCCGTCGGCTTACGGATGGAGTGATACTGATGATAACTCTTGCAGCTACGGCGACGTGCTTTTCAGTCTACTCACGAGCCCGAGGTGAGCTCAGCGCAGCGCTCGCGAAGCACGCGGCCGCGGTCGAAAGGGTTCGCGACCTTGGGATAGGTGTTGAAAAACTCGAGCGCGATGTCCAACGATTGCGTTCTGACTCACGAGTAATTGAATCAGTTGCTCGGCAGAAGTTCGGTTTCGTACGAACGGGTGAAGTCATTATCAAAGTCTCACAGGAACAAAAGCCGGCAGATCAAAATGCGCCGGAAACCAGTCCGGTGCGAGTGGCGAATTTGACGCGCGCCGTCAGCGACAGCTATACTGCACCTTCGAATTAATGTAGTATTCTGTCGCGGGGTGGAGCAGTCTGGTAGCTCGTTGGGCTCATAACCCAAAGGTCGCGGGTTCAAATCCCGCCCCCGCAACCACTTCCGAAATTGGGGCGTGATAGGTTCGGTCTTATCGCGCCCTTTTCCATTTCCTTCATCCTGGATAAGCACCGACGCGAGAGCTTGCGTAGCTTCGCCGCGCACAGGTTCTCACCAACATGTAGATAAAAATCTGACGTGGTACTTATGTCTCAACAACCCCCTCACCATTTGTAGGTTATGCGTCTCCTCCTACAGCAACGAACCCGCGGAAATTTTGCGGTTTCGTTACCACCTCCTTCCGCCTCAACAACCCGAGAAACACGCGATTGTTTCCAATGCTCTGCCAATTCAAGATCACCGCACAAATTGACAACTATCTTCGGCTAAGGCTTCCCGATGATTATTTTACGGATAGCGCTGATCACGATTGTCGGCTCTTGCAGTTGAATGAAGTGACCGCTCTTTTCTGCAAACAGATGTTTGCCACCTGGAACCTTGGCGATCCACTCTTCATGTTTTTCGATCCACGCCGTTCGCGCCTCTGCGGGTAGGTTCTCATTCAAGCCGGCAGTTATTAGTGTCACCGGAATTCCAGCGGGCAACCTGGCTGCTCGGGCCTGTGCATAGCTGTCGTCGAGCCCTGCCCACTCGGCACGCAATCCATCCGGAGCTTTGGCGATCTGGGCGTCTATCTCTTTTCGCTTTCCATCCAGATGCGCCTTGGTCCAGTCGTCGAAGGCCTCCTGGGATGGGTCAAGCAGCACCATTCCAACGACCTCTTTGGGATACAAGTCTGCAAAAACGCGCACGTATGGACCGCCCATCGAATGACCAACCAACACGTAAGGCGGCTTTACGCCGGCCTTCTGCAGCGCGGTGTGCAACTCAGTGGCAATTTGCGTGGCGGAGCGCGGCTTTGGTCCCGCCTCTGACTGTCCCAGACCGGCGCGATCGTAGGAAACGGTCTGCGCAAAGTTTGCGATCTCTTTTTGCACCAACGACCATCCTGCGATTCCTTCGCCAAAGCCACCTTCCAGGATGACCGCCGGTGTCCCGTGGCCGCCAATCAGGAGGTTCAGACTGTGACCCCCAACGTCGATCCTGCGCAAATCCAAAACGGAAGTCTTAGCGCCGTTGGACGTCGCTCTTGTGAAGGTCAACGGGAGAGTTTGCCCCTGCGTGAAATCTCCGGCAATGCTCGAACCATTCCTGGCGAGTTTGCCCACGTAAGTGGCTCTCATAGATTTCATGTCCATCTTAATCGAATCTCCGGTCACCGTGACTGTCTCGATTGGGATTCCCATTGCACCCTGGTCCGGGCTGTCGAGCGTTGCGCCGTATGCGCCCTCTTTCCTGGTGATATGGACCACTATGCGGAGCTTTACCGCGCCGGCGTCCAGCGTACCTTCCCAATCACCTTCAGTTTTGGTATCGGCAGCCTGTACGCTCCTGGGACTTGCCGCCGGCTGTTGCACCGGCGCGGGATTCTGGAATTGGGGAAGGTTTGCAGCGGAGGCTCCGGCGCAAAACATGGTCAGAGTAAAAACGATGGATGGCTCGGTGAGCGCCACGATCTTGGTGGTCATTAGTGTTGATAGCATTGTTTTCATCATGTGGCCAATCTCCTTGTGACAACAAAATCACGGCTTAAACATCTTTCTAATACTCGTGCAAAGTCCTAACAATGGCGCTGCCTGAAATGCCCTATCCAGGCGACTGCCGCCCAAACCCAGAAGACCGCGAACCATTCCACTGGCTCGCCGGCGAAGACAGAGTGCAGGACGAAGGGAATGGGGATCAGCGTAAAAGAGATCGCAACCGCCAGGGAGACTGTGCGCCGTCGCAGGCGCGCGAAATAGAGAAACCAGAAGACCGCCGCCAAGCTCCAGTGAAACGCCGCGTTCCAAAGGGCGTCGCGAACCGTCAGCGAGACGAGATGGCCATGGGTGAAGGTGAAATAGTATGACAGCGGGAACAGCGTTAAGAACAGGCTCCCGGCGAACAACCACTGACGCCGCCGCAATCCCCAACGGACGCTCTCCAGGTCGCGTTTCTCCTTTTCTGGGTCAGCCGCGATAAGCGCGTGGGCCCGCAAAGTTTCGAGCGGCGTCGCCGCATTCCGCGCAATGCGTTCGAAGTCAGGATCCTGACGAAAATATTCCTCGACCAGCACCTTCGTATCCAGGCTGGCCTCGCCCGAGTAATAAATCGGCAACAAATCCGTGATCACTTCCCGTGTGACGTTCATGATTTTGCTCCTGCGGCGGGAACGACCTCCCGCCATGCGTGCCTGGTTTGCATCAGCTTCACTCTTGCGCGATGAACCTTCACTTTTGCGCTAACCACCGAGATTCCCAGCGTCTCCGCGATCTCCTCATATGGGATCTCGTCGAGCGCGCGCATCAGCAGCACCGTGCGGTCTACCTCTGGCAGTTGCTGCAACGCCGCCAGCACCGCGCGCACTTCCGCGCTCAGCTCCATTTGCCGCTGCGCGCTGATCCGCATATAGGGCATCTTCTCGTCAAGCTGCGTTTGCCGCGCGGCCCGTCGCAACAAATCCGTATACGCGTTTCGTGCAATGGTGAAAAGATAGCTTTTCACCGTTGGCTGGCGAATGCGGTCAGCCGCCATCCACGCTCGCACAAACGTATCCGAGGTGATCTCATCTGCCATCACCACATCGCCGCACAAATACAGCGCAAATCGCCGGACATCCCCGGCATAGCGTTCGTAGAGGTTCTCGATGTCCGTCATCTTGATTGCTACACAGGTTACGGGCGAGCACTCGAAAGGTTACATCCAGGGAATCAGAATTCTTCGCTTTGTACAACTTTTGCAGTCGCTCGGCTAGTTCCTCGCGGAGCTTCTTCGGCGCACGACGAGACACCATTGTAATTATGCTTCTCTGTCCAAAGCCGGATGATCGTCCAGTTACAATAGACTAAGTACAATAAGACCACAGAAAAGCCGCCGCAGGGCGGTCTTTTTGTTTTGAGTTGTGAAGACTCGCTACACTAAGACCGTTGGTGGTCCGCATTCGTGCGTCGCAAAGGTAGGATTTCATTCATCCGTATTCGGCTTCAAACAAGGACATCTGTACTCCGATGGTGACTGGACTGCGAGCCGAGTCTTCGCTTCCTGGTGATCGAAGGTGCTTGTACAAGACTAGCTGGATACTACGCGCTCGAATACAATAGGCGACTATCTCAGCCGTCACCGCTTGATTTCGTTTACGATTTGCTAGGGGGCATCATGTCATCTCCAATAACTCGCCGCACATTCGTCGCAGGCCTCGGCGCGATTGCAACGGCGCCCACACTGCCATTGCGCTTGCTAGGCAAAATAATAGAACCGCGTTTGACGGCCTCAATGAACCCCTCGCACCTCGATAGCGCCTTCCACCTGTCGGTAATCACGGACGAGATTACTCAAGACTTCGGGCGCGCGTTGGAAATCGCTGCAAAAGAATTCGGACTCCATTACGTCGAGTTGCGAGAGATGTGGGGCAAGAACCTGATGAAGCTCGATGAGAAGGAACTGGCAGAGACGAAACGTCTGCTTGAACAGTACAAGCTGCGCGTCTCTTCGATAGCATCACCGGTTTTCAAAGTCGATTGGCCGGGCGCTGCGCGAGTTGATGGTCCGTCAGCGTCCGTCCAAAAGCGTGATCAGTTTGGCGCTGACTTCACGTTCAGACAACAGAATGAGCTTCTCGCACATGCACTTGAACTCGCTCGCGCTTTCAACACTGACCGAGTGCGCATCTTCGATTTCTGGCGGCTCCAGGATCAGAAGCCACATCGCGCCGCGATAGACGAGAAACTGAATGAAGCTGCGGCAAAAGCCGGCAAAGCCGGCGTTACTTTGCTGCTTGAAAACGAACAGTCTTGCAACACTGCGACGGGCGCCGAAGCGGCCCGAACGCTCGCTGCGGTTCAATCGCCACATCTGAAGCTGAACTGGGACCCGGGCAACGCAGCCTCGCGTGGCGAAGTTCCCTTCCCGGATGGCTACGCGCTTTTGCCGAAAGATAGAATCGGCTACATGCACTGCAAAGACGTCATTCGCAAGCCCGACGGCACTACCGAATGGGCTGCAATGAGCCGCGGCATCATAGATTACATTGGTCAGTTTCGAGCGTTGAAGAAAGACGGCTACCGAGGCGTGTTGAGTCTTGAAACACACTGGCGCGGTGGAGGCACCCCCGAAGAGTCAACGCGACAGAGCATGGCTGGGATAAAAGACCTATTGCGGCGCGCAGGAACGCCCTGGCAATGACTAACCAACCTCGACATCTCGCTAACGACATGATCTTCCGGCGCACTCACGAGGCCCACGGAAGGCGCATCTTCGTGACGCCCGAAAACAGCGTGATGAAGCATTTGTGCTACGGACGCATAATCCTGGATTCACAAATGCCGCGAACCGCGTTTGAGACTGGAAAAATGGAAGTCGGACTCGTCTGTCTTTCGGGAAAGTGCGTGATTGAGATCGAAGGCCGACTCCATGAGCTTGGCCGGTATGATGCGATCTACATTCCGCGGAACTCGTCGGTCACCGTCATTACTGAAGCAGGTGCTGACTTGGTCGAGTGCTCGGCCGAAGTCGAAGGCGATTACCCGGTTCAGGTCGTTCGCTACTCGGACGTTGAGAGAAACGGTTCGTTGAAGTTCACGACCGGCGGCGCCTCCAGCAAGAGGACAGTCAATATTCTACTCGGGAAAAACATTGAAGCGGGGCGCATCCTTGCCGGAGTGACGACGTCTGAACCCGGGAACTGGACGAGCTGGCCGCCGCACGAGCACGCATCGATGCTTGAAGAGCTTTATGTTTATTTCGACATGCCCGCGCCCGCTTATGGAGTCCAGCTCGTTTACACAAACAGCGATGAGCCGGATGTGGTCGCGATAGTTCGCGAGGGTGATGCGGTATTGATGCCGCGAGGATTTCATCCGAATGTCGCGGTTCCCGGTCATCCTATGAGCTTCGTGTGGATGATGGCCGCGCATCGCGAAGTTGAGGATCGCCAGTACGGGCTTGTGACTGTGGAACCCGGCTTCGACACAGGCCGATCGGGATTGGAAGCCAGTCTCAAATAATTTTCATCCTGCTTAAGGGAGCATCGTGTCCGCGTCGAACAAACCGTCAACCGCGGATTCGCAAGGGGCGGCATTGCCGCGCGAATTGTCGGGCGAAGCGCAGCTCGGCGCTACGGTAATCACCGCTACTGACGAATCTGTCGGCGCCCGAATCGGGCGGTATCGCTGGGTTATCTGCGCTCTGATCTTTTTTGCAACGACGATCAACTACGCTGACCGTCAGGTGCTGGGCATCCTCGCTCCCGACTTGCAAAGGACCTTCGGCTGGAGCGAGATCGAATACGGACGGATCGTGCTGGCCTTTCAGGCATCGTACGCCGCCGGACTCCTGATCGTCGGCGGCTTGATCGATCGGTTCGGCACACGAATCGGCTATGCGCTGTCTCTTACAGCATGGAGCATCGCCGCAATGGCGCATGCGCTTGCTCGCACTTCCTTCGGATTCGGGGCTGCCCGTGCCGCGCTCGGGTTGAGCGAATCGGGCAACTTCCCCGCAGCGATCAAAACCGTAGCCGAGTGGTTCCCAAAGAAGGAGCGCGCGTTTGCGACCGGCTTCGTGAACGCCGGCACCAACGTCGGCGCAATTGTAGCTCCGCTCACAGTGCCTTGGATCACGATCAGGTTCGGGTGGCAATGGGCGTTCATAGCAACAGGCGCAGTCGGTTTCCTCTGGCTGGCTTTCTGGCTGCCGTTGTACCGGCGCCCTCAAGAGCAGCGGCGCTTATCCAAGAGCGAGCTAGCACACATAGAGAGTGACCCGCCGGATTCTGTATCCAAGATTCGGTGGACGCGGCTCGCGAGTCATCGGCAGACGTGGGCGATTGCGCTTGGAAAGTTCTTGACCGATCCGATCTGGTGGTTCTATCTGTACTGGCTGGCAAAGTTCCTCGACAAGAACTATGGCATTACGCTTTCACAAGTCGGGCTGCCGCTGGTGACCGTTTATTTTATCGCCGACCTCGGAAGCGTCGGCGGGGGGTGGCTTTCGTCAACGCTCATCAAGCGCGGATGGACAGTAAACGCGGGGCGAAAGACCGCGATGCTGATTTGCGCGGTGGCAGTCGTGCCGGTTGTGTTCGCCTCGAAGGCGTCCAATCTTTGGGTCGCCGTAATTCTGATCGGGATTGCAACGGCATCGCATCAAGGCTTCTCTGCGAATCTCTTCACGATGGCATCGGATATGTTTCCGCGGCGCGCAGTAGGGTCAGTTGTAGGTATAGGCGGAATGGCGGGCGCAGTCGGAGGGATGTTATTCGCAGAGCTGACCGGCCAGATTTTGCAGTGGACCGGCAGTTACGTTCCGATATTCATTATCTGTGGGCTTGCGTATCTAGTGTCGCTCTCGATCGTTCACTTGCTCGCGCCGACGCTCGAAGGTGCCGACCTCGCAACCGACCGATGATTCGATTCAGTGATTGACCCCGCTGGCGAGCAAGCCGCCGTCAATTACCAACACCTCTCCGGTGATGAAGCTTGCGGACTCCGATGCGAGAAAGATCGCAGCTCCCGCCAGCTCTTCCACGTTGCCGAATCGCTTCATCGGAGTGCGCAGCAAGAATTCTCGCCCGCGTTCCGTCTCATCAAGTAGCGTTCGGTTTAGCTCCGTTGGAAAGACGCCGGGAGCAATCGCATTCACGCAGACACCAAGAGGCGCCCATTCGATAGCGAGTGATTTGGTGAGCGACGCTACCGCTGCCTTGCTGGCCGAATACGCGGCCACTTCCTGGAGCGCCACGAACGATGCAATCGAAGCGATGTTGATGATTCGCCCGTAACCGCGTTCGATCATGTGGCGGCCGAAGACCTGACAGGCTCTCAGCGTTCCGGTCAGGTTCGTGTCAACGATTTCGTGCCAGTCGTGTTCCACGAAATCAACCGTCGGCGCGCGCTTCGTTCGACCCGCGGAGTTCACCAGAATGTCGACTTTGCCGAATACCCTGACGGTTTCATCGAGGAGGTGTTCTAAGGAAATCCGATCAGAAACATCCGATACCAGGCGCAAGGTTCGTCGGCCGCGATCCTCGATTTCGCGCGCAGCCGCGTCGACTCGATCCTTTCCGCGCGAGGTCGGTATCACATCCGCGCCGGCTTCGGCCAGTCCGTGCCCAATCGCTCGACCGATGCCGGACGTTCCACCGATTACCACCGCCACTCTGCCATTAAGTTCCAAAGGACCGTAACTCATAACTCTTCCGTTCTTGCCATGGCGCGGATAGGTTGTCAAACCAAACGACGGAAACCTAATTGTTGGGAGGCTTGCTGCATGCCGTGTATTTACTTGCAAGAGTCGTCGCTGGGAACTATTCTGGCTGCTCAGCGAGCGAAACAGTCAGGAGCACAACCATGACAAAAACCACAATCGATAGAAGGCAGTTCCTCAAGCAGGCAGCAGCCGGCGCGAGCATCGCACTGGCATATCCATCAAGCAGCGTGCTTGGCGCGAACGATCGCGTGAGGCTCGGCATCATCGGCGCGGGCGCTCGCGGCCAGGAGTTGATGGGAGCGTTTCTGAGAGTTCCCAACATCGAATTTGTCGCGGTGGCGGACGCATTCACGCGGCGGTATGACGAAGCGAAAAAACTTGCGGGGGCAGGCATGAAGAGCTTTGACGATCATCGACGCCTGCTCGATCTGAAGGACGTTGATGCGGTGATCGTAGCCACGCCGCTGCATTGTCACACGCGCCATTTCCTGGACGCCATCGCCGCGGGAAAAGACCTTTACTCCGAGAAAACAATGACCTGGTCGATCGAAGAAGCCGAAGCATGCCGCGATGCCGCGAAACGCTCCGATCGGGTCATCACCATCGGTCTCCAGCATCAAAGCTCGGGCGCGCTTGCGGACGCGAAGGCGTGGATCAAACAAGGCCTCGCCGGCAAGATCACTCATATCGAATCGTGGATGAGCCGCAACACTCCGCGAGGGAAACCGCAATGGATTCGATCTGTTCCCTCCGATTGCACCAGCGCCAACGTCAAATGGGATGCGTTTCTCAACGGCCGTCCGAAACGCGCATTTGATCCGTTCAAGTTCATCAACTGGCGGCTGTACTGGGAATTCTCAGGAGGAAATGTTACCGAGAACATGGTGCATCAGATCGCGTGGATCATGCGCGCGCTCGACCTGCCGCTTCCATCTGCGGCGTACATGTCGGGAGGCGTCTTTTCCGAGAAAGACGGACGCGAGGTCCCGGACACAATCGCAGTTACCCTGGATTTCCCGAATGATCTGGTAGTGACCTGGCAATCGACTTTCAGTAACAGCCGTTACGGTCTGGGCGAGCGAATTCTCGGATCGCACGGCACAATCGAACGGCTAGCGGGCACGACCGATATGGTCACAGGGAAATCGCAATCGGGCCTTCGATATTATCCGGAGAATGCGAATCGCCCTGAGGGAGCAGCGCTTGAAGGCGAGACCAAAGATCAAAGTCATATGGCGAACTTCATTGAATGCGTCCGCTCACGCAAAGAGCCAAATGCGCCGGTGGATATCGGCTATCGCTCGGCGGTAGCAGCACACATGGCGAATCTCTCCTACCGCCAGAAGCGCCGAGTAACGCTCGAGTCGGCCGCGCAGGCAGCGCGGGGATGATTCTGAAATGCTTATCGGCAAAGGCGGCGAAGAAGAGCCTCTCTCAGAGAGCGACATCAAAGAGTTAATGTCAGCGGCGCTCGAGAGAGCGCGGCTTGATGACAAGCGAGTGCTGGTCATCATACCCGATCGTACTCGCACTGCACCTATACCGCAGATGTTTCGACTCTTGCATGAGCTGCTGCAAGAGCGTGTCCGGCAACTGGATTACCTGATTGCGTTGGGCACCCACAGACCCCTGACCGAAGAAGCCATCAACCAGTTGATCGACGTCTCTCCCGAGGAACGCCGCGATCGCTACGCCAAGATAAACATCTTCAATCACCGATGGGACAAGCCGGAAACGTTCGTCAGCATCGGCACAATGAGTCCTGACGAAGTAGAAGAGTTGACCGGCGGCTTACTGAGCGAAGTCGTTGAAGTACGTCTCAACCGGATGATCTTCGACTACGACCAGCTCATCATTTGCGGCCCAACCTTTCCGCACGAAGTCGCAGGCTTTTCGGGAGGCAACAAGTATTTCTTTCCCGGAATCGGGGGCACCGAAGTGATCAATCTCACTCATTGGCTTGGCGCGATTGCTACGAGTTATTCAATCATCGGCAGGACACGTACGCCCGTGCGACGTGTGATCGATAAGGCGGCGTCGCTGATCGACCGGCCGAAGCTTTGTTTCAGTCTCGTAGTCAAAGACGACCAGTTGGCCGGTCTCTACATCGGTTCACCTGAAGAGGCGTACCTTGCTGCTGCTGATTTGTCGGCCAGACTCCATATTCGTTGGGTAGATAAGCCGTTCCGGCAAGTGCTCTCGATAATGCCTCAGATGTACGAAGACATCTGGACAGCGGCCAAAGGGATGTACAAGCTGGAGCCGGTCATCGCCGACGGCGGAGAGGTGATCATATATGCGCCACACATCAACGAAATCAGCTACACACACGGCCCTATGCTGGACGAAATCGGCTATCACGTCCGCGATTATTTTCTGAAGCAATGGGACAGATTCAAGCATTATCCCGGCGGCGTTCTGGCGCACAGCACTCACCTACGCGGCCTGGGAGAGTATGACGCCGCAAGCGGTGTTGAGACACCGCGGATTAAAGTGACATTGGCCACAAGAATTTCTGAAGAGCGTTGCCACCGGGTTAATCTAGATTACATGAACCCGGACCATATCAATCCGGATGAATGGCGAGCGAGCGAAGACGCAGAGACCTTGTTAGTTCCGAAGGCGGGCGAGCTGCTGTACCGTCTCAAGCGCCTGGATGCGAAGTCGGTCACGACATGATAATCGTCTTGATGGGAGTTAGTGGAGCAGGAAAAACGACCATCGGCCGGCTGCTGGCCGAGCAGCTTGGCTGGACTTTCTACGATGCCGATGAGTTTCACTCACCCACCAATGTTGAAAAGATGCGCCGCGGCGAACCCCTGACCGACGACGATCGAGCACCCTGGCTCATAAAGCTGCGCGAGTTGCTGCGCGCGACGCTGGAGGCGAAATCAAACGCAGTAGTGGCTTGTTCGGCACTAAAGAGCGTTTACCGTGAGCAGCTATTGATCGACGACAAAGTAAGGCTGGTCTATTTAAAAGGGGACTATTCAACGATCGAGGATCGCTTGAGCCAACGCCGGGATCACTTCATGAACCCAGCTTTACTCAAGAGCCAATTCGCGGCGCTCGAGGAACCGGATGGGGCTATGACAGTCGATGTCGCGGCTTGCCCTGCGGATATTGTCCAAAGCATTAGAGAGAGCCTCCCTATTGTTGCCGAGTAGTCGCGCTGCGGGTATTTGCGAGTACACTTAGCTGATGCGCTGATCACGGCAAGCGCTTGGGTAAAGAACCTTCCGCTTGTACCGACTACTCTCCGCACTTTGAGCAGATTCGAGAAATTTAGGTGATACCCTTCTAGTTGTGACCTCTGACCTCTGACTCGGTGAGTGCTATGATCTACTGCCCAATAGGTTTCACCGGCGCAGGATAAATACCCGCGTCCGCCAGCTCCTTCAGCAAAGCCGGCAATGCGTTAATCAGCACGTTTGCCTCTTGCACGGCTTTTTCGAGTAGCGGACGCATTTCAGCAGTCTGTCTCATCTGGGTGTCCGTAGGCCTTGAGGTCGAACCCATAATCCCGCCTTTCAGCCCGCCAAAACGGAAACGCAAATTCTCATTGAGGAGCTCAAAATTCCCTGTCTCAAACGGATTTTCTGCGCCAACGCCAAAGCGTCTGCCAACGGGCTCAAACTTCTTCGCAAAGTCTTCGACTCTGGTTTTCAAAGCCGCGGGCGCGCTCGCATTATCCTTCAATGCCTGTTGAATGGCTTTGATTTTTTCACTCAATTCGTTCACGCGATCTGCTGCTTCGTTTAGCGTCTTCTGCAACCCGTGCAGTTGAAGCGCCGTGTCGAACCAGATTTTGCGGTCCTCCGCCGAGATTTGAATTTCCGGATCGCCCTCCACATTGAATGAACCCGTAGCGACGTCCTTGTCCTCAACTTTCAAACTAACTTGATACGTGCCGGGTAAAACGAACGGTCCATCAAGACCTCCGCCACCAAAGCCGCCTCCTCCTCCGCCACCGGGGCCACCTTGAGGCGCTCGCGGACGCGGCAAAGGTTTCACGCGCAGATTCCAGATGACCGTATTGATACCGGCTGCGATTTTGTCCTTCACGTCGTCGCCCGCAAGCTCGCGCACAACGCTGCCTCCAGAATCTTTCACGGTCAGCGTCAATTTCTTAGCCGGTGATTTTAAGTAGTAAGTGAATGCGGCGCCGGTATCCGAGTTCTTTCCCAGGAACTGCATATCGCCTTCAAACTCGCGCGAGCGGTCTCCTGCCGGATTCATCTCGGTCGCCGGGCTAATATCAAACAAATGAGCATCGGCCCCGCGCGCTTTGGAAAATTGTTGCAGCGGAGTCATATCATCAAGAATCCAAATGCTGCGCCCGTGCGTCGCAAGAATCATTGCGTTGTCACGCGGATGCAGAGTGATCTCGTAGATCGGCACGGTAGGCAAATTCGCTTTTATGCGCATCCACTGTTTGCCTCTATCAAATGAGACAAACAACCCGCTTTCCGTTCCGAGATAAAGCACGTCCGGATTCTTCAAGTCTTCGGTGATCGTGCGCGCCACCTGACCCTTCGGCAGATCTCCGGCGATGGACTTCCAGTTCTGCCCGTAGTCATTGCTGACATAGATGTAGGTGCTGAAGTCATTCAGTCGATGACCATCGAAGGTTGCATAAACCGTGGCTTCATCGAAACGCGAAGCCGCGACTCGTGAGACATAAGCATTCTTTCCCAAACCCGGAACCTTCGACGTAACGTTAGACCAATTCGCTCCGTCGTCACGCGATACGCTGATCACACCGTCATCCGACCCGGTGTAGTACAAGCCGGCTTTTTTCGGGGACTCATTAAAGGTCACGAGGTTGCCGTAAGAGCCAACGCCGTCGTTCTTGGCAAGCTTTATGTCTTTGCCTTTGGCCCCCATTAAATCAAGAGTCTCGCGGTCTGTGTTAGTCGTTAAGTCTCCGCTGATCGCTTTCCACGAATGCCCTCGATCGGTTGATTTGAACAGGCGATTTGCAGCAACGAAAATCGTGGCGGGGTTATGCGGCGAGATCACCATCGGCGTATCCCAATTCCA
>Ga0075426_10001237_pt1 | contig 18102 bp, 18 predicted proteins | sample SoiMethybrSBSTD5_FD_75304 | JGI IMG/M metagenome (GOLD analysis project Ga0075426, IMG submission 75304) | Bulk soil microbial communities from a Populus tree surrounding site in Tennessee, USA - Soil MetaG P. TD hybrid SBSTD5 | ecosystem: Environmental > Terrestrial > Soil > Tree plantation... | reverse complement strand
GTCCAAACCTAGGCGCTCGGCCCGCGTCCAATCATTATGGGGATCACAATTGCTTGTGATGGGTGCGGGAAGCTCCTGGAACCAGGAATGCTGCACGACCGCGACACCTTCCTGGCGGCCATTGCGGTGCGCGGGTTGGCGACAGGGGGAGCGCTGGCCGAAGGTCCTGACGGCGACATTCTTGTGGCCTGCTGCGAGACCTGCCGGCACATGGTAACTGTGCAATACGCCCATGGCCGCCCAGCTGTATACGTGAGCCCGTCGGGTATCAGCCAGGACAAACCAGGCAAGCCCGTTTAGGGATTGTTCGTAGAACAAGGCGATGCCCCGCCCTTCCGCCACTTGTCCAGGGACGATCTTTGTGCGCAGGGGCGACAGCAAGACTACAATTAACTCCGGCAGATTGCCGGCTGCGCAGCTCAGCGAATACAGGTTGACAAGCTCGCTGCGGTGCGAACTAATAGCCGGTCACGCAAAGTTCGACATTTCCGTGGCCACATATGGCTGAGACATCGAAATAGGGTCCCGCAGTATTCTCATTGTCAGAAGGTTTAGCAGTCCTGGTTCTCTGTTCCCGCAGCGTCGAAATAGCGATGAATACTCTTTTGATTTATCCGGAATGGCCGGACACGTACTGGAGTTTCAAGCATGCCCTGCCGTTTGAGGGCAAGTGCTCAGCGTACCCGCCGCTGGGCTTACTGACCGTCGCCTCCATGTTGCCCGCGCATTGGAACAAGCGCCTGGTGGACACCAACGTCCGCCGGTTGACGGAGGCCGACCTGCGCTGGGCCGACGTGGCCATGCTGAGCGGGATGCTGGTGCACAAGCAGGATCTGCAAAACCTGCTGAAGCGCTGCCGGGCGCGCGGGTTGCGCACCGTGCTGGGCGGTCCCATTACCAGCGGCGTGGCGGACATTCGAGAGCACGCTGACCACGTGGTGGTCGGCGAGGCCGAGGATCTGGTAGGGGAACTCGTACAAGACCTGGAGAACGGCACTGCAAAGCCTCTCTATACCGCCAGCAACCTGCCCGACCTGAGCCGCACGCCATTGCCCGACCTGAGCCTGGTGGACCTGAAGAAATATAGTTCTACTGCCATCCAGTTTTCTCGCGGCTGCCCGTTCAATTGCGAATTCTGCGACATCATTGAAATCTATGGCCGCCGGCCGCGTACCAAGCTGCCGGAGCAGGTGGTGGCGGAGCTGGAGCAGTTGTACGAACGCAAGTGGCGCGGCTCGGTTTTTCTGGTGGACGACAATTTCATCGGCAACAAGAAAAAAGTAAAAGAACTCCTGCCGGTGCTGGCCGAGTGGAACGCCCGCCGCGGCCATCCCTTCACCTTCTTCACCGAGGCCTCGCTCAATTTAGCGGACGACGAAGAGCTGCTGCGCATGATGAAGGCTGCCGGCTTTATCCGCGTCTTCCTGGGCATCGAAACGCCGGTGGAAGCCAGCCTGAAAGAAGCGCAAAAAATGCAGAACACGCGGCGCAGCCTGCTGGACAGCGTGCGCCGCATCCAGAACTACGGCATGGAAGTGATGGCTGGGTTCATTGTGGGCTTCGATAATGACCCCGAGGACATCTTCGAGCGCCAGGTGGAGTTTATCCAGGAAAGTGCCATCCCGCTGGCCATGGTGGGACTGCTGCAGGCCCTGCCGGGAACTCAGCTTTACCGGCGCCTGCTCAAAGAAGGCAGGCTGATTCAGGACGGGGACGGCGATAACTTCGATTGCAACCTGAATTTCGTTCCCAAGATGGATGCGCAGCGGCTGGTGGAAGGCTACCGCTCCATTCTGAAGCGCATTTACGACCAGGACAACTACTATGAGCGGGCGCGGAGTTTTCTGGCTCGTTACCGGCCGGAGTACCATCCTCAGCGAGTGTTCTCTGATTACCGGGCCTTGGTGCGCTCCTTCATCAAGCAGGGCGTGTTCAGCCGCGGGCGCTCCAGCTACTGGAAATTTATTTTTGACGCCGCTACCCGCTACCGGCACGCGTTCGGCACCGCCATTACTCTGGCGGTGATGGGTTACCATTTTCAGAAAATTACCGAGCGGGTTTGCCAGTCCGACTACATTCCCCAGTTGCCGGTGAGCGAACTGGAGCCGCTGGCCGACTCGTAAATTGCCGAGGTGCCGCGCATCATTGCACGGCAGTGAACGCCTGGTAGAACCATACCCCGGCGATCACCACAATCAGCACCCCGGAAGACGCGCCAAACACGCGGATAAAGGGCCATAGCCGGTCGGCCCGTTGCATGATTTCGGCCTGCTCTTTTTCCATGTGCGATTCAGCCGCATCAAGGAACAATTGGTCGTCTTCCTGCATGGTCAAGGTTCCGCGGTAGATCATTAAAACCACCAGCACGGTGGTGAGAACGCCCCACACCACCAGCAGCGCTAAGAGAGCGGTCATGAGCCACCTCATTTCTCCTGCTCCTATTGTCGGGCTTCGGTAGGGCAGCGCCCATGACTTTAATCACCGGGTCGTGTGACGCTGAACACACCTGAGCAGCTGGGCGGAGATGGTTACTCTCTCCCGCGCAGATGTTTGTGGCTTGGCTGGGGGCTGGCACATCTAAAGAGCAGGCATCCGGTATTTTCAGAGAAGGCAGGTTCAACATGGGAGCACAAGCCCAGGAAGTAGTTGCTCGTCACCGAGAGGGGAAGAGCCCCGGCAGCATGAAAGCGCTGGTTTTCCGGGGACCGAACCAGATTGGAATTGAAGACGTTGCCGTGCCGCGCGCCGGCTACGGCGAAGCGGTGATCCGCATAACGCTCACCACCATTTGCGGCACCGACCTGCATATTCTGAAGGGCGAGTACCCGGTACGGCCGGGCCTGGTGCTGGGTCACGAACCCGTAGGGATAATCCATGAACTTGGCCCCGGGGTGAACGGTTATGAGGCGGGGCAGCGCGTTCTGGTGGGCGCCATCACACCCTGCGGCCAGTGTCACTTTTGTTTGAGCGGCCACTGGTCGCAATGTGGCGGCCCCATCGGGGGCTGGAAATTCGGCAACACGATCAATGGAGCGCAAGCAGAATACCTGCTTGTGCCTAATGCCCAGGCCAACCTGGCCAAAATTCCCGATGACATTAGCGATGAGCAGGTAGTGCTGCTGGCCGATATTGCTTCCACCGGTTTCTCCGCGGCGGAGACCGCAGACCTGCAACTGGGCGACAGCGTAGCCGTGTTCGCCCAGGGACCAATTGGCCTGTGCGCCACCTTGGGGGCCAGGCTCAAAGGAGCAGGGCTGATTATCGCGGTTGAATCCGATCCCAAACGCTCCGAAGCGGCTCGCCGCATGGGCGCGCACTTCGTAGTCAATCCGGAGAAATCGGATGCGGTCAGCGAGATCAAGCGGCTGACTGGAGGCCAGGGAGTGAACGTGGCCATCGAAGCGCTGGGAATTCAGCGCACGTTTGAAAATGCATTGCGCGTCCTCGAGCCCGCCGGCACGCTCTCCAGCCTAGGGGTTTACTCCGGAAAACTGGAAGTGCCGCTGGACGGTTTTGCGGCAGGACTGGGAGATCACAAAATCGTGACCACCCTCTGTCCCGGGGGAAAGGAGAGAATGCGGCGCCTCATGGATCTAGTTCGCTATCGCGGCGTGGACCTCGCCCCCATGCTGACGCACAACTTTTCATTACAGGACATAGTAAAGGCGTACCACTTCTTCGGAGAGCGCCGGGATGGTGTAATCAAAGTGGCTATCAGGCCGTAACATAAGAGCAGGTCTTGGCAGCTGGTACATTTTGAATCAGCAACTACCGGCAGGTGATCCCTGCCTCATTGTGCTTCCGGCTGCTGAGCCGGAAAATGCTGCAGGCGCCAATCTGCGATGCGCGCTTCCGACTGCTCTAACTGCTGCCGCGTCATGATGGTGCGGAGATTATTCCTGGCGGAAACCGCGCCCTTGTACCCTTGTGAAGCGGCTATACTGAACCACATATACCCTTCCACGTAGTTCAGAGGGGCCCCTCGTCCGGTCGCGTAAAGAGATCCCAGGTTCAGCTGGGCTGTCGGTAAACCCTGTTCCGCAGCGCGATTGAACCAGTTCCGAGCTTCCTTGTAATCCCGGGCTGTACCCTGCCCGGTAGCGTAGAGGTAACCAAGGTTGTTCTCCGCATCAGGAAACGACTGCTCGGCCGCGAGATGGAACCAGCGAAACGCCTCGCTACAGTTGCGATCCACTCCTTCGCCGCTCAGATACATGGAACCGAGTTCGTTCTGGGCCTGGGGCAGGCCCTTGCTGGCAGCCTGAGCATAAAGTCTGAGCGCTTCCGGGAGGTTGCGGGTGGTGCCTTTTCCGAAGCGATACATAAGCGCCAGTGCGTGCTGCGCGGTAGTCAAGCCCTGCCGGGCGGCCTTTCCGACCCAATCGAAAGCGCTGCTGTAGCTGCGATGCACGCCTTTGCCGGCGAAATAAAGGTTACCCAGATTGTTCTCCGCGACAGCGTCTCCCTGCTCGGCAGCCATGCGGTACCATTTGGCGGCCTGAACATAATCACGAGCTACTCCTTCGCCAGTGTGATACATGTAGCCCAAGCCATTCTGCGCCTTCACATTGCCCTGCTCAGCTGCGTTGTGCCACCACTGCACCGTGGCAGCAGGCTTTTTTTCCAGTAAGGGACCCCCTTTGCGATAAGCGGCTCCGAGGACGTATTGAGCATTGGCTTCACCGGCCTGGGCTCGGGCCTCAAGAGCCTGCATCTGGGAAGCATTGAGGACCAGAACTTTAGGATCGTGGTCGTTGCCAGGCCCAGCCACGGGACTGTCAGCCGGAAGCGAGAAAGCAGGAGCGGCAAGGATAAGGATAAGGAGAACGGAAAAGCCAAGTACGACTTTCACAACGTCACCAGCCGTGTCGGTATGACCAATCGGCTCCATTGTTAGGCGCACCGTCCTTGGGCTCAGTGACGGCGGCCACAGGGCTGTGTGACGCAGCTGGCGACTAGATAAGACTAATGTCAGCAGGGCCGCCAAACACAGGCCGCGGGCAGGCACGGCTCGAACTTGACCGAATCGGCCGCGTTAGATATAGTGTGGTACGCATTTATGAGATCCCTCATCCAGAGCCCAGGTCGCACAATGACCATGACAACCATGGCCATGCGAATTACTGCGCTTCTGGAGGAGGGCGCCGGGTAAGCTAAAAAGCACTTCTAGATACCCAAACCCACCGCCAGAAGCGAATCTGGCGGTGGGTTTTTCTTTTGGGTCGAAAGGGAAGGACAGAAACAATGTCGCAGCCAGCAGGCAACAAACACGTGGAAGGCCGCGGGCCGGTGGTGCTGAAGTTCGGCGGAACCTCGGTGGAAAACGCGGCCGCCCTGCGCCGTGTGGCCAGCTTGGTGGCGCAGCAGGAAGGCGCGGTGGTGGTGGTCAGCGCGCTGGCCGGCGTCACAGATCAACTCCTGGCAGCCGGGGAAGAGGCGGCGCGGGGGCGGCTGACGGCGGCCCAGCAGAGCCTGCTGGTTATCTGTGAACGGCACAGCGTGATGGCGCGCGAGCTGTTGCCGCAGACTTCTGCGGGTCCCTTCTTGACTTACCTGCAAAAAGAGTTCGAGGGATTGGCCAAACTGCTGCACGGCGTGGCCGCCTTGGGGGAGTTCAGCCCGCGAACCGCAGACCGGCTGGTGGGCTCAGGAGAAGTCGTTTCCAGCCGCTTGCTGGCGGAATCCGTCTTCGCCGCCGGCCGAAACGCAGCCTGGGTGGATGCTCGGGAATGTATCGTCACCGACGATGCCTTCGGCCAAGCCACGCCGCTGCGCGAACCGACGGATAGCCGGCTGCGGGAACTGGTATTGCCGCTGCTGGAGAGCGGCCGGGTCCCGGTGCTGGGCGGGTTCATCGCCGCCACGGCGGATGGCACGCCTACCACTTTGGGCCGGGGAGGGTCGGATTTCTCCGCTGCCCTGGTCGCCGCCGGGCTGGGCGCAAGCCGTCTGGAAATTTGGACGGACGTGGACGGCATCATGACCGCTGACCCGCGCCTGTGTCCGGATGCCCGCCTGATTCCCAGTATCAGCTTTGCGGAAGCTGCAGAACTGGCGCAGGCGGGGGCCAAGGTCCTTCATCCCGCCACCCTGCTGCCGGCGACGGAAAAGAACATTCCAGTGTATGTGCGTAACTCGCGGCGGCCGCGGAGCCGGGGAACGCGCATTGTGGCGGAAGGCGCGGAGCCGGTGACGGTGCGAGCCATAACCTCCAAGCGAGGGGTGGTTATTGTGGAAGCTCGGCTCCGCCGCCAGGCCGACGCCCATACCCTGGGTCAAATCCTGAAAGCGTGCGAGGGCTATACCCTCGACCTGTGCTCGGTGTCGCAGCACAGCCTGGTCCTGCTGGCAGACTCGAAGCTGGCGGTTCGCGAATTGGAACGCGCCCTGCGGGACGTGGCCGAAGTCCAAGGCGAGAACCATAAAGCGATCGTGCGCGTATTCGGCGACCGCATCGGGCGCCACACCCGCGTTGTAGCCCAGATCTTCCACGCGCTGGCGGGAATCGAAGTCCGGCTGGCTGCGCCTGGCGAAGGTGAGCGCAACTTGACGTTGGTAGTAGATGAGGATCAGGCGGCCGAATCGGTACAGCGCTTGCACAACTTGTTCTTCCCGAGCAGCGACCAGCAGGCGAACGAAGTTTCCCAGGCAGGTGCACAATGAACGCCAGTCCAGCTTTTGACTTTTCCCGATCCTCCCTGCAGCCGGTTCCAGCCCAGCGCGCGTGCCGCATCGCGCTTCTCGGATTCGGCACCGTAGGCCGGTCGGTAGCCACCATTCTGCAGGGCGGCTCCTTTCCGCAGCTGCGGCTGCAGCTGATTTATAACCGGCGGGTGGACCGCAAGCGAGTGCCCTGGGTTTCTCCGCAGGTACGCTGGACCGACGATCTGGAAGAAGTGCTGGCTTCCGATGCCGACGTGGTCCTGGAGCTGGCTGGCGGCTTGGAGCCGGCGTATTCCTGGGTGAAGCGGGCGCTGCTGCTGGGCAAATCGGTGGTGACGGCCAACAAGAAGTTGATTGCGGCGCATGGCCCGGAACTGCTCGACTTGGCGCGCCAGCAGGGCTGCCGGCTGGAATTCGGCGCCGCCGTGGCCGGAGGCGTGCCGGTGTTGTGCGGGGTGAGCCCGGGACTGAGCGGCGATCGCCTGCTGAAGCTCTGCGGCATTCTCAACGGAACCTGCAACTACATCCTGCATGCCATGGACAGCCGCGGCGTGGCGCTGGATGCGGCGTTGCGGGAAGCGCAGCAACGCGGCTACGCCGAGGCCGACCCCAGCGATGATGTGGACGGCCTGGACGCGCGCGCCAAGCTGGCCATCCTGGTGCGCACCGGATTCCACTTGCAGGCGGACCCGCAGCAGATTGCCACGCAAAGCATCTGGCCGGTACAGCCGGCTGATTTCCGCTATGCGCGGGAACTGGGCTGCACTATCCGTCAGGTGGCGCGGGCGGAACTGAAATCAGGCACGCTGCTGGCCGAGGTCGGGCCCACGGTAGTCAGCGCCGGTTCGCCTCTGGGCTCCGCGCGCAACAATCAAAACGTGCTGGTAACCACCGGCAAGTACGGCGGCGAAACGGTCTTCGCGGGCGCCGGAGCGGGCGGCGCACCCACGGCGGTGGCCGTGGTTTCTGACCTGCTGGCGGTAGCGGAATCGCGGGCAGCGGCGAATTGCGGTCCGGCGCTGGTGGCCGTGCCGGTCAGCAACGATTTCCGTTGCCGCCACTACGTTCGGGTTACACCGGCGCAGACCACGGATGCGGTTGCCGCTCTGCGGCGATCCTTGACGTCCGGCGGCATCAGCCTGCGCGGCCTGCTGCATCATCCCGACCGGCACGACCGCCGGCCCAGCCTGGCGCTGGTAGTGGAGGAGTGCTCCACCCACGCGCTGGAAAAAGCTTTGAGCCAGGTCCAGGAGGCGGGACTGCTGGCCGAGCCCGCGGTACGAATGCCCATGGTCACTACTTCTTAATCTGAGTGCACCCAAGCACCGGACCCTTAACTTGCCGGTTCGACCGGCGGACGAGAATCCCAAGTAGTTGTAGTGAGGAGCCAATGACAGAGCGATACGAACTGCAGTGCCGGGAATGCCGAACAAGCGTCGGCAACCGGCCCTCGTCAGTCTGCGAAGAGTGCTTTTCTCCCCTGGAAGTGACCTATGACTATGATGACATCCGAACATGCCTGACCCGGGAAGCCATTGCGCAGCGGGCTCCGGGCATTTGGCGCTACCGGGAACTGCTGCCGGTTGCCGATGAGTATGAGGCCACACTGCCCATCGGCTTCACCCCGCTGGTTCCCGCCCCGCAACTGGCCCGCCACTTCCGCTCCCGCCGCCTCTTCCTCAAGAACGATTGCTTCTGCTTCCCTACCCTGAGCTTTAAAGATCGCGTCGTGGCCATGGCTATGGCCCAAGCGCGCCGCTTCGGATTTGAAGTAGTGGGCTGCGCCTCCACCGGCAACCTGGCCAACGCAGTGGCGGCGCAAGCTGCCCGCGCCGGATTGCGCGCCTGCGTGTTGATTCCCGCCGATCTGGAATCGGCCAAGGTGGTCAATACCCAGGTCTATGGCGCGCGACTGGTGCGCGTAGCGGGCAACTACGACCAGGTGAACCGGCTGTGCTCGCAAATCGCCGACGCTTACCATTGGGGCTTTGTGAACGTGAACCTGCGGGCCTACTACGCTGAAGGATCGAAAACTGTGGGCTACGAGATCGCCGAGCAACTAGGCTGGCGCCTGCCGGACAACGTGGTGGTGCCCATGGCCGGCGGTTCGCTGATCACCAAGATCAAGAAAGCGTTTGACGAACTGGTGAAGCTCGGCCTGGTAGAGCCCAAGCCGGTAAAGATTTTTGGCGCTCAGGCCACCGGCTGCTCCCCCATCAGCACCGCGGTAAAAGCCGGCCAAAGCGATATCGCTCCGCAAAAGCCGAGCACCGTAGCGCGTTCGCTTGCCATTGGCAATCCCGCCGACGGGCACTACGCCATCCAGGCCATCACCGGCAGCGGCGGCTGGGCGGAAGACGTTTCCGACAAGGAAGTGGTGGATGCCATGCAATTGCTGGCTGCCACCGAAGGCGTGTTCGCGGAAACCGCCGGCGGCGTTACCGTGGGCGTGGCCAGGAAGCTTTTCGCCCAGGGCCGCATTTCGCCCGACGAGACGACCGTGCTCTGCATCACCGGCAATGGGCTAAAAACCGTGGAAGCGCTGCAGGGGCGGCTCGAGCTGCCGGAGCCGATTCCGGCCAAGCTGGCCGCCTTTCAGGAACATATTGCCGATGAGGCCGAAGCGGTAGCAGTGTGAAAAAAGTTACCTTGAATTTACTCTTGAAACCTTGAAACTTGCGAAACATTGGAGCCTTTATCTCGATTAACGGAGCACAATCATGAGCATCCAGGTCCTAATTCCCACCCCGCTGCGCAAACACACCAGCGGAGCCGGACAAATTTCGTGCAACGCGTCCAGCCTCCCCGAACTGCTAGGAGTTCTGGGCCTGAGCTATCCCGAACTGCGGCGGCACATCTGCGACGAGCAGGGACAACTGCGCCGCTTTCTGAATGTGTATGTGAACGAAGAGGACATTCGTTTCCTGGGGGGAAGCGACTACCGCTTTAGTGATGGTGACGAGGTGCTGCTGATTCCTTCGATCGCCGGTGGCGCGTCTTGAATTATGAGGACTGCTGGCTTCGCGCCACCTCGCACTTATGACGGGGAACTGGCGGCGCGTGTTCCAGGATATCGGCCACCTCGGCCAGCATTTCCTTGGGATTCTCCTGCAAGGGGATCAGGTAATGCGGGCAAGCCTCTTGGGGAATTTCGGTCCATCTGCCCCGAACAAAGGCTATCTTCTGCTCGGATCGGACAGACAGTAGTTCCTGGCAGGCCCGCAGGGCTGCGTCGCCTGCATCCAGCAGGTTCAGGATAACCAGCTCGTAGCCGCTTTGCTGCAGCCGCCGTTTCGCTCCGTCCAAATCGCGGCAGGCGTCCACCTCATGACCTTCTTCGCGGAGCAGATCACCCAACACCACTCGAAAAGACGGCTCATTGCACACGAGTAAGACACTCATGACAGCCCTCCCTCGCGGTAGGAATGTTTTTGATTGTGGCGCTAAAAGATTCCGATGCGCGGTAGGCAGGAAACGTGCTTCCCCGAACCCAAGCGGCGCCTGCCCCGGAACTCTGGTGTGCAAGCAGCGTCTCTGCCGTGGTTTCCACGGTTCCCAACAAAAAGAAAGCGGCGCCTGCCAAGGCGCCGCATGGTTCCAGTCCGCTGGCGTGCTACTTCTCGCTGATCATCGGGCCTGCTTCCGTGATGCTGCCCTTCACCAGTTCGGTTTCGATCTTCAGCTTCTGATTGGGGCGGACCGTGACCTCGGTTTCAAACGTCTGGTACCCGGGCAAGGCTATGCGTACCCGGTGCGTGTCGGGGGTGACCAGGAGACCGCGTCCCATCCCATTGAATTCGTCGGCGTGCCCGAGGAAGCGGCCATCAATGAAAACCGCGGCTCGGCCCGGCTTCACGGAAATCTTCAGCTCAGCGGTTTCCTTAGGCATGGGCAGGGCCGCGTCCTTCATCAGCCTGACTTTCAGCATGACCACCTGGCCCGGTTCCAGCACGGATTCGTCGCTGAAATCTTTGTACCCGGCTTGGCGCACGGCAATCTCGTGCTTGCCGGGGAGAAGAAGGATTTGCTTGTCGCCTTTCAATTCATCCAGATAACCCACATACTGCCCGTCCACCCACACCCCGGCGTTCCTCTCCACGCTGGTGGCGCCGGAGAACCTGACCTCGGCGAGAATCTGATTGTCTGCTGCCAGCGCGGTGCCCAGGCCTACAAAACACCAGATGAGCGCTGTTACAAGAAGGGATTTCAACACACTACCTCCGATCAGAATGTTCCTGGGGTACTTAGTTGAGTGGCGTAGATGAGAGCATGATACCACCCCTGGCGCCAGACTAGTATCAATTTGAGTTCGTTGGTAGCTGACCTATTTGAGCGTTCCGGTCATCTAACTGTGGAAAAGGGGGCAGCAATGGCGGATCAGTTGTGGTGGACGGATGAAGATGAGCTTGCGCAGGCCTTGGCAGACAAATATCCAGAGATCAACCCGCGCGAGGTGCGTTTGCGCGATCTGTGCACCTTTGTAGCCGGCCTTCCCACCTTTGCCGACGATCCCAACGCCACCAATGAAGACCAACTGCAAGGAATTCAGGACGCATGGTACGCGGAATATGAGGACCGCCGGCGGGTAGCGTAAGAGGATCTGTCGAATCCTTCCATGCGGGTTAGTCGCATCCTCGCTTCGGGGATCCTCAACCAGCGATAACAGCGCTTAGCACTCTTTACAAAACTCCGGTTCGGCCAATCTCAATGAAGAATCATAAGGGGATTTCACGCACATTTGCTCTGGCGATACAATTATCTTGCCTGCCGAGGAGACAAGCCTATGCGGCGACTTTCCGCTTTGCTGCTCTCAACGCTATTTCTGGTTTCCATTATTCACGCTCAGGGGAGACCGGAGCCAGTTCGACTGTGCGTCGCAACTGTCGAAAACAGTTCGCGGCACATCGTCAGCCCAACATGGCAGCGGAATCAACTAATTAAGGCTTTCGAGCGAATCAATAAGAGCAAGGATGTGAAGAAAGGGAAGGTGCCGAAAATTGAGACCGTGGCTCTGGATTCAACGGGCGAACCGGACAGTACTGTGCGAGAAAAGAACTGTGCCTTCGTGCTTTCCACGAATCTGACGGAGGTTTTCAGAACTGACCGGCCCTCGGTGAGCTTACCTCCTCCGGGAGCTTTTCAGGTGGGAACTGAAATGGGAGACCCGCGGGCGTATCCGTCGGACTACCATACCGCGACGGTGAACTACACGTTGATGCGGGCAGGGAATCTCAAGTCTTGGGCATCCGGCATTTTGACTGCCGAGGACCGACTGCCAGAGGAGACGCTGGTGTCGCAGCTCATGGACCAGATTGCCAATCGTGTGGCCGGCGAGTTGCGAAAACCCCATCCATCGGTGCCACAGTAGCTCACCGACAAACGCATTGATAACCGTGATCGGCGATCCTTAATAACGTGGGCTAATTCCTCAATAACGTGGGCTAAGGTCGGCGCGAGGGGTGTACAGGGTCGGGCAGCCTTGTGAATACAGGCTCTTGTGGCCTTGGATTCTCCACGGCGTTCGAGCAGGAGGGCGGGGGGCCTATCTTCAACATCAGGCTACAAACGGCTGCGCCTCTGGGGATTTTCGGCCTCCCGCCGGAAACCCGATCCGTTCTTCACCTATCACCACGAATGCGGATCGGGGAGATACAAAGAAGATACAAGGGGATTTATCACCACTAATGTCTTCCTCCGCGAAGTCAACAGCTATGGTTCTTCGTATGTACGCCGCTTCCAGCCGACCGGCACCCAGACCGTGTTCGACACCGCTTCCCCGGTCCAGCACGGTCTACGTTGGCAATTTCGGCATGGCGATTTCTCAACCCAGAGACGTACGATGAAGAAATCGCCCGCAGCAAGTACATCCTCAAGCGATTCACTGGCAGCCAGGTTGGTTAAGTCATGTAGTGGCTCATGAATGGAATAGGACGTCCTGGGTTTCAGGGTCACGCATTCCCACGCGAGCACGCCCGAGATAAATGCTCCCCGATGCGATGTGAATTCATCCTGGCTGAACTTACGGTCTTTGCTGGTTAACAAAACTGCTAGCGAAGACGGAACCATTTCGCCTCTCGATTGAATACCAATCCAAATCGTTTGGTCGTGGTCGTCCATATTCCGAATCGTCGCGACCACTTCGTGGGAGTGCGAGTCGAGTACTGCTCTTATGTGAATACCGTTCTGCTTGTCTGCGCTGGGTGTACTACCACCTTTGTGCCTCGACGGCGCTTGATGACTTTGAACAGCCAGGATCAAGATTCCACAGGTCAGCGCGATGAAATGTAAACGCATTGGCACGCACCTGGGAGCTTTGTCATCTGGAACGCCCTCAACGCAAACGTACAGCTTTAGACCTGAAGTAGCAATATGAATGGCGAGAACAGGAGCACTCTTTATGCCTCCCGCCAATTGTTGCGAACAGGCTTTCACGTATTGATCGGACAAGTGTGATGATGGGCGTGAAATCGCCTTCACATTCATTACACGTTCGCGTTTGCCCCACAACTGGTGCAAATGCGGTATCCACCTTGCCTTGAAGCGCAGTCCTTGTGGGTCAGACGAAATCAACCTTAAAGACGAGGTCCTCTAGATGCTGGCCCAGGAAAGCAGCCCGCTCAATTTCGTCCTCAATCTGCTGACATATTAAGGCCGCCATTTACGAATTCGCTGAAGCGTAAACCGGCGCGTCCGGTGTACTACTTCGCCCGCGGCTGTAGTCCTTTCGTAAACTCACCTTACGCCAAGGGCGGGTGATAATTCCTACCATCCGCTGCAGAGCAGGGCCTACGCTGAGGTCAGCGGCATCTTTGCCATGGAGAGGCACTTCCCAAGAGTTGCGGCCGACGTGCCCCTGGTGGCCACCGTCATTGGCGATCGCGATGTTTGCGCTCTGCACGGACGCTGCACCGTGGTTTCCCAAGGCGGGCTGGGGGCCCTGCTGCCTGGAGACATCCCGCTGGGGGATGTTGTGCTGCTGGAACTCCATTTCCCTAATTCCCCGGAAACCCTTCGCGTCCGAGCTACGGTGAGGCACAGCCAGCGCCCAAATTATGGGCTGGAATTTCTCACGCTAAGTGATGAGGCGCGCCGGGTCATCGCGCGTTATTGCGAACTGCGCGGCCGCCCAACCCGAGAGCTGCTGATTAACATTCTGCGCAAACACTTTCTGGGAGAAGGTTAAAACCATCAGCCACGCTGCGAAACCTATGGCACGAAAATACCTTTCGGCAGCATCACATGTACGCCCACGCTGCCATTCACTACTCTTAGATAACTATGTCCGCCTCCGTCTTGCTGTCCAATGTGCACAAGGGTAAAGGTTGAAATCAGGTAAAGTACTGTCCAATGTGCGCATTTCTCTTCTGCCTGCCATTCGAAATAGCGCGCCAGTATATACACCAAGGCAATAGCAACCTCATCGTTGCGGACAAGCTAGAGCGACTAACCGTGAAGTACTCTCGCAGTGGAAATAATCAGCGCTCAGCGCGTATGATAGCGGGGCGTTTATAGCGGGAACTCATTAAAGAGAGAGGATTGGAGAATGGCTAATTTAACTGCGGTAATGAAGCAGCTTCGCAGTGAGCGCGATCGCGCAGCGCGAGAACTGGATCGCCTGGATGCCGCAATTTCCGCACTCGACCGTGTTGCGGGCAGCAACGGGCGAAGGAGCGCAGGCGGAAGGAGGGGCCGCAGGCCGCGGAGGACGATGTCCGCGGCGGCACGCGCCAGGATCGCGGCGGCGCAGCGGGCGCGCTGGGCAAAAGTGAAGCAGCAGAAAGCAAAGTAGCCGCATACGTCTTGCGCCCAACGGGGGCGCACGCCTACAGCTGAGAGTAAGCCGCTCGAATTGTTGAGCGGCTTTGCTTTTGTAAATTCAACGCTTCCACTCTGGTGCAATCGAGAGCCGGCATTGGTCGGCGCATAAAGGGTTGGTTCAGCTAGTGGGTAAACCAGCGGAGCGTTGCCACTGGATAGGTCGGCTCGGCATCCTCGGTTTCTTGAATGGACGCGCCGGAAGTTTGATATAGTCTGCCTCCCGAGGTGCTCTATGGCGCGAATTGTCCGTTGCGGCCTTATCCAGGCACATAACGTGCTCGATGCCAGCCACACGCTGCCGCAAATCAAGAAAGCGATGATCGAAAAGCACACAAAATTCATCGAGAAGGCAGCGCAGAAGAAGGTGCAGATTCTTTGCCTGCAGGAACTGTTCTACGGTCCGTACTTCTGTGCCGAGCAGAATGCACGGTGGTACGAGCTGGCCGAACCGGTCCCGGATGGCCCCACCACCAAGCTCATGCGCAAACTGGCGGCCCGCCACCACATGACTTTGGTTGTTCCTGTTTACGAACAGCCAATGCCGGGAGTGTACTTCAACACCGCCGCCGTGATTGATGCCGACGGAAGCTACCTGGGAAAGTACCGCAAACACCATATTCCCCACTGCCACCCGGGATTCTGGGAGAAGTTCTACTTCACTCCCGGCGACCTGGGGTATCCCGTCTTCCAGACCAAACACGCGCGGGTGGGTGTTTACATCTGTTACGACCGGCACTTCCCCGAAGGGGCGCGCATCCTGGGCCTCAACGGAGCCGAAATTGTGTTCAACCCCTCGGCGACCGTGGCTGGTTTGTCGGAATATCTCTGGGAACTGGAGCAGCCGGCGCACGCGGTTGCCAATGGTTACTTCGTGGGCGCCATCAACCGCGTGGGCGAAGAAAAGCCGTGGAGCATCGGCGAGTTTTATGGCAAAAGCTACTTCTGCGATCCCCGCGGCAAAATCGTGGCCCAGGCCAGCCGCGACAAGGACGAACTGGTGACAGCGGATCTGGACCTCGACATGATCGCCAAAGTACGGCAGACCTGGCAGTTCTTCCGTGATCGCCGTCCTGAAACCTATTCCCCGCTGACTTTGCAATCCGCATCGAGCGCGGCAGCGGACTGAGGCTTGCAGCCATGGCCGCCACCCCGTCCTCAACGGCGCAATCGCGAGTAGCCGGGAGCTCCCTCTACAACCCTGACCTGGCGCCGGTTTCGGCGGAGCGGCGTACCTGGACCACCTACAACTACGCCGCCCTGTGGATCTCGATGTCGGTGAACATTCTCACCTACATGCTGGCCGCCAGCTTGATCCAGGGTGGCATGGATTGGAAACAGGCGCTGGCCACCGTGTTCGTGGGCAACTGCATCGTCCTGGCGCCGATGCTGCTGAACTCGCACCCAGGCGCGCGCTACGGCATTCCTTTTCCGATTCTGGCGCGGGCTTCCTTCGGCGTGCTGGGAGCGAACCTGGCGGCTCTGCTGCGGGCCATTGTGGCCTGCGGATGGTTCGGCATTCAAACCTGGATTGGCGGCGAAGCGATTAACACCCTGGTGGCTACGCTCTGGCCGCATTGGAAGCAGGTGCCGCTCGCGCCCTGGTTGTGCTTCTTCCTGTTCTGGCTGATCAACCTGGTCGTGATCATCAAAGGCGTGGAGTGGATCCGCGCCTTGCAGGGAGTCAGCGCTCCGGTGCTGATCGGGGTTGGGCTTCTGCTGCTGGCCTGGGCTTATCGTGCGGCGCACGGTTTCGGACCTATGCTGGCGGCGCCTTCGAAATTCGCGAACTTCCCTGATTTTCTCAAGTTCTTCGTTCCGGCGCTGAACGGAACCGTGGGCTTCTGGGCCACGCTTTCTCTGAACATCCCCGACTTCACCCGCTTTGCCCGCGGGGTGCGGCAGCAAGCCGTAGGGCAGGCGGTGGCGCTGCCCACTACCATGGCGCTCTACTCCTTCATCGGGATCGCGGTTACTTCGGCCACCGTGGTGATCTATGGCAGCGCCATCTGGGACCCGGTGCAACTGCTCAGCCGCTTTCATTCCCGGTTGGCAGTGGTGGTGGCGCTGCTGGCCATTCTGTTGGCGACGCTGAATGTCAACATTGGCGCGAACGTGGTATCGCCGGCCAATGATTTTTCCAACCTGCGGCCGCGGCTTATCAGCTTCCGCACCGGCGGCATCATCACCTGCTTCGCGGGCGTCGCCATGATGCCCTGGAAGCTGTTGGCCAACTATAAGACTTTTATTCTGGGCTGGCTGGGCGGGTACGCCGCGCTGCTGGGGCCACTGGCCGGCATCATGATTTGCGACTATTACCTGGTTCGGCGGCGCTCGCTGCTGGTGGATGACCTGTATCTCCGCGGAGGAGCCTACGAATATGCTGGGGGCGTGAACTGGCGGGCCGTTGCTGCGCTGGCGCTTGGCGCCGGGGTGGCGCTGGCCGGACTTGCCATTCCAACGTTCCGATTTCTGTACGACTATTCCTGGTTCGTCGGCTTCGGAGTCTCGTTTACCGCCTACTACACGTTCATGTACTCAGCCCGTGCCTCCGAATCTGTATCTGCCTCCTAAGCAACTCTGAGGACATCATCTACTTAATTGATTTGACTACACATCGCTCCCGCCGCTTGGGACCTTCTCAATTTCCCATTGCGCAGCAGTTTGCTGCTGGCCGAATGCTCTGCCCGCGGGCAAAACCAGGATCAACACCGCCGTAATTATGAACGTACACCGCCCCTCCAGCAGCCGATCACTTGGGCCAGTGAAGGCCTCCAATCACGAATTTACGCCCGCGCTTTGCCCCAGGCTGGTGCAAATGCGATAAAGTACGTGAAAGCCTGTTCACGACAATTGCACGCCGGGAAAGCAGAATTGATTTGGGCTGGCGCTGAAAGTGAGCGAAATGCGCCCAAGAACATGAGCCCAAGGGCAGCCTCGACAGCAAGGGATTTACGGAACCGGCGCATTCCAGATATGGTCTGGTACGTCCTGACCGGACTATTGGTGCTGGCGGGGATTTGGCTATTCGTTATCTATGTACCGCGCAGCAAATTTCCACCTCGGAAATGGACTGAATTTGTTTTCTATAGTTCGTTCTTATTCTATGTCCTGTGCAGATTCTACTGGCGATATCGCAGCCGAGCGGGATTGTGGAAGTGGATGGTAGCAGTTCTCGCTATACACCTATGCATATACATCCCCGTCCTAGCACACATCGAGGTCATGCCCGCAATCATATACGTCGCAATAATGCCAGTAGAAGTGATACTCATTGCTTTAGCGTTCAAGCTGGCATTGAATTTGCTGCCCAACCCGAACGCCCGCTTGTGACAGTTTTGGGGCCTGATGATTGACGTGAAATCCCCTTCACATTCATTACCTCCTTCGCGTTTGCCCCAGAGATGGTGCAAATAGGATAATGTACGTGAACGCCTGTTCACGCCATTTACCCAACCCGATACACTTGATTTCCGCTGATGTTCAGGAGTGGCAAAAATGGCGCTCGTGCATTTGGATCGCGGTCGGATTCGCCTCTTCTTTCAGCGGCAGCAGCTCTATGTCTTTGTGGCGGTTGCGCTATTCGCAGTGCTGTCTGGCCTGAATGTAGGCACACGTTTCTGG
>Ga0075426_10001236_pt1 | contig 18104 bp, 21 predicted proteins | sample SoiMethybrSBSTD5_FD_75304 | JGI IMG/M metagenome (GOLD analysis project Ga0075426, IMG submission 75304) | Bulk soil microbial communities from a Populus tree surrounding site in Tennessee, USA - Soil MetaG P. TD hybrid SBSTD5 | ecosystem: Environmental > Terrestrial > Soil > Tree plantation... | reverse complement strand
GGAGCTCGCCGGGGCGCTCGAAGCGCGCGTTGCGCCCGGCGGCTATCTCGTCCTCTCCGGCATCCTCACCTGGCAGGCAGGCGAAGTCGCGCGCCGCTTCGCCCCGGGACAATTCACTCTACTCCGGCGGCGCCGGGAAAAAGAATGGGTCACGCTGCTGCTTAAGAAAAAGGTCTAGACGTGGCGCGCTTCTTCGTCCCGAAACAAAATATTCGCGACAGCCGCGCAACGCTCGGCGGCGCCGAGCTGGAGCACATGCGCAAAGTCCTGCGCTTCGGCGTCGGCGACCGCGTTGTTTTATTCGACGACGAAGGCTGCGAGCACGAGGGGACGATCGCGTCGATTTCCGCCGGCGCCGCGGAGATCGCGATCGCGACATCCTCGCGCCCCGAGCGCGAGTCGCCGCTCGCCGTCACGCTGGCGCAGGCGCTCGGAAAAGGCGACAAGCTCGACCTCGTCGTTGAGAAGGCGACCGAGCTCGGCGTCGCGGCGATCGTCCCGTTCGTCTGCCGGCGCACCGTGCCCAAGCTCGAGCGCGACGCCGCGGCACGCCGCGGCGAGCGCTGGCGCCGCATTGCGCTCGGCGCGGCGAAGCAGTCCGGACGCACGCGCGTGCCGGAAATTCACGAGCTGGTCGATTTCTCGACGGTCGTACAGCGCTCATCGCCGTTCGATCTGAAAATTCTCTTCTGGGAAAATGAGCACGGGCGTGGCCTGAAGCAATTGAACGCGGGAAATCCGCCGATCGCTTCGCTCCTTCTCGTCGTCGGCCCGGAGGGCGGCTTTACGGCGGAGGAGGCGGCGCTCGCGACTGAGAACGGCTTTCATGCCGTCGGCCTCGGGCGGCGCATCCTCCGCACCGAGACCGCGGCGGTCGCCGCCGTCGCGCTCGCGCAATTTCTCTGGGGCGATCTGGGCTAGTGGTTCGACAGGCTCACCACAAGCGGATTACTAAAGATCAGCGCCAACGGTTTACTTTGCCGTTAGTCCTGAGCTTGTCGAAGGGCGATCTGGGCTAGCCTTTCCTTGTGCCCGCTTACGGTCTAAACTCCTCCGATCGTCTATGGAAATCGGCAACGAAGAGACGCCGCGCCTGAGAGCCCTAATCGACCGCGAATACGACCGCCTCTACGAACGCCTCAACGCCGAAGAGGCCGCCGCGGCGGTGCGCTGGGGCGGATTTTTCCGGCGCCTGTCGGCATTCATGGTCGACATGTTCGTGCTCGGCCTGTTCTCTCTGTTGCTGTTTCGCTTGAGCCGCATCGGCTTTCGCGTCGGCATGGCTGCGCACGCGCGCACGATCTCGCTCGACATGATCGAAAGCGCCGTGCGCGCCGTCGTGCTCGCGTGGCTGGCGCTCGCCGCCAGCTATTTCATCGTGCTTCATGCGCAAGACGGCAGCACCGTTGGCCAATGGCTCTTCGGGCTGCGCGTCGTCGACCGGCGCCGCGAGCCGGTCGGCTACGGCCGCGCGCTCTGGCGCTGGATCGTGAGTATTCTCACGTGGCCGCTCCTAATCGGCTATTTGCGCATTCTCTGGCACCGCGAGAAGCGCGGCTGGCACGACGCGCTGGCCGGCACTTGGGTGATTCGGGAGTGAGGTGGCTATGGCAGCCTTGAAGATCGGCGTCGTGATGGACCCGATCGAGAAGATCAACGTCAACACCGACACGACGTTCGTCGTCATGCTCGAGGCGGAGCGGCGCGGCCACGCGCTCTATTACATGCAGCAGGACGATCTCGCGATCCGCGGCGGTACGCCGGAGGGGCGCTACAAGAAAGTCAGCGTCGCGCGCGCGACGCCGCACTACAAAATCACCGGCGAGAGCGCCGGGCCGCTCGCCGATTTCGATGCGATCCTGATGCGCAAGGACCCGCCGTTCGACACGAAATATTTCTACACGACGCATCTCTTGAGCCTCATCGATGCCAAAAAATGCGTGGTGATCAACGACCCGCACGGGCTCCGCGAGGCGACCGAGAAGCTTTACGCGCTGCGCTTTCCCAAGCTGATTCCGCCGTCGCTCGTCACGAGCGACATGGCGCTGCTGAAAAAATTCATGGACGAGCAGGGCGGCGAGATGATCGTCAAGCCGCTCGAGGGCGCGGGCGGCCGCGGCGTGCTTTATCTCAGCAAGAAGGACCGCAACATCGGCGCGATCCTCGAGATGGTCACGGCCGAAGGCACGGTGCCGGTGATGGCGCAGCGCTATCTGCCGGAGATCCGCCAGGGCGACAAGCGCGTGCTCGTGCTCGACGGCGAGCCGATCGGCGCGCTGCTGCGCATCCCGAAAGACAACGACAACCGCGCGAACCTGCACGTCGGCGGCGCGTCCGCGCGCGGCGAGGTCACCGAGCGCGACCGCGAGATCTGCCGCGCGCTCGCGCCGGATTTCAAAAAATTGGGACTCTATTTCGTCGGCCTCGACGTCATCGGCGGCTGGCTCACCGAAATCAACGTCACGAGCCCGACGTGCGTGCAGGAGATCGACGCCTTCGACGGCGTCAAGCTCGAAGAAAAAATCGTCGACTCGATCGAGAAAAAGGCCGCCGCGCGGTCCAAAAATTAGTCCGCAAACTTGACTCACTCACCTTTTTAGGCAATATTTTCACCTTCCGGCCAGGTAGCTCAGTCGGTAGAGCAGAGGACTGAAAATCCTCGTGTCGGCGGTTCGATTCCGTCCCTGGCCACCATCCACCCGCTTGATATCGCTCGCGATCTCTTGCAGCCTTACTGCACCAGGTAATGGCATCTATGACCTCTGAGAAACCCCCGTTTCGCGCCGATCACGTCGGCAGCTTGCTGCGTCCGCCGGAACTTCTGCGCGCCCGCGAGCGGCGCCAGAACGGCGAGCTGTCCGCCGCGGCGCTGCGGGAAGTGGAAGACCGCGCGATCCGCACGGCGGTGAAGCTGCAGGAGGACATCGGCCTTCAGGCTGTTACCGACGGCGAATATCGGCGCACGATCTGGAACGCCGACTTCCTCCGGCAGTTCGCGGGCGTTACCGTGAAAGAGGGCGTCGCGGAGCAATCCGCCGCGCGCAAATTCAAGGCCGGCGACCAGGAGATCGAGCGCACGCCCACGCGCTTTGAGATAACGAGTCGGCTCGAATGGCCGGGCGGCATAGAAACCGATAATTTCAAGTACCTGAAATCGGTGACGCGCGGCACGGCAAAGCTGTGCATCCCGTCGCCGACGATTTTGCACATGCGCGGCGGACGCGCCGCGATCGATCGGCGCGCCTATCCCGACATCGAGATGTTCTTCGCCGACCTGGCGCGGGTTTACCGGGAAGAGATCGCTGCTTTGGCGCAGCTCGGCTGCACATATCTTCAGCTCGACGATCCCAATATGGGTTATCTGTGCGACGAGAAGATGTGCGAGAGCGTGCGGCAGATCGGCGAAGACCCAGAAGAGCTGCCGCGCACGTACGCGAAGCTGATCAACGAATGCATCAAAGACAGGCCGCGCGACATGACCGTCTGCATGCACATCTGCCGCGGCAATTTCCGCAGCGCGTGGGCGGCCGAGGGCGGCTACGATCCGGTCGCGGAGGTCCTGTTCAACGAGTTCAAGCTGGACGGTTTTTTTCTCGAATACGATTCGCCGCGGGCGGGAAGTTTTGCGCCGCTTCGTTTCGTGCCGAAAGACAAAAAGATCGTGCTCGGCCTGATAACGACCAAGACCGGTGAAATGGAGACCGCCGACGAAGTCAGACGGCGCATAGAGGAAGCCGCCCGGTACGTTCCTCTCGAGCAGCTCGCGTTGAGTCCTCAGTGCGGTTTTTCCAGCACGGTGCTGGGGAACAATATCACCGTGGACGCGGAGATCGCCAAGCTGTCTCTCGTCGTTAAGACGGCCGGGGAGGTTTGGGGCTGAATTCGTTTTCACCCGAACAGTAACGGACAAAGAGTCAAGCTGACGGACTGATAAAAAAATTCCAAGGCGCGGGCCGTTGTCACCGCTTGTAGAGATTATCGATAAAGCCGCTTTGGTCGAGCTCCTTGATAAACCGCATGTCGGCAAAATCCTCGGGCTTGGCCGCTCGCGCCTTGGGATTTTTTTCCGCCAGAGAAGTTAAGATAAATTTCAGGCCTTCAAGACCCGGGTACTGTTTTTTCGTGAGCATTCCCGCGGTCAGCAACTCCCAGCTTTTCTCGAGGATGTCCCGCTCTATCCTGCCGCCGAAATATTTCGTCATGATCTTCAGGGAAGTCTCTTTGTCCGTGTGGATGATGTGTACCGCCTCCACTTGGGACCGGGCGTATCTCCTGACGGTGTCCGGCTGCTCTTTGATAAATCGCCGGCTGGTGGCCACTCCCGTGTACTGAAAGGGAAGCCCGAGCTTCGCGACATCCGCGAGGACGTTCATTCCTTTCATTTGTGCGATGAACATCGACGGAGGAACCAGGACCGCGGCTTCGATTCTCCCCGCAAGCAGCGCTCCCATGCGATCGGGCACACCGCCGACTTGCACGAGCGCGACGTCCTTGCCGGGAGTCAAGCCGATTTTTTCGAGCGCATAGCGCGCCACGAAGTCGGAAGCCGTCCCGAAGGCGCTGATGGCGACCGAGCCTCCTTTGAGCTGCTCCGGCCGTTTGATCTCCGGCCGGCTCATGAGCCAATAGTCCAGCGAGGTCGCGCCCCCGGCAAAGATGGCGATATCGGACCCCGCCAGGCCGCTGTTCACGACTGAAGGACCCGCGACCTGGCTGATAGGAACTTCGCCCGAGATGAGGGCCTGCACCGCCGTCGTCCCGCCGGTGAAATAAATGAGCTGGATGTCGAGGCCGTTTTTTTTGAAGATCCCGCTTTCCTTCGCGATCCAGGCCGGCGCCTGATCCGCGCTGACGGCGCTGTAGCCCACAATCAACTTTGTCGGCTGGGCTAAAGCGGAGCAGCTCAGAAGAAACAGGCAGACAATCGCTCCTACGGGAGATTTCAGCCTCATACCGGTTATCCTCGTCTCAGCATGCGCGACGATCTTTCATTTATCCGCCGCGACCGTAGAGCTTGTCGATGAAGCCCGATTTCTTAAGCTCTTCCAGAATGCTCGCGTCGATCAGTTGCGCCGGCTTTGCCGTTTTTGCGTTGGGACTCGGCAGCGAGTCGAGCACGCTTTGAACGCCGCCGTTTTCCGGCAGGGGGTATTCGCGCACCTGCGTCAGCCAACGCTCGTAGATGTCTTTTTGAATGGCCGGGTCCTTCACGCCGGTTTCTTCGAGGGAAGCGTAGACCGCCTTGGGCCGCGTGCGAAAAATCGCGATGCCTTCGAGGTAGGCCATCATCAGGCGCCGCAGGGCTTCGCGATTGGACTTGATCCAGGCGGTTGGAAACACGTAGCCGTAGCGGGCGTAATCCGCCAGCTCGGAAAGATCGGCCAGAACGCGGCAACAGCCCGTGGCCAATACCGTATGCACGCTCTCCGGGCTGACCAGGGCGCCGTCGACGTAGCCGGCGGCCAGCGCCGTCATGCGCGTCGGCGTGTTGCCGGACTGGAGCAAGACCGCTTCTTTGTCGGGATCGATTTTCCACGATTTTAAAACCTGGCGGGTCACCATGTCCGAAGCCGAGCCGAAGCGGCTTACCGCGAGCTTTTTTCCTTTGAGATCCTGAATGCGCGAAATGTTTTTGCGCACGATGAACGCGTGGTCGATCTTATTGATGGTTACCGTGACGAGCTTCATGTCCAAAACACCGGCGATCGAGAGGTTCAGCATCGCCGGGATTTCCGAGTCGGACCCGGCGATGTTGCCGCCGACCAGCGCCTGCGTTAAGACGCCACCGCTGCCGAAGTAAACGCTCTTGACGTTGAGGCCGTACTTTTCCCAAAGCTTGTCGCGCTCGATGATGCGGCGCAATGCCCCGGTCGAGCCCCCGCCGCTGTAACCGAGGATCACGTTGTTGAGCGGTGCCTGGGCGCCGGCGTGGCTGCATATGGCAACGACGGCGAGTAGTCCCGTCAAGCTTGCAAGGATTCGTTTCATTGTTGTTCGTTATTCCCGGGCTCCTACGCCTGCAACGCTCCGGAAGCCTTCGCGACATGCGTTGCGATGAAATCCATCAAGGTCGGTGACAGACAGTCGTATGGCTCAAGTCCGAGTTCGCGAAGCCGTGCGCGCACCGCCCCCATCTTAGCCGGGTCGGTGCCGCTCTCGATGATGGACGATACGAAGGCAGCGAATTCGGGCGGCGACCAGCCGGACTGCGGCGACAGCTCGGTGTGGATGAAATCGAGCCCATAGAACGGATGCTTGGGATTCTCGATCCGGCCGTACATATGCACGCCGCACCCTTGGCAGGCATGCCGTTGAATAGCCGCGGCAGGATCCACCACCGCGAGCTTGTTCGCATTGGCGGTTACGCTCAGCTTGTCGCGCGGAACGACCGCCACCTGCGAGAATAACGCGCCTTTCGGCTTCCAACACTTGGTGCACCCGCAGGCGTGGTTGTGCCCGGACTGAGCCTTTACGGTAACCTCTACGGGCTCTTTCGCGCATTTGCAGACGAGGCCGCCGCCGGCAAAATTCTTGGCCGCGGGCTGAATGCCCGAGTCGATCTTCGGATGGATGGAAATCTTGTCTGCCATGTTACCTCCTACAGAGATTAATTGGAACTTAGCGGTCGTTATCGGTGAGAAATTTGTGAATCATCGTTCGACAGTTAGACATTGTTAGACATGGGTTGGCTTTGCGCATTTCATTTTGGTACAGAATGTGATCTTATTGGTTCAGTTATCACAACAAACTCGTAACGGTCAATCTTGGCGATTCTGGAACCGCGGCGAAATTTACTTGCTGCTTGCGTTCGGTCGCTCCAAGCTGAACTTGCCAACGCAATGGATCGTCGGCATCCGAAAGGAGAGCAAGACATGTCAAAAGCTGCCGTTGAGTTGGGTTCGGGCGAAAAAATCCCCGTCATCGATTTTGCCGGGTTAACCCACCGGGAGCTGGCGCAGCGAAAGGCCGAAGCCGTCAGGATGCGGGAAGCATTCGAGGACTTCGGCTTCATCTATCTGAAAAATCACGGCGTGTCGCAAAGTATAGTGGATGACATGTTCGCTCGGAGTATTGAATTCTTTGCGCTTCCTCGAGCAAAGAAAGCTGAAGCCGGCGGTTACCGCGGACCCGGGTTGAGCGGTTTGGACCCGACGAAGCCCACGGACGTCAAGGAGAGGTTCAGAGCGCCCTCGGACGCCAATCTGCCGGCGGGCTATTGGCCGGAACGGCTTCCTGACTTTCGCGCGGCCGTTTCGACTTATCACCAGGCGGGCTTGTCGGTATTGCGGCAGCTGATGCGCGGCGTCGCTCTCTCGCTCGGTCTATCGGAAGAGTATTTCGATGCGGCGCACGGACCGTCCAACGGCGCGGTGCTGTTGTTGCACTATCCGCCCATCACCGAGCCGTTAATGCCCGGGCAGCTTCGTTCCGGAGCGCATACCGATTTTGGGACGATGACGCTGCTCTTTCACCACGGGACTTCGGAAGGCTTAGAAATCCAGAGACCGGGCGGCAACTGGCTCCACGCGCCTTCGATTCCCGGTGCGGCTATTGTCAACGTGGGTGATCTGCTTAGCCGATGGACCAATCGTCAGCTGCGATCGGTGCTGCACCGCGTCGTTCCACCCCAAGGCGAAGCGGCCCGACGCTCCCGCTACGCGGCCACTTTGTTCTACGAGCCGAGGGATGAGGTCGTCATCAGCTGCCTGGAGCCGTGCCGGAGCCCGGGCAAGCCCGCGCTCTACCCCTCGGTCACGGCGGGCGAGCATCTCGCCGCGAGGCGAAGGGAAACCATTCGTTCCGGCTACGAAAACTAAATGGAATTTAGAAGGGCGGTATCAACTATGTTGAGTGCCGGACCAAAGAGCGCCGAGGCGCGAAAAACGTCAGCGCAAGCAAACGGCTCGCTTACCGTCTTATTTGCCTTGGACGTGCTGGAAGTTGTGTCGTCAAAGGGGACTGCGGGAATTACCGAGATTGCGAAATCGTTGCGCTCGGATAAAAGCCGAGTTGTAAGAGTCATAAAAAGCCTAACTTTGCGGGGTTATGTCGCGCGCGATGAGGCGTCGAGACGGTATAGGGTGGGACCCAAAGTGGCGGAACTTTTCGAGGCTGCCAAACAAAATAACCGATTGGAAGTTATCGCTCGGCCTATTCTCCACGAACTCCGCGAGACGTTTCAAGGAACCGCGGTGCTTCGTGTGTTTGATGGGTATCACATGGTGACTGTGGCTTCGGAAGAAAGCGCGACCATTCTCAGAATTTGCCATCATATCGGCGCGCGCTATCCTTTAACCATCGGCGCTCACAGCAGGGTCTTCGCGGCTTTCTTGCCTGAGCCGTTGGTCCGCCGCTTATTGAAGAAGCAAAAAGACGCAATTTACACCAACAAAAAAGTACTCGATATCGACGGCTTCATGCGGGACCTTCGGCGGGTGCGAGAACAAGACTATGGGTTCAGCGACGAGGACATCGCAAAGGGAGTGAGAACCATAGCCGCACCGGTCCGTGACGTTACCGGCAATGTGATTGCGACCGTAGGTATTAGTCTCCCGAGCTTTGCATTGCCGAAAATCAAGATTGGGCCTGCCGCGAAAGTCGTCAAGGCGGCGGCCCGCCAGGTTTCTCGCGAATTGGGATGGTCGGATCCAAAGCGCTAAAGCCCGGTCTCGTCCTCCAATGTAGCAAGGGGCGCCGGGCGTCCTCGAAGGCAATCCCGTCCTAATGCTGCGCGACCTTGCGCTTGTCCTTCACGCCCGCGAGCGGCAGCGAAAAAAGGATCGACGCGGCAAGGATACCCGCGACGACGCCCAGAGAGACGCCGATCGGAATTTTGTAGAAATCGACGAGCAGCATCTTGACGCCGACGAAGCAGAGGACGAAAGCCAGCCCCACCTTGAGATAGCGGAACATGTCCATGATACCGGCCAGCAGAAAGTAGAGAGCGCGTAGCCCAAGAATGGCGAAAACGTTCGACGTGTAGACGATAAATGGATCCAGCGTGACGGCGAAAATGGCCGGGATGGAATCCACGGCAAAGATAACGTCCGTCGTCTCGACCACCACGAGCACCAGCAGGAGCGGCGTCGCGTAAAGCCGGCCGTCCTTGCGTACGAAGAAGCGCTGTCCGTGATAGTCGCTCGATACTTGCATAATGCGCCGCAGCAGGCGGACGGCCGGATTTTTCTCGGGCTCGATCTTTTCCTCGCCGGCCGAAAACATCTTGATTCCGGTGATGATCAAAAAGCCACCGAAGAGGTAAATGACCCAGTGGAACGCGCTCAAAAGGGCGGCGCCCGCGGCGATGAAGATCGCCCGCATCGCCAACGCCCCGAGAATGCCCCAGAAAAGAACGCGGTGCTGGTAGAGCGCGGGCACGCTGAAGTAGGAGAAGATCATGAGGAAGACGAAGATGTTGTCCACGCTGAGGGATTTTTCGATCAGATACCCGGCGAGGAATTCGAGCGCCTTCTCCGATCCCCAGAAGTGATAGATGCCGAGGTTAAAAAGCAGCGCCAGACATATCCACACGACGCTCCACGCCAGCGCCTCGCGCAGCGAGACTTCGTGGGCTTTGCGGTGAAAGACGCCCAAGTCGAGCGCCAACATGCCCAGCACGAACAAATTGAAACCGATCCATAAAAACAGCCGGTCGGGTGTCACACGATCTCCTTAACAGCGAAAGTTAATGCGTCGGAGGCGCGCTGACGCTCAGCGCCGGCTTCTCGTGCCGGCGCCGGCCATGCTCTCGAGCCGCCGGATTCTTTCCTCCATCGGCGGGTGCGTGCTGAAGAGCTTCATCAAGCCTCCGCCGGTTAATGGATTGACGATGAACATATGGGCCGTCGCCGGATTCGCCTCCATCGGGATTTGTGCGGCGCCCAGGTGGAGTTTCCGCAGCGCGTCGGCAAGACTCAGCGGATCCGACGAGATCGCCGCGCCGGTCGCGTCGGCGCCGTATTCGCGGCTCCGCGAGATCGCCAGCTGCACCAGCATCGCGGCGAGCGGCGCGACGATGATCATTGCAAGCGCGGCGATCGGATGTCCGCCCCCGCGGTCGTCGTTTCTCGACCCGAAGATCATGCCCCACTGAGCCATGTTCGCCAGCATCGAAACCGCGCCGGCCATCGCGGCCGCAATGGTCCCAACGAGGATGTCGCGATTTTTTACGTGCGATAGCTCGTGCGCCAGCACGCCGCGGAGCTCGGCTTCGTCGAGAATGCGCAGAATGCCTTGCGTGACGGCGACCGCTGCGTGCCTCTCGTTCCGGCCGGTGGCGAAGGCGTTCGGGGCCTCCTCGGGAATCACGTAAAGCCTCGGCATCGGCATCTGCGCGCGCATCGCGAGATCCTGGACGATCCGATAGAGCTTCGGAGCGTCCTCGGGGCCGATTGCTCTGGCCCGGTACATTCTTAAAACTATTTTATCACTGAACCAGTAACTTAAACCGTTCATGACCAGGGCGAACAAAAACGCCATGATCATCCCTCCTTCGCCGCCCAGCATCGCGCCGGCCGCGACCAGGAGAACGGTCAGCAGCGTCATTAAAAAGACCGTTTTCATCGTTATCATTTCTGCCTCCTCGATTTGTCTTGCGCCATTTACCCGAACAGCAGCGCGCACACGTACGCGGTGACACCCGCGAGAACCAAGAGCACCGGCACCCATCTTTCCATCTTCGGACGCTTTAATCCTTCCGCACACACCGCAGACCAATACGATTTTTGAACAAAGCTCGACGCGCTCGGGCGACTTCCGTTGGGAAATCACCCGGGCTGAATCAGGGCCGTACGGCCCTGAAGGAGGCTCAGGGTCTAAAGTCGATAGACGTTTATCTGCTGATAAACGCTGGACTTGGAAGGAGGAGAGAACGTGCGCTCGTTGACCCAGCCCGCGACTGGAAACTCTTGTGTCACCGCAGCGAGACCGGGCAGGCTCTTGATCGAAGATTTCGCTCTCAGATGCCGGCCGAGAACGCCGGATACCGGATTCACGTCCTGAGAAAGATCCTGCTGATCGGCCCTAAAGGACGAAGCTTCGGCCGCAAAGGTCGGCGATGGCGGTTCCGTAAAGAGCGCGACCGACGGGATAAAGATCAGGAACAGCAGCAATGCGGCCAAACGCTTCGTCATTCCAAATCGAGGGTAGCAAAAAGATCGCGACAGTCAAGTTGCGGACACGCGCCGATGCATCGTCACTCTCCGCCTCGGACGACGACGCGGCCCGTCATATAAGGATGTATCGGGCAGGCATAGTCGAAGGTCCCGGCGCGGTCGAAGCGCCGGCTGAACGCCGTGCCCGGCAGCAGGTAATCGTTGCCGGGCGCGCCGTCGCCGTATTTGACGCCGTGCGGCGCGCCGTCGTCGTTGGTCCAGGTGACGCTGGCGCCCGCGTTGATCGTGATCGTTTCGGGCGTGAAGGCGAACATATCGATCGAGACCTTCGCGCCAGCCTCGGCCGCGCCCGCCGGCCGCGCCAGCGAGGCGCGGCCGGCGAGCACAGCAAAAAGAGCGATGAGGAGCCCGGTCATCGCGAAGACAATCGCGATGCGGGTGGAAAGCAGAGCCGTGCGCATGGTCATGTTAATTTCCTTTCATCGCCGCGCGCTGCACGACGACTCTGCGCGGCGCGTTGCCGACGTCGGCCGTCCGGGTCGCGCCGCTCGTAAGGTCGATGATCGAGAGGCTGTTCGAGCCTTCGTTCGTGACGTAAGCGGTCTTCCCGTCGGTGGACATGGCCGCCCAATTCGGCTGCTTCCCGACCGCGATGCTGCGAACGGGCTGATTCGTTGCCGGATCGAACAGCAGCAGCTCGCCGGGACCCTGCACTACGACGACGCCGAAGCCGGAGCCGCGCGGGTAGGACACGAAGTGCGGCGAGGCGCCGGTCGGAATTTGCGCGATGATCTTCTCGGAAGCCGGATCGAGCACCTGGACCGAGTTGACGCCCGCCTGCGTGAAATAAAATCGCTTGCCGTCGTAGCCGAACTCGCCGTCGCGCGGCGTTTTCTCGAGCGGCATGGTGCGGATGACTTTGCGCCCGGGGACGTCGACAAGCGCGAGAGCGAATTGCCCGGGTTGCTGACTCGTCACGTACGCGAGCTTGCCGTCAGGGCTGAGCGCAACGGTGTGCGGCTTGGGCACGACCACGGTCGAAACGATGCTGTTGCTCTTCGTGTCCATAAATGCCAGGCGGTCGTCTCCATATACGGTGACGAGCAGCATCCGTTCGTCGGGGGTGAGCGCAATGCCGTTCGGCGTCTTGCCGACCTCGACCGTCTTGACAACTTTGTCGGTCGCGGTGTCGATGACGTCAAGCGAAGAAGAGCCGTCGCCGGTGATATAGACGGTTTTCCCGTCGGCGGTGATCGCCATGCCGTGCGGTCCGGCGGAGACAGGCACCGTCGCGACCACCGACCCCGCGGCGGTATCGACGACGCTCACGCTGTTGTCCTTGAAATTGCCGATGTAGGCCTTCGGCCCCGCCGCATGGGCCGGCCGCGCCGCCGCGCCCAGCATGAAGCAGGCCGCCAGCGCTAGCATCGTGTAAAAACTCCAGCGGCCGGTCCGGCCGCGGATATTGCGGATATTATGGTTGGTTGGCATAAGATTCCCTCCTTGTTCTTTGAGACCGTTCCACCGTCAAAAATATTCCCAGCGGATACGGGAAAGCTGGTTCAAGCCTATGCCCGCCGCCGGCTCGCTCCGGCGGCGGGGCCCGACCGGTAAGCGTCATTCCCGGCCGATCATCATCCGGAATCTGTGGTCGAGCTTTTGCCTCCAGACCTCCTCTTTTCCGAGCGGGTCGTGGTCGCACGGCCCGTAGAAATCGATGAGGTCGCCCGAAGCGGGATCCTTCAAAACGGGATGCGCCGAGGCGAGCGTCCTTCCCTGGATCGCGGGAAACTTCAAATGGCAATAGCCGCTTCGATCCAACTGGACCTTGCTGATGATGCCCTGTGCTTCCGCGCCCGCCGTTTCCAGACCAAGGACTCCGGTCAAAAGTAAAATCGACAAAAGTGGCTTCATGGTTTTCTTCATCTGCGCCACCTCCTTTCGACTCGTCCGACCGGCGGCGGCGCAAAAAAATTCCTCGGCGCGCAAACGGGAATTTTTTCGCGGGAAGACCGGTCTAACGAATGAAGCGCCGTCGCGAGGCGTTCATTGACTCGGTGCGGGGCGCATGCAAGAATCTCAGAGAAACTCTCCACGACAAGCCTTACGGCCCAGCCTTTTTTTAGTCCCCGGCGGGAATAAATCCGGCACAGGAGCGGTCTCTACTGTGGGGGAAAAAGACAAACTGCCGCGCTTCGAGGAAGCGATTTTGCCGCACATGGACGCCGCGTATAACATCGCCCGCTGGCTCACGCGCAACGAGCGCGATGCCGAGGATATGGTGCAGGAGTCCTACCTGCGGGCGTTCAAGTTTTTCGACGCCTTCACGGGCGTAAACGCGCGCGCCTGGCTGCTCACGATTGTCCGCAACACGTGTTACACGTGGCTGCGGCAAAACCGCGGGCGCGAGCTGATGACCGAGTTCGACGAGACGATACACAGCGAGGAGAACGAGGCCTGGAATCCGGCGGCGCAGGTAGCGAAGGAGATCGACAGCCGCATGCTGGCGCAGGCGATCGAGGCGCTGCCGGCGGAGTATCGCGAGGCGGTCGTGCTGCGCGATCTGGAAGGGCTTTCTTATAAGGAGATCGCCGAGGTCGCGGCGGTGCCCGTCGGCACCGTGATGTCGCGGCTCGCGCGGGCGCGCGGAAGACTCAAGCGCCTGCTCACCGAGCGCTTGAAAGAGAAGGCGTAGAATGAACTGCGAAGCCACGCAAACTTTGCTCGACGCCTATCTGGACGGCGAACTGGATCCGGCCGGCCGGCTCGAGATCGAGCGCCATTTGCAGGAGTGCACCCTCTGCTCGCAGGGTTACGAAGGCCAGCGCGCGCTCAAGCGGGCGGTCGACGGCAGCGGGCTCCGCTATAAAGCGCCGGAGGATCTCCGGCAGCGCATCCGCTTCGCGCTGCGCAAAGAAGCGAACACGGAGAAGTCGCAGCGCACGGTGCCGCGCCGGTGGTTCGCCGCCGCGGCGTCGTTGGCCATCGCCGCGCTGGCGCTGCTCGTCGTGCTGCCGTTCCTGCGCGAGCGGTCGGCGGACGATCTCGTCGCGCGCGAGATCCTGGCCGGCCATGTCCGCTCGCTCATGGCCAATCATCTCGCGGACGTGCCGTCCTCCGACAAGCACACGGTGAAGCCGTGGTTCGACGGCAAGCTCGACTTCTCGCCGCCTGTCGAAGACCTCGCCGCGCAGGGATTTCCTTTGATCGGCGGCCGGCTCGACTACGTCGACAACCGCCCGGTCGCGGCGCTCGTCTACCAGCGGAAGAAACACTTCATCAATGTCTTCGTCTGGCCGGCGCCGTCTCAGAAGCAATCCCCAACGAATAAAGTCGAGCGCCAGGGCTACGATCTGTTTCACTGGACGAAGGGCGGCATGAACTATTGGGTCGTCAGCGATCTGGAGCAGAACGATCTGAAGGGTTTTGTGGATTTATTGCAAAAAGGGTAGGCGGCGGGAAAATCATAGCGGCGCGGCTACGCCGCAGACAAAGAGAGCCTTGGGAGAATTCTCTCCCAAGGCTCTCTTTTTTTGGCTGGGCTCATTCGCTGAAGTCTTCGATCCTTCTGCGCTGGGAGTCGAGCTCCTGCGCGCGGATCTCGTCCTTGCCCAGCGGATCGTGGTCGCACGGACCGTAGAAATCGATGATGTCCGCCGAGCCGCTGTCGTTCAGAACAGGCAGCTGCTGACCCAGCGTGCTTTCCCGAATCGACTCGAACTTCATGTGGCAGTAGCCGCCGTTGTTCAAGGCTTCTTTGGAAATGATGCCTTGCGCGCCGGCCGACGCGGCGCCGAGACCGATGACCCCGGTCAGACAAAGCGCCGAAAGTATGGATTTCCGTAGCAGCATTTCGCTCTCACCTCCTTTCCGGCCGATGCGCGGCCTCTCTGCCCTTGAAGACCGGCGCAGCGAAAAATAATTCCCGAAAAAATTTTTATTTTCGCGACCGAAATCTCCGCACGGCCACAAATCATGTGCGTCGAAAGATAAGAGAGCGTTCGAGCCGGCGGATATGCCGGCGATGCCGCTTCAGGGGATCAGCAGCAGCTTGCCGCTGCTCGCGCGCGCGGCGAGCAGCCGATGCGCGTCGGACGCGCGACTGAGGGGAAAGGTATCTCCGATGTGAACTTTGAGCCTGCCGCTTTCGATCCAGCGGAAGAGATCGCCGGCGCGGCGCAGCACGTCTTCATGATTCGCGACGTGGTGCGTGAGACTCGGCCGCGCCAGAAACAACGAGCCTTTCGCGTTCAGTACGGCTGTGTCGAAAGCCGGCACGGGGCCGCTCGACTGGCCGAAAATAACCAACATTCCGCGCGGCGCGAGCGAGTCGAGACTTTTCTCGTACGTCGTCTTTCCGACGGAATCGTACACCACATCGACGCCGCGGCCGCCGGTGAGCCGCCTAGCCTCGGCCGCGAAATCCTGTTCGGTATAGAGGATCGCTTCGTCCGCGCCGGCCGCTTTCGCGAGCGCGGCTTTTTGCGCGGTAGAAACGGTGGCGATCACGCGCGCGCCGCGAATCTTGGCGATTTGCGCGAGCAATAGACCCGTGCCGCCCGCCGCGGCGTGGACGAGCGCGGTGTGGCCTGGCGCAAGCGCGAAGGTGCTGTCGGCGAGGTAATGGGCGGTCATGCCTTGCTGCATGACGGCGGCGGCGACGTTGAAATCGATCGCGGGCGGCAATTGGATCAGGTGCCAAGACGGAACGGCGGCGAATTCGGCGTAAGCGCCTTGTCCGTTGGAGATGCCGTATGCGACGCGGTCGCCGACCGCGGCCTCGGTTACTTCAGAGCCGACAGCGACCACGGTGCCGGCCGCCTCGGCGCCGGGAGTATAAGGAAGCGCGCGGGCATGATGGCCGCCCCAATTGAATCCCGAGCGGTAGTAGATATCGAGGTAATTGACGCCCGCGGCGGCGATCTCGATCAGCGCCTCGCGCCGCCCGGGCTCCGGAGCCGCGACGTCTTCATAGCGCAGCACCTCGGGGCCGCCGAGCTCATGAACGCGGATCGCCTTCACCGCGAATTAATTCTCGACGAGTGCGATAACGCGCGCCGGCGCGGATTCGGTCTTCCACTTCGCCGGCAGCGCGATGATCTTGGCCGTCGGGCCGATCTGATCGAGGTTGATCAAATTCTCGATCTGACAGGTGACGTTCGGGAGAATGATTTTGTGGACCCGCATCCCGCTCGTCAGAATCTCGTCGGCCGTCTGATAATCGCTGCCTTTTTCTTCCTGGGCGAAATCGAAGCCGATCACGGCGGGCTTTTTCCTCACGAGCCACTGCGCCGCTTCTTTGGTGAGACAGGGCGAATCGTTCCACCATTTGGGATCGGTCGTTGTATGGCCTTTCGGCCAGTCCGTGCGCAGGAGCAAAATGCCGCCGGGCTCGATGGCGACGCCTTTTTCCGTTAGCGCCTGCTCCGCGCGGTCGAGGTCTTCGGGCGTGATGCGCGCGTTGGCGGAGCCTTTGAACGTGAGGTCGAGCACGACGCCGTTGCCGATCAGAGGCTCGAGCGGCAGCCGCTCGATCGACGGCTTGTCGCGGAAGAAATGGTGCGGCGAATCGATGTGCGTTCCGGCGTGCACCGTCATGTGGACGAAGTTCGAGACGAAGCCTTTTTCGTCCCAGTTGATGTACGGTTTGATCTTGAAGTAGGTCTCGTCGGGCGCGAACGGCGCCGAATCGCATTCTTCCACGGTCATGCTCAAATCGACGATGCGCATGGCTGCCTCCCGGTCATTTTAATCGGATACAGTGACAATGACATAACTCCTTATGGCTTTCTCTTCAATATTTCTCGAGCAGCCGGCCCAGCTTCCCGATCCGATCATCGATCCCGGCGAGCCGCAACGCCCGCCATAATCCCGCCTGGTTGCTGGTGACCACCGGCAATCCGCACTCGGATTCCAGTTGCTCGATGATCTCGAAGGTGCGGAAATTGCCGCATGATATGAGAATGCCGTCGGGCCTTTCGGCGCGCTCGACGACTTGGCGTGCGAGCCGGTAGGCGGCTTGCGGCTCGAGCTCGCCCATGTCGATGCTGCGCTTGAGCCCGAGACCTTCGATAGCGGCGATCTCGAAGCCGGATTGCCGCAGCACGTCCGACAATTTCTCGTCCATCTCGCGGATGTACGGCGTCGCGACCGCCGGCCGCCGGATTCCCAGCGCGCGAAGCGCGTCGACAACCGCGGTCATGCTGGTCGTCGCCTCAATTCCGGTGACCGCCGTGATACGCTGGATGAGATCGGCGTCGTGTCCGATGCCGCGAAAGAACGCGGCGGCGGTGCCCGCTTGGAGGATCGCTTTCACGCCCGCCGAAGCGAGCTCGAGCGCCGCGCGCTCGACCTGCTTGATCATCTCTGTCAGGCCTTCAGTCGTCACGTCGTGGATCAGCGTGCGTGTTTCCACCAGACAAACGTCCGGAGGCAGCGACCGCCGCCATTCTTCGGCGCCGGCGGTCTCGGGGGAAGGGGAGATGCGTCCTATGCGCGCGCGCCTGCCGTACATCGCATCACTTTTTTTCGGCGAATGCCCTGCGGAAACCGGCCATCATCGCGGATACCGAGCGCACGGATTCGATCGACCGGACCGTATCGATGATACGCTCAATCGATCGCGGTGCCAAATTCGTCCCCGCGCATTCGCGGAACTTATCTTCGATCTCGCGGCGCGAGAGGGGATTTTTCGGATGCCCTTTCGGCGGGCGCGATTCGGCCCGGTAGGAGCGCCCGTCGCTGAGGCGTATCTCCAGCGTCGCGCGCGCGTGGTCGAATCCGGCGCTGTCGAGCCGCGCGTCGCGCACGAGCTTCACTTTTCGCATCAGCGCCTTGACCGCGCCGTCGTTGGCTTTGGCGTCGACATACTGACCGAGCCCCGCCGCGCGGTCGAGCAGCGCCACGGCAATAGAAAACGGCGCGCTGAATTTCCCCTCCAGGCCCGTCGCCGGCCGCTCGTAAACCAGAGGCGCCGCGGATACTTTACCC
>Ga0075426_10001235_pt1 | contig 18108 bp, 11 predicted proteins | sample SoiMethybrSBSTD5_FD_75304 | JGI IMG/M metagenome (GOLD analysis project Ga0075426, IMG submission 75304) | Bulk soil microbial communities from a Populus tree surrounding site in Tennessee, USA - Soil MetaG P. TD hybrid SBSTD5 | ecosystem: Environmental > Terrestrial > Soil > Tree plantation... | reverse complement strand
CGCTCCGGCAGCACCACGGCGTGGGAGGCGCTCAGAAAACTGGTGCCACAGCTGACCTACGGCGAGAAGAAGAGCGGGCAGCCCTCCAAGCTCGAACGGCGGGGCCAATCGAGCTTCCTGCTGAGCGACGCCCCACTGGTGTTCCTCGACGGCGTGCGCTTGCCGGACTTTCGCACGCTCCAGCAGCTCTCCGCCGCCACGATCGAAAGCATCGAGGTCTTGAACGGCATTGATGGGACCACGTACTACGGATCAAACGCCGTGAGCGGTGTGATTCTGATTCGGACGAAAGACGGTTCCACCTGAGAGAAAAACGGGGGATCGCGAGCGATCCCCCTGTGGTTTTCCCCCGAATCGACGACTACCCTACGGAGCCCGATCCAGGCATTGCTGGAAGTTCGGGTTGTTCTGCTCGTCGATCGGCACCGGGAAATTGACATCGGTCGCGTAGACCAATCCCTGTTTGAAGTAGTTTCCGGTCGGGAACACCGATTCCGTGGCACGTCCGTACTGCCGGATCAGTCGCCGGAGGTCCGACAGCCGGTGCGCCGTGAGCCACAGCCACCGTGCGCGCTCTCCAAAGAGGTTGTCCACGGCGTTCCCGGTCCCGGGAAGCGCTGCCATCGGCGCGACCGGTGTGGGAGCCGTGGCCGGACTGGCCGGGATACCCGCGAGGATATACGCCGGCGGGTGCGCTCGAAGCGTGTCGAGGATGTTGTACATCCCGACCGTGTCCCCGGCCTGCAACGCAGCCTCGGCCTGAATCAAACGCGCTTCGAGGCCGGTCGCCACGGTAACCGATGCCTTCTCGTCGAAGTACCGGAGCTGGTCCATTTGCGGCGTTGCACCGTCGAAGCCAAGACCTCCGCTCCCCGCCGGTCGATAGATCGGCGTTCGCGGATCGACGACGGAAATGTACGGGAACCCGTTGGTGCCCTCCTTGTCCGCCATTCCGTACCGCTTGAACGTGAACGTCCCCTTGAACACCCCGTTGTTCTGCCGGGTCGTGTTGAGATCATGGGTGACGACATACGAAAAGCTCGTCGCCACCGTTGCGGCAGCCGTGTTCGCCGCGGTGAACTGACCCAGGTCGAGGTTGGCCCTGGCCAGACCCACGTTCGCCATGGCGGTGAACTGGGTTTTGCTGGCGGCAGACTGCAGTGCGCTCGCCGCACCCAGGGCCTGCGTGAAGCGGTTGATCGCGGTGTCGAGCAGCTGGACGTTGGTGAGCGGACTTCCGAACACGAGGTTGCCGCTCGGGTCAACGTTGCTGACGGGCACGCCGTTGCAGTAGTTCTCCGCGAACATGACGTAGGCGAACCCCGAGAGGCTCAACATCTCCGACAGACCCGAGTCGAGTGTCGTGTCCGGTGACAGCTTCCGGAAGTTGGCGGCTGCCACCTCCGTCGACCGCCGCGCCTTGGACAGATTCCGGAAGACGTTCGCCATCGTCGCGCCGTTGATCTCCACAAAGCGACGATCGACGTTGATGCGGTCCGGAAACGTCTCCGTATTGATCAACTCGTCGGAAAGGAGGCCGGAGGTGAGCACCTGACCCTCCGTCGTGCCTGAAGACCCCTGTGCCCCCGAGGCGCTGTAGCTTGCCGTGAAGTCGCCGATGGCGCCCGCCCGGATGGTGGGCAGCGCGGCCGGGCCTTGCAGGTTGCCGGGTTGAATGATGTCCGGCTGTGTGACGTCAAGCGTATGGCACGCCAGTACCACCAGGGCGGCGACGGCAGACACCGCGCCGGCCCTGACGAGGCGAGCCCGTTGCACCAGATGAGTCGTCATGGCTCGATCCTCGAGTTAGAAGGTGACGTCCAGGCGCGCCAGGAAATACCGTACCGGCGGCTGCGTGAGAAAATCGGCCGTCGTGAAGTTCGCCTGGCCGGCTTCGTTCAACTCGGGGTCGAACCCCTTGTATTTCGTCCACGTCGCGAGGTTGCGGCCCGAGAGAGTGAGCCGCATCGCGCTGCCGCCGATTTTCTTGGCCCACTCGTCAGGGGCGTACAGGCTCAGCGAGACCTCGCGGAGCTTGACGAACCCACCATCCTGGATGAAGCCGGCTTGCGTGGCGTAGAAGGCGTTCGCCACGGCCGCCGCCTGATCCGCGAGCGACGACTTGGGGTCGTTGACCGCCTGGCAATTCAAGAATCCGCACCGGAATTGTTCGGTGCTGTTGAACAGCTTGTTGCCGAATCGCCCGTCGAGCAGGCCGTAGAGCGAGATTCGGTGCCCGATGGTCAGCTCGGTGCTCACGGTGCCGCCGTGGTCGGGGTAGGGGCTGCCGAGGAATACCGGGGCCGTCCCGGGGGTCACTTCGGCCTTGGATATCAGGCCATCGCCGTTGGCGTCGCTGTACGTGTAGGGCACCATGAAGTAGCTGCCGGCTGGGTATCCAGCCTGGAACCGTTGCGAGAAGCCGCCCAGGCCGAAGATGATCGGTGAGATGCCCGGTCCGAGGTCGAGGACGCGGTTCTTGTTGCCCCAGGCCGTGGCCGTGATGCTCCACGCGACGTCGGGCCGGTTCACCACCTGCGCCGTCGCGAGAATCTCCACCCCCTTGTTGCTCACGCTCCCGATGTTTTCGAATTCGGCGAGGCTGGTGCCCAGCGTGGGCGCGAGACGGCGCGCGATCAACGCGTCGTGGGAGGTCTTGCCGTAATACGTGAACTCGAAATGCAGCGCCCGGGCCAGGGCGTCGGCGTCGAACCCGAGCTCAACCTCATTCGTCCGTTCCGGCTTGAGCTTGTTGTTGCCGAGGGTGTCGCCCTGGGTGATGCCGGGCACGTCGGCGCTTGCGACCGTGACAGCCTGCGCAAGGAAGTACTGCAGGGCATCGAGCGGACCAGGGTGCAGCCCCGACTCGCCCCAGGCACCGCGCAAGCGCAGCGAGTTGAGCCAGTCGATGCGGGGGAAGAACGGCTCTTCCGACAGGACCCAGGATGTGGAGAACTTCGGATAATAGATGTTCTTGAACTGCACGCCGAACGCCGAGCTGTTGTCGTTGCGGACGGCGGCGGTGAAGAACAAGCGATCGTGCAGTCCGACACGCTCCTCGGCGAAGCGACCGTACGTCACGAACTCCTGGCTCGTCTCGCTGTCAGCGGGCGTGACAATACCCGTCAGCGAGTTCGTGCCGGCGGCGAGCTGCTGCCCGCTCGCGAGAATCCCGTGAAAGCGGTCATGAAAGTATTGCAGGCCCACACTCGTCGCCGACGAGACGCTCGGATTGAGCAGGAACGAAGCGGTCAGGCTCGCATTCGCCGTCCAGTTATAGATCTGGAACGGATCGGCGTTGCGGCTGCCCTTGAAGGCCTGTGCGCTGATCGGGATGTTGCCGGGGAAAATGGTGTTTTGGTCGTAGCGGCTCGTGAAGTCGGTGCCGGCAACCACCCGCGCCTCGAGGAACGACCAGGGACGATAGTTCGACTCCACACTCCCCGTGAAGCGATCGATGTCCTGGAGGGTCTTGATGGAGTAGCTCTGGGCGGGCGTGAGAAAGCCATATCCCTGATTGATGGTGTCCGCCCGCCCTAACAGGCCGCTGGACACCACGCCAAAGGAGTTGTTGTCGTTCTGCGGCAACTGCAGGCGACCGTTCGTGTATCCTGCCGACGCGTTGAGCGTGAGGTTGTCGCGCGCCTGGTCGTGGACGTTGGCCCGCAGGCTCACCTCGCGAACGTTGCTCGTCTGGTAGACGCCAAGCTCCTTGGAATAGTCGCCGGCGACGTAGAAGGTCGTCTGATCCGTGCCGCCCGATGCGGAGAGACCATACTGCTGGCGCGAGCCCGTCCGGAACGGGCTGTTCGTGACGAGCGGGTTGAATACGAGGAGCTGGGCCTGCGTGCAGGTCCCGGCGGCCTGCGATGACAGGAGACACCGTGTCCCAGTAGCGGAGTTGGCTCTATAGTTGTTCGGCCAATCGGTTTGGTCGTTGATGCTGCCGCCCTCACTGAAGATCTCCCATTTGGTCTTGCCCGCGTGACCGCGCTTGGTCTTGTAGACGATGACCCCGTTCGCCGCGTCCGTACCGTACAGCACGGCGGCCGAAGGACCCTTCACGACTTCGATCGACTCGATGTCGTCGGGATTGAGATCATTGATCCGGGATGGCACCTGGCCACCGACCCCGATCGAGTTCGAGCTGGCCCCGTTTTCGACGCGAATGCCGTCGACGATGATGACCGGCTCGTTGGACAACGACACGCTGTTCGATCCGCGAATGCGGATGCGAGCGCCCGTGCCGGACGTGCCACCACCCGGTTGCACAAGGAGACCGGGCGTGCGCGAGTTCAGGAGATCCGCGGCGTTCGTCACGGGAGCCTGGGCCACGACCTTCGAGGCGTCGATCTGCGCGACGGCGTTGCCCTGCTCGCGTACCTGCTGAGCACCCGTCGCCGTCACGACGACTTCATCGAGGGCGATAGCGCTGGCGGTGAGCGCGATATCGGCCGGCGTCGCTTGATCGGCGGCGACCGTGACCTTCTTGGCCGCGGTGGCGTACCCGATCATCCGCACGCGCACTTCCACTTCCCCCGCTGGAACCTTGTCCAGCACAAACGCGCCCTTCTGGTCTGTAAACACCCGCCGCGTACTGCCGGCGACGTACACCTGGGCGCCGACCACGGGACGTTGAGTCGCCTGGTCGACGACGGTCCCGCTCACGGTGCCTTGCTGGGCCACGATGGCGCTTGTGGTGGCGATGACGAGCCCCACGACCACGCCGGCCGTGCGCAGCACGCGCAACGAAGAATTACCCATAGCAGTGTGTCCCCTCATGCCAGAGGTTACTTGTAGTGAAAGCGTTGATGGCCTGCGGAACCCCGCGAGGGCTACCCGCTACATCGAGCGCGAGGGGACCCGGGCATTCGAGAACACGGGAGGAACGAAGCGCACAATGTACGGCGCATAATCCCACCTCCTGGATCAGGTTGGACGACAAACGGCAACCTTTGACCAGTTGGGGGTCGTGGCGCGCCCGACGGACCAGAGGGAAGCAGCGGGCGCTTGACGGCCCTGCGGTCAGTCGGCGCTTAACGTGTCTCGCATCAAAGACGGTCGCAAGGCGAGCGTTGCAATTTGCGACACGAATCCGTTTGCGAACTTTGTCAGAGAATCGTGGTGATGACGAGGCTTGACGCCGCCGACATGCGCGCCGACTATAGCACTGAAGTCCCTGCCCTCGAACCACGAGGCCCTAATGAAGGCACTCCGCGCGTCAGTGCTCGTCGCTCTCCTGCTCGGCTGCGGTCGAGCGGTTCAAAAAGAGACGACCCACGGCCTCCCCCCGGGGACATTCCTGATCACCGCGGAGCAGATCGAAAAGTCCGGCGCCCGGACCGCCTGGCAGGCGTTGAAGCGGAACGCGCCGATGTTGCAGACCAGCGACGATAGCAACGGCCGGCCCGCGAAGCTCGGCCGCCGCGGCCGCGCCAGCCTGATGCTCGACGACTCGCCCATGATCATGCTCGACGGCATCCGCATCGTGGATTTCCGTACGCTCGACGACATCGACGCGCAGTCCATCCTGTCCATTTTCATCTACGATGGGGTCGAGGGGACCACCTACTACGGAACGAACTCCGTCAGCGGCGTGATCGTCATCAAGACGAAGGACGGCCAGTCCTAGCAAACGACAACGGGAGGGAGCAAAGGCGCTCCCTCCCGCGTCGTCATCTGCCTTTCTCCAAAGCGCTTACGGCAGCCGATCGAGGCAGCCCTGGAAGTTCGGGTTGTTCTTCTCCGTGACCGGCACCGGGATGTTCACGTCTACCCCGTAGGTGGGGAAGTTCGACTTGAAGTACGGCCCCACCGGGAACACCGTGTTGGCCGGCCGGCTGTATTGCCGGATCAGGCGGCGCAGGTCCCCCAACCGATGCGCGGTGAGCCACAGCCAGCGTGCCCGCTCCGCGAACAACAGTTTCACCGCCCCGCCCGCGTTGGTGATGTCGGTCGTCGTGAGGGCCGCCATCGCCGGGATCGGCGTCGTTCCCGCCCCGGCGTTACCGGGACTGGGGTCGTAGTACGCGCGGCTCGCGGCAGTCGTCCGCGGATCATTCAGTGCCGTGAGGTACGCGCCGCCCGTTCCCGTGTCACCTGCCTGCAACGCGGCTTCGGCTTGAATGAGCCGTGCTTCGACGCCGGTCGCCACGGGGATGGACGCCTTGCGGTCGCCGAATCGCAGATTGTCGTACTGGGGGGTCGACCCGTCGAAGCCCACGGAGTCGCTCCCGGTCGGACGGACGAAGGTCGTCCGCGGATCCGCCACGGACCGGAATGGGAACCCATTGCCACCCTCACTCTCCGCCACGGAGTAGCGGATGTCCCCGGCATTTCCGTTGAACACGCCGTTCTCCTGGCGAGTGGTGTTCTCGGAATGCTCGCTCTTGTACGCGAAGCCGGTGGGCACTGCCGCGACGGCCGTGCCGGCCGCCGCGAAGCTTCCCTCGTCGAGCAGGGCTCGTCCTTTGCCCACGCTCGCCAGGCTCGTCATATCCGGATCGGTGGACACCGCGAGCGCCGTGTTGAAGAACCCGATCGCCCGCTGGAGCAGAGAGTCCCGCGAGAGCGGTTGCCCGTAGGTAATGGTCCCGTCGGGATTCAAGGTGCTCACCGGAACGCCCGAGCAGTACGTCTCGGCAAAGAAGATGTAGGTCAGCCCGGCGAGGCTGAGCATTTCCGGATGGCCCGGATCGGCCGGCGCCGTGCTGGCGTACCGCGCGGCGGCCGTCTCCGCCGAGTTGCGCGCCCGATGCAACAGGCGGAACCACAAGTCGACGTCGGCGTTGGTCAGGGCGATGGTCCGCGCATCGACTTCGATGCGCGTGGGGAACGTTTCGGAGTTGATCCACTCGTCGGCCAGGAGGCCGCCGTACATGATCACGCCCTCACCGGTGCCGCCCGATCCATCAGGATGGTCACCGCTGTAGGCGATCGCGAAATCGCCGATCGCCCCGGCGCGGACCGTGGCCAGCGCCGCCGAGTCGCTCAACGCGGTCGGTGGGACGATGTCGGGGATGGACACGCGCAACGGGTCGTTGCAGCCGGCATTCGGCACCAGCAGCGCGACCGCCAGGAGCGCGAGCAGCTTGGATGTATGCTTCATGGCGTTTGTCCTCGGGCTCAGAAGGTCACGTTGACGCGGCCGATGAAATACCGCACCGGCGGCTGGGTCAGGAAGTCGGCCACGCTGAAATTGAACTGACCGATGTCGTTGACCTCTGGGTCCGCCCCCTTGTAATTGGTCCACGTCACGAGGTTACGGCCGCTGACGGTGAAGCTCAGCGAGCTCGCCCCGATACGCGAAGCCCACGTTTGGGGTGCGAAGTAGGTGAGCGACACTTCCCGCAGTTTCAAGAAGCCCGCGTCCTGGAAGAACCCGGTCTCGAGCCCGTAGAACGCGGCGGCATCCGCAGCCGCCTGGTCGGACAGCGACGTGCTGGGCAGGTTCAGGCCCCTGCAAATCGCGAACAGGCAACGGAATTGCTCGGTGGAGTTGTCCAGCTTGTTGCCCCAGCGCCCGTCGAGCAGGCCAAACACGCGGAAGTGTTGGAGGAAATTCACCTCCGTGCTGAACGATGCGCCGCGGGTCGGGACCGACGAGCCCTGGAACGTGTCCGAATCGCCCAGCGTGATCTCGGTGTTCGGATTGATCAGGCCGTCGCCGTTGATGTCGCGGAACGTGTACGGCGTGCCCCAGTAGCCGCCCGCCGGATAGCCGACCTCATGACGTTGGCTCGCACCGCCCAACCCGAAGATGATCGGCGTGTTGATCGAGTCCGTCTTCAACACGCGATTCTTGTTGCCCCACCCGCTCGCCGTGATGCTCCAGCTGACGTTGGGGGAATTGATGATCTGCGCCGTGATGAGAATCTCGAACCCCTTGTTGCTGACCTCACCCAGGTTGTCCAGCCGGGTGGCGCTCACGCCCAACGACGGCGCGATCGGCACCGCGACCAGCGCATCCTTGGAATCCTTGTTGTAGTACGTCCCTTCGAAGTGCAGCCGCTGGTTCAGGAAATCGGCGTCGAACCCGGTCTCGAACTCCCGCGTCTGCTCCGGCTTGAGTCGTACGTTCCCGGCGCCGCCGATGGTGATGCCCGCGACATCGGAGCCGTTGACACTCACGGCCACCGGCCGGAAGAACTGCTGCGCGTCGAGCACCCCGGGCGAGCGCCCAGACTTGCCCCACGCCGCGCGCAGCCGCAGGCTGTTGAGCCAGCTCATCCGCGGGAAGAACGGCTCTTCCGAAACGACCCACGAGCCGGAGAGCTTGGGATAGACGATGTTCTTGAAATCCGTGCCGAACGCGGAGTTCTTATCGGCGCGCAGCGCCCCGGTGAAATAGATCCGGTCGTGAATCCCGACTTGCTCCTCCACGTAGCCGCCCAGGGTCACCGACGGCGCCGTCGTATCGTTCACGGAGGGGACCACGACGCCCCCGAGTGAGCCCGTGCCGGCCACGACGATCCGCCCCGAGGCTTGCACCTGCTGGAACACGGTCTTGAAGAACTGCAAGCCGACGGTCGTGTTCGACGTGACCGTTGGCGAGAGGCGGAAGGACCCGGTCGTCGCGAGGTTTGCCGTGTAGGACCGGATCTGCGCGCGGTTCTGCGTGACGAACCCCTGCGCCTGCGTCGGGCTCAACAACACCACGTTCGGCGGCTGCAGGAAGTCATCCCCCTGATTGGCCACGTCGTAACCCGCGGTGCCGCGCATGGTCAGGAAGCTCACCGGGCGGAAGTTGAGCGTGAGCCCGCCGGTAAAGCGCTCGACCCGCTGGACGCTGGAGAGCTGGTTCGCCTGGTCGGGCCGAAGGAATCCGTACCCGCCGTTGGTGGTGTCCGGGAACCCCAGGAGGCCGCTCGACAGGATCCCGTCCACGTTGTTGTCGTTCTGGGGGAGGTTCAGGTCGCTCGACACATAGCCGACGGAAATGCCGAGGTCCATGAGCCGGCTGATCTGATTCCGCAGGTTCGCCCGGAGGTTGGTCTTCTTGAGGTCGTTCGACTCGAAGATCCCCTTCTCCCGCTGGAAGTCGCCCGACACGAAGAACGTCGTCAGCTCGTTCCCGCCGGAGGCGCTGACGCCGTACTGCTGGCGCACGCCTTCGCGGAAGGGCGAGTTCTGCTTGAGCGGATTGAAGCTGTCGACCGCGACCTGAGCCGGCGCCGTGGTGCAGACGCCCAGCGCGATGAACGGGAGGAAGCACGGTCCCCGGGTGGCGTTGTGCGCGAAATAGTTGGCTGGCCAGTCGGTCTCGTCGTTGAGCGTGCCGCCTTCCGTGAACGCGGTCCACTTCGTGGGCCCCGGCCGACCTTGCTTGGTGCGGATCTGGATCACGCCGTTGGCCGCGTCCGTGCCATACAGCGCGGCGGCCGACGGGCCCTTCACCACCTCGATGGACTCGATGTCCTCGGGGTTGATGTCGTCCAACCGCGAGGGGGACTGACCGCCTGTGAAGTTCTCCAGGCTCCCGGCCTGTGGCGTGGCGTCAACGCGTATACCGTCGACCACGATGATCGGGCCGTTCGCGAGGGAGAGACTGGTGGCGCCCCGAATCCGGATCCTGGACCCGGTGCCCGTGGTACCGCCGCTCTGCATCACCTCCACCCCCGGAACGCGAGAGTTCAGGAGGTCTGACGCACTCGTCGGGTTGGCTTCCAGGTTGACCTTGGCCGCGTCGATCGAGCCGACGTTATTGCCGAGCTCGCGCTTCAGCTGCTCCTGCCCGGTGGCCGATACGACCACCGCGTCGAGCGGTACCGCCGCGGGCGTCAACACGAAGTCCGCGGTCGCGGCCGCACCGGCGGCCACGGTCACGGGGCTCGTCGCCGTCGCGTACCCGATCAACCGCACCTGCAGGCTGTACTGACCGGGTGGTACGCTCGTGATGCTATAGCGACCGTCCCTGCCGGTGCGCGCCTGGAGGCTCGTGCCTCCGATCAACACCTGCGCGCCCCCGACCGGCTGCTGGTTGGACTTATCCGTCACTTGCCCAGCCACCGTGCCTTGCTGGGCCTGCACCGGCCCGGCGAACAGCCCCGCGACCAGGAGCAACGCGGTCGCGATGCCGGGCAGCTGGCGAATGCGATGTAGGTTCATTTGCCGATGTCCTCATCCAAGGGTCTCTGAACGGGATTCCGCCGGTCGGGGCACACGCTGCGGCGCCCGCGGAACGGCGCGGTCACTCGATGGAGCAGCACGTCCGGCAGGCCAGCAGCTGACGGCCTACCGGCGACTACATCTGCAGGGCACTCCGAGTGTGACGGCGGGAGGGCAATAGCGACGACGATCGGACCGAATGTGGCGCATATGCGACGCTCCTCAGGGTTGGGTAGAATGGGACGGTCTTGCTAAAGTGCGCCGGGGTACGCGGAGTCGCAAGCAGACGGCTGTTGCACTTCGCAACACGATGGCGGGGAAGGGGATGCGACGGTGTTAGGGAATTGTCATGGTGGAAGCGGTGGTCCCTTCCATGCTTCTCTTGTGAGCGCTAGGTTCGGCCCCATGTCCCCCGCGGCCCGTCCTCGTACCCTGCGGCTCGAGACGGCGCTCGTCTTTATCCTGCTCGCCGCTCCAGCCTGCTTCGTGTTCAACGGGGGACACAAGTCGGACGGCCAGTCCGCCGCGAACGACGTCCCCGAGAGCGAAATCGCGCTCAACGTGACCAATCACAATTATCTGGACGTGGTCGTGTACGTGTTGCACGACGGGCAACGCACCCGCGTCGGAACGGCGAGCGGGTCGTCGTCCTCTCTGTTCTTCCTTCCGCCCCGCCTGATCGGCCAGGGGCGTGAGATCCGGTTGTATGGAGACGCCATCGGCAACGATGACTACGCCGTCACGGACATCCTGGTTGTGCAACGCGGGCAGTACATAGAATGGACGCTCGAGACGGACTTGCGCCGCTCGAGCGTCGGGGTGTTCTGAGGAACCGGTTACTGCAGTTACTGCTTCGGGGGTCGGCCTCCGCCGGCGTTCGGCGTTGTGCCACCGCCAAGCAAGCTGAACGCGAGCGTGGTGGCCACGAGCCCCCCTGCGCCCACACCCGCTAAGAGCAGGCTCCGGCCTCTCGCGAAGCGCCGGACGTCGAGCGAGGCCACCGCGTTGTCGGGAACGGCGACGGTCTCACCCGACCACGGGAGCGCGAAGCCTTGCTTGGTTTCGACCGATGAGACCGAGATCAGCATCCCGCGCTCGTCGTTGCTGAGGTATCGCCCGCGTACGATGAACGCCGCTGGCCCGAGCGAGCGGGCTAGGTCATCTGAGCCCGCGTCGGTGAGCGTCACGGCGAGATACGTGCCGGGTTCGGGGCTGGGGGTCGTGAGCGGGCTGTAGTTGTAGCATCCCGCTGTGAGACAGAGTAGTCCGATCAGACTCAAAGTACGCATGGGCAACCTTCCATGATCATGAGACCGAGTCATACCCCAGGGCGGTCGCGCCGTTCAGCTCAATGGGGGGCTGGCGGACCACCGACGCCACCGGGCGTCGTACCGCTCGCGCCCGGCCCGAACGCCGCGTAGGCCGCGAAAAAACCCACCAAGGACGCACCTGCGAGCAGTGCGGTTTTCCCGTTGGCCGCGTGGCGCTCTTCCAGCGAGCGTACGAATTGCCCCGGCACCTCGACGGATTCGCCTTTCCACTCGAGGATATCGCCGCGACGGCTCTCGACCGCCGCGACCGACACGATCAAGCCCCGGTCCGTGGCGCTCAGGAAGCGACCGCGAATGATGAGGATGTTGGGACCGATGTACTGGGCCAGCTCATCCGTCCCGGCGTCCGTAAGTGTCACCGCGACATACGTCGACGGCGCAAGCTGCGACCGCCGGAGCGGCGTGTAATTGTAGCACTCGGTCCCAAACAACGCGGCCACGGTCAACACGGCGATGCGGGATGTGCTCATGCATTTCCTCCGGCAATCACCAAAACATGCGGAGGGGCGGAAGCCGACGGCGGGATCCGCACCCGCCTAATCATACTGCCAACCGCGAGACTACGCACGCCCGGCGCTGCCAGTACATGAGAAAGCGCTCCAGAGCCTCGAAGCTCTGGAGCGCTCATTCCAATGCGGCTACGGACAACGAATCAGGGGCTAGTCGCCGTCCACGTTCCAGTGATCGTGGTTTTCGTGGGCGCCTTCGGGGGATGGACGAAACTCAGGCCCCTCCAGACGGCAACGCCTGACATGCTCTTGCCGCTCACGGTTCCCTGTTGCCCCTGCTGATGACCGGCATCGATGAAGAAGAAAATCCCGTTGTCCGGCGTAACGCTGCCCACCCGCAGGGTATCCGAGAGAGCCACGGTCACACCCTCGCACGTCCGGTTGATTGCCGCGGGGCCTGTCACCGTAGCGATCGGTGTCGCTTGCGTGAGAGTCAACGTGCCGCTCGCTACGCAGGTGTCCACAACGACGCTGTCCTTGATCGTCGTGTCCGCGCCGCCGCCCGGGATCGGGGTAATAGTCGTGTCCGGAACCGTGTTGGTTCCCGACAGGTGCCACTGAACCGTCCACGAACCGGTGACATTGGTTGCCGTACTGGAACTCGATCCCGGGTCAACCGGTATGTCGTTGTTACAACCTATGAACGCAAATGCCACGATCAGACACATTCCGCATCGCATAGACGGCCCTCCGCTAGTGTTCTCGCCGCAACATCACCCTCAAGGCCTTCCGCTACGTCCCCGAGCCGTCGGGCGGTCCCGAACCATGCCTTGGGGGGGGCGACTGCAGACGACTGCAGGCCCACCCCCAGTGACACCACTAACGACAGCAGGTCTCTACCCGCAGCGACGGCCCGTCGCCCTACGGCAAATTATCGCTGCCTTGGCATGCGTGTACGTCCCCGGCGTTCCGGAAGCCATGCGTCGCCAGCTGCGCGCTCCCATCCGGGATGTTCGTGTTCACGTTCCGCTCGTTCTGCGGATAGAACAGCCGCCCCGGTACATGGGTGAATCCGGCCGAATTCGCCGACGGGGTGAGGGCCGGGATGCACGTCCGCCGGTAGTCACTCATCGACTCCATGTTCTGGAAGAGTGAGACCCACTTCTCCAACATGATCGAGTCGAGCAGCGCGGCTCCCGTGACGCCGACGAGCGGGGTCGAGATCGGTGCCCCGACCGTCGCCCGAGCGTTGTTCAGGTGCGTGAGCGCCAACACGTCGTTCCCCGTCTTGTTATAGGACTCGGCGAGGATCAGCTCGTTCTCGACGTAGGTGACGTACGGCACTCGCCCGGCCTCCGCGAAACGCGGCGGCAAGCACAGGAAATTCGAGATCGAGTCCGACGGGACGACCGTGTTGAAGTCGTCACCGCCGTAGCCGCCACCCTTGTTGGGGCAGAAGTACTGCGCCCGTCGTGGATCGCCACGGGCATTCATGTAATCGGTCAACGCCTTCCCGGCTTCGAGGTCAGAACCGAACCCGGAGCTGGTCTGGAACTGTGCCCACATGTTCCGCTCGGATGTGGCCGTCGAGTGGAACGAGCGGAAATCGCTCGCGCCGCTCGGATCGCTGATGCCGTTCGTCGCCGCGGTGATGGCGTTGTTGTACGCCGCAGCTCCGAGGGACTCCGCGGTCTCGATGTAATAGCGCGCCTTGAGTGTCCAGGCCACTTTGGTCCACTTCGCCTTGTCTCCACCGAACACGAGATCCGCAACGTCCGGTCCCGCGCCCGAGCCGTTGGTGAGCTCGGCGATCGCATCCGTGAGGACCGTCTGCAGGTTGCCGAGAATGACAAACCGGTTGTCCAGCGCCGGCGACGTGTTACTGGAGATCGCCTGGCTGTACGGGATGTCACCCCACATCGCCGACGCGGTGCCCATGGTGAACGCTTCCCAGATCTTCGCGATCCCGAGCCAGCTCGAGTCGCCGGTGGCCGCGGCGTCCGCTTCCACCTGCTTAATGTCCACCAGACCGCCGCCGTCGTACACGGAAATCCAGTCGCCACCATTAGCGCCGATGTTCGAGCCTTCGTCGAACACGTACTGGGCTGCCTGTTGCACGAAGCGGCCGTTGGTCGCCGAGCAGGCCTGCACCCACTCGCACATCATCATCGCGACCGTGCCCTCCTCGAAGGCAAACTGCCCGGCCTGCACGCCGACGAACAACTGCTGAATCGACGCCGCCGTGGGCAAGTTCGGGTTATTGGACAGCTTGTCACCCGTCAGGAATTCGTTACAGCCCGCCGTTCCGAGGAGTAGCCCCAGACACGCGAGCGCGACGTATGTCTTGCGATACATAAGTCGGGTCTCCTCGGGGTTAGTGGTTCAAGGTGACCGAGAACACGAACGAGCGTGTCTGCGGATTGTTGAAGTAGTCCACACCGCCGGCCCCGGCGTTGGCCGAGAGGGCGCCGCCCAGGTTCGTCTCGGGATCGTAGCCGGAGTAGTTCGTCCACGTCTTCAGGTTGCGGCCGCTGACGCGGAGGTCGATGCTCGCGAAGCCGAGGGTGCGCTGCACCCAGGGCGCATCGAGCGTGTAGCTTACCGAGACCTCGCGCAGCTTCACGAAGCCCGCATCCTCGATGCAGGGCTCGTCGATGCCGATGAACGGGCAAGCCGCCACGTTCCGGTACCAATACTCACCGATGGAGACCGCGGTGCCGGCCCCGGGTCCCGCCACCGGGCCGTCGAACCAACCGCCCTGGCCGAATGTCTTGGGATTGCCAGCGCACGTCGCCGGATCGTTGCGGTTGATGCAGATCGCCCTGTTCTGCGTCTCCTGGTGAGTACCATAGCTCCACAGGGCACCCTTGGGGCCGTTCCAGATCTGGCCGCCATGGCGGACGTCCAAGAGGCCCGAGACTTGTACCTTCCGGTAGCGGAGCGACGTACGGACGCTGCCGGTCCAATCGTAGTTCGGGTCCTGCACGATCCGTGGGTCCGGATCCTTTTGCGGGTACCCGTTTGGTCCGAGATACAGCGCGCCGTTCGGGGCCTTGGCGGTGGCGCACACCTGCCCGAGCGTGGTGTCAGTTGCCGTGGTACCCACGACTGGATTGGCGTTAGCCGAGACACCGCACCGCAGGAAGCCGGTCCCCAGATAGACGCCGATCGGCTGGCCCACCATCGCGACCTGAGTGTTGAAGTCCCCGATCACGATGAACTGCTCGCCGCCGAGCGACAGCACCTTGTTGCGGTTCCGAGCCCACTGCAACCCGACTTCCCATCCATAGTCGGCCTTCTGCAGCGGCCGCACGTTGAGCGACACTTCCCAGCCGCGGTTCTGCATGGTCGCCGCGTTGGCGCCTTGCTGGAAAAACCCACCAGAGGGGTTGAGCGGCTGCAGCAGGATGATGTCGGACGACTTCTTGTTGTACCAGGTGATGCTGGCGTCCGCCTTGTCCTTGAAGAACCCAAGGTCGACCCCTGCCTCGAACTCTTTCGAGCGCTCCGGCTTCAGCACCGACGCCGGCCGCAATTCGGACCGGGTCACCAGACCGCCGAGGCCGTTCTGCGTCGGGGTATTGCCGGTGCCCTGCGAGATGCCGCCGACGATGCCGCTCGTGAAGGTCTGCGACGTGAGGTAGGGCTGCGGCTCCTGACCCGCCTCGCCGTACGCCGCCCGCACCTTACCGTAGGACAGCCACGACTGTTCGCCGATCGCTTTGGTGAACTCCCATGCCACGCTTCCCTTGGGGAACCAGCTGCGCAGGTTTGACCGGCCGAACGTCGATGAGCCATCGTTACGCAGCGCCGCGGTCAGGTGCAGCTGGCTCTTCACGTCCAGCCCCGCCTGCCCGAACCAGGACGCGTCGTGAACTTCCGTCTCCTGGTCGATCGGAATGTCCTGCGTCACGGTGTTCGCCAGCTTGAACGGCTGCAGCGCCACCAGCGTGCGGCCCACCGTCCCGAGCTGCCGAACGTTGCGCGTGTCCAGGTTCTGCCCCAGCGTGATCGTGCCGCCGAGGTCCGGGTTGATGTTGTAGTTCGCCGTGGCGGTGAGGTTATGATCGATCGCGTAGTTCACGATCTTGCCCTCGACCACTCGTCCGAGCGTGCACGGAGATGCCGAGCTGACGGGGCAGCCTTCGAGCCGCTCGTCCGTCCAATAATCCGCGCCGAGCGTGTAGTTCAGCTTCAACCATGCCACCGGCAGGTACTCGGCGTTCACGTTGCCGTACACCCTGCCAACGTTCGCCGTGTTCTGCTGCTGCGTCGCCGTCCAGAACGGGTTGTCGAACGTCCGATCGTCGAAGAGCGTCGCGTCGCTGGGGTGCTGGAACCGGTAGGCGCGCTGCTGCGGGCCGGCGTTGGTCTGCACCACATACGGCTGGTTGTTGAAGTCGGGCGGCGTACGGAGGTCGCCCAGCTGGATGCCATTCGTGTTGTTGCCGCGCTGGATGTAGCTGGCGCGGGAATCGGCGAACGACAGGTCCGCGCCGAGCTTCACGTTGTCGATCACCCGGTGCGTCCCCTTGAACCGCACCGTCGCGCGCTCGAACCAGTTGTTCGGGCCCACGAACACACCCTGGTCGTGGTTGTAGTCGCCCGACAGGTAAAATGTCGTGCGGTCGTTGCCGCCCGATACCGTGAATCCATTGTCGAGCGTGTGCCCTATCCGGTAGATGTCGTTGGCATGGTCGAAGACCGTGGCGCCCGCCGGAATCGGGGGGCCCCACGAGCGGCCGCAGATGCCTGCGCCCGGGGCGTCGCACTGCCCACCGAGCGATGTATCGGCGTGCACGCCCTGCGTGCCCAGCCCGTAGCTCGTCTGCAGCGGATAGCTGTGGTTGAGGTCGTTGAACGAAGAGGAAGACCGGAACGTGAAGTGTGTCGGTCCCGAGCGCCCGGACTTGGTCGTGATCAGCACGACCCCCGCAGCCGCCCGCGAGCCGTAGATTGCGCTCGCCGACGGACCCTTCAGAATCTCAACCGACTCGATGTCGTTTGGATTGATATCTGCCGCCCGGTTCGTCGAGACGGTGCCTTCACTTTGGCCGAACTGGCCGAGCGTGCCGCCAGCGTCGTCCGGCGCATTGAAGTTCGACGTCGAGTACGTTGAATTGTCCGACGGCACGCCGTCAATCACGAACAGCGGCTGATTGTTGCCCATCAGAGTGCTGATGCCGCGGATATTGATGAAGGAGCCCGCGCCGGGATCCCCCGACTGCTGCAGCACGGTCACGTTGGGCGCTTTTGCGGCGAGCGCCTCCACGACGTTGGTCTCGCTCGCGCGCTCGATCTGATCGGCAGCGACGTTATTGCGTACGCTACCGAGTGCGCCGGTTTGAGAGCTCGTCCCCGCGCCCGTCACCACCACCTCGCCCAACTGCAGCGGGTTGGCCGCGAGCACGAAGTCGTGCGTGACGCCGCCCGACGCCAGGGTGACCTGGGCACTCTGCGATTTGTAGCCCAGGCGCCGCGCGACGAGTGTGACCGTCTGCCCCGAGACCCGCGCCCCGGGGATGACGACGGTGAAGCTGCCGTCATCCCGCGTGAGGCCGCCCAGGCCCATGGCTGGGATCGCGACTTCGACCTGCCCGAGGGCCTGGCCGGCATCGCTGGTCACTTTCCCCGTGATGGTGACCGGTTCCTGCGCGGCGAGCAGGGCCGGGAGCGCGAGAAACGCGCTTAGGATGATGGGAACTAACCGACCGCGTGTGAATTGCATGTCGCCTCCGACGGAATAGCGTGACACGCATGACCGGAGCCGCCGGTGTGGCGGTCCGGTGACGACTTCCTACGAACTACAACGAACTAACCGCGTCGCGCGCACGTCGCGAATTGCGGTCGACAGCTTCGATTTTCGGTTCGACAAGGACACGCGCTCGCACAACGGCGGGGGGGCGCAAGACGCGTGGTGAACGGCCATAGGTCTCCGGAACGGCACGTAAACACCGTCCGTTACTGCTTCTTATATCACTGTTTACCCAAGTGCGCCAGAGTGACCTTTTCGGACATGTGTTGCATTATGAAACATTCCGCCGTGGCGCCGATATTCGGGACCGGCTATGGTTGGCCCCAGAAAACCGCATGATCCGCCCGTTTTTCCTCGCCGTCGCGTGGGTCGTCGCCGTGACGGGAGGCACCGCTCAGGGGCCCGACCCGATGGCCGCGCGCTCCAAAGGCCGGCCCGGCGCGCCGATCACGATCTATGAGATGTC